>Ga0209454_1002037_pt1 | contig 13339 bp, 4 predicted proteins | sample WorMetHERISLAND1_2_FD_187400 | JGI IMG/M metagenome (GOLD analysis project Ga0209454, IMG submission 187400) | Marine gutless worms symbiont microbial communities from Max Planck institute for Marine Microbiology, Germany - Olavius geniculatus... | ecosystem: Host-associated > Annelida >...
GCATGGAATATATCAGAAATGCAGAAATATAGTATTTAACTCCCACCGTAATTCCCCCCCCCCAAAAAAAAAACTTTTTATAAAATTTTTTAGACATTAATGGAGTTGAATACAAAATTATAGCATTTAATTCCCCCAATTTTCCAAACAATCTTTCTTCTAGGAAGTGTTTGTGAAATTAGGAGGGAAGTGTACATGCAATATATCAGAAATGCAGAATTATAATATTCAATTTCTCCGCCCTAAATTTTTTGAAAACTTTTCCCCTAGGAAGGTTTTGCATGTATGGAATATATCAGAAATGCAGAAATATAGTATTTAACTCCCACCGTAATTTCCCCCAAAAACCTTTTCTCTAGGAAGTTTTTTGGACATTAGGGGGTTGAATATTATAATTATTGTAATTTTGCATTTTTGATATATTGCACGTATATGCAGTATATCCGAAATGCAGAATGATAATATTCATCTTCCCCCTAATTTCTCAAAACCTCCCTTCCTGGAAACTGTTTTGAACGTGATATTTGTTGCAACCAGCTGCAAGTGATCAGGATATTAAGTGATAAAACAATAATTTACTTGTGCAAGAGTGTCTGAATGCTAAAAGGCCAGCATTGTGTGTCAGACTGTTAGTAAAACGCCAGTGTCAGTGATGTTGATGTCGGCCATAAACTTGAATGATGATTTTAACTCAGTTGTTCACTGGTGTCATTTCGTGTGAACTGATCACCATAGATGTTTTAACAATTCATTAATAATGTACGACTGCGTCATGACGCAGCTGACACTCATGCAAGCTGTTTAGGCCTATATATCAATGACAACTGGCCTCGAGTACCGGTAGTCTATACTCTGTGTGTCTGTCTTGTCAGTCAGTGTCAGTGTCAATCTGCTGCTGCTGCAGCTGACGATGATGATCATAAGGTTGCTGATGACGCTGTTACTGTCTGGTTGTTCCTGGAGATATCACGAATGTTAGTTCTTGCTGTAACCAATGCTCGAGTCTGCTGCCCATTTTTATGGCATACTGCATTTCAGCTTGATACGCTGTTTTCATGATTTACAATATCTTGCAACCAAAAGTGCTCTGTGATGTTTAGAATGCACCAAATTCGTTTTTCGCCGGGGCTCCGCCCCGGACCCCGGTGGGGGAGCTCACAACGCGCCTCCAGGCCCCCTAGTCGGCTGGGGAGGGGAATACTCCTTTCTCATTCCCTACCCTGTCGACGCCTAAGGCGCCTCGCCCTGAGTTCGGGGGCAAGCTTGCTTTAAGGACTTAGCGGGGATAGACGCCCCTGACGTTGTCCAATTCCGCAATGTCGGTCCCCACAATATTGATAGTCCCGCGATGTCAAGTCTCGCGATTTTAGTCGCCCCTCAGTTTGTCAGGCGTTAATACTAGATGCAACCACCATGTTACAGTAAAACACACGCGGTGTCTTAGTGTATGTCATTGCACCGCATCAGAATCACCAATACGAAATCATTGTTATACAACTCTGGGAAAATACTTTTGATTGCGCTGCCTTTGTAATAAACGATGGTGATGTAGGCTACACTGTATATGACTATAACGATAACGCGTTAGTAAAAGAGCAAAGTAATCATCGTAGACATTCTAAGCTTGTATATGCAGCAGACACTAGTCTAGGACCTATACGGGCTAGCTGGTGATCGTAAACGCATGCAGTTTTGTTATGACAAGCTATTAGCCGGTGCCCAGTATGCATGCCGTACAGACCGGTCGGCTTAGACGACAGTGAGCCAGCGATCGAGCTAAAACATGCGGATTAGTAGCAGTAAAAAATCCGCTCAAATCGATCGACAGTCGGTCGTGCATCTGCGATTGCCTGGCTGTAGAACAGCCGATGAAATAAATAAGTAAGTAAGTAAGTAAATTTATAAACGGCCCGTTTAAGCTGAAGCGCAATGTCTGTTCAGAAAAAAAGTTTCATTAACTAAGATACTCACAAAATATTACTTTATATTCATGTTTATAGTCACATGTTTGTCCTAGATGAAAACTGACAAATCGCAACTATTAACAGTAATGCAGTAATATGCAATATTTTAACGTGCTAAAAATGGTCAGTAATCACATCGGACAGCAGCAATAGGATCAAACAGCTCATTATGCTGGCTATAACAAAATCAGGGTACGAATAAATAATTAGATTAATAACTGCCTATAAACAAGGCTCTAATGATAACAACTTTTTAAAAGTTGTCGTCGTAGCCGTCGATTGCGGAGGTCGTACTGGTGGCTGTAACGGTCTGGTCTGGTAATTGAGCCATTGTATATCGTGGGCTATAAAATGGTGCCACTTTTTATTTTTTTAAACAGCTCCGTAAAACATCGGCCGATTTTAATAATTTTTGTCACACAACGTCAAACAACTTGAAGCAAATGACTGTAGTTTTAGCCATTTCACCTTTATACTGTCGCTACACTACTTTGTGGAATGCAGAATCCGTAGTTTGGCCGTTTACCGCAATGAATTCATACTGATAGCGCATGCGTCGGCTCAGAAAAATACTGAGACCACAAAATTATTGAAAATTTGTTACTTTGTTTTTATTTTAAGATCGTATGTCGACGAACTGAAATGAGTCACGCAGTTTTGAACGTGTTGTTGGCAAGTGGTGTCAACGTCTACCGCTTGTGTTCGTGCTGGAGGAAGACATTTTGAGCATATGCCGTAATAAGGATGGTATGTTGTGATGCGTGCGACTATTCGAGAAACAATAATTGCCAATCGTGTTTTTCGCTATTAAGTTAATCATTTCTGAGCCGACGAGCGCGCTACTCAGTATGAATTCAGTGTTGTGAACGGTCAAATTACGACTTCTGCATTTCACAACGTAATGTAGCGACAGTATGAAGGTGAGTTGGTCAGAACTAGAGTCATTTGCATTAAGTTTCTTCTTGATTATTAAAATTGCCCAGTGTTTCGCAAAGCTATTAAAAAAATAAAAGTGAAATTTTTTTATGGCCCACGGTGTATATATACATTAGTCCGTCGGCTTGTCTGGTCGTTTGTCCTGCACCCTCATATAGCAGTTGGACGGAATTAGATGCAGTATAACTGGCAGGGACACTCCTGAGGTCTTAAGTACATTGTATTAGGCAACTGTTCGTTTTGCACAAGAAGAGACAATCTGGGGAGAAATTTGGGGTCGAAACACCCCGGACAAAATTTGCATTGGAGGTTGCGGCCAAATCGACACGCAACGTACAGCAATGCCGCGAGCCTAGCCTGCATATAACTTCCGCTGCTCTTTCTGTGTCATCATAATTCATTTTATCGTTTGGATTGATGTGTATTGTGATGATTACTCTTAGTCCCAGTGGTGTATAGTTGAGGGGAGACGCGGGGAAGGCCGTTCCCTCAAATGATATCAGGACAAGGCATAACGGTGATACAGTAGTGTTTCCCCAAAATAAGCCTGCAAAGAAATAAAAGGTCTAAGTAAACGTTTACAGTTTTTTTGCTAACATAAAATTGCTTGATTTCTCGTCAGCATGTGCTGTTTCCGGGATGCAGAAATGTTCTAAATTACGTTTGCAGCCATGGTTCCATCGCAAATTCTGCTAGAGGACTATATACAGCGCTCCCACAGAGACCCTAAGGGAAGAATAGAAGAAGGGAGGGTAGGCCTTTACCGAAACAAAAATTACTACTACGCCACTTCTTCTTCTTGTTGGCGAACTCCTGTCAGAGCGTTTCCGTACTGACGACCTTTCGCCAAACGTCCCTCCTTGGCCTTCCTGCAGGCAGCTGAACTCAGAAGTTCTGGGGCTGGACGTCTTCATCAACTGTTCTGAGCCAAGTTGTTCTTGGACGTCCGGCCAGTCTTCTCCAGTCAGCTGCGAGTCGGAGTGCAACACCACACCACTGATAACTCCAAATTCCCTGAAGTCAACTGAGTAACTGATCAATTGATCAATCGTTTGTCTGTGTAGGTCCGCTAGAAGGGATCGAGCTGACGGAAAAGTCGTGCAGTTACAACGAATATTTCAATCAAGTGGACAAAGACGGCCTTGGTCCCACAGACGCCATTATATGTAAGTCAACCACCTGTATTCAGAATATTATTCGTTGCAGATAAAATGTTCGTGTACAAACTGACTGCCGTAGCTTAATGTCAAAATGTCAGAAGTAGATTTGTAGAGTGGATAGCAAAGTGAAAATTGGCACCGTACTGTGCCCCAAAAGCTAAGCCTACTACATTTTTGGGACACAATGCAGTACCGATTCTGTTATTTTATGCGGCCGTCCTCTTAATAGGCCGCACTATGGGTTTTGCTTAGTAACGTCCGTCTGCCTGTCCCTGACGTCTGGACAAATGTACTAATCGTAAATAGTACTGTTGTCTACAATGCTCGTCGTGAATGCACTGCCTACAAATCACTGCTAAATCACTTAGTTCGTTCTCTAAGTCGCATAGCATGAATCTACTGCTATTCAGTCCGCCTGTTGTGCTGCCTCACGGGTCGATAAAAATTTCGGTAACCGAAGAAATCATACATTGCGAGCCAGTCAAACGACTTAAAATGTTTCTTGGTAATGTGTTATAAGTTTTTAGTTTAACTTGGGGCTAATAGCAAAATCGTCGGCGATCAGGGCCGGAAAACCTAGGTTTTTAGGGGAAAAGTTTTAAGCTTTTAAGTGTTTTTATGGTTTTGAAGTTTTTTTTGGTTTTTAAAGTTTTAACGTACAAAGAATACGGCAGTTTATTGTCATCATATAAACAATTTTTAAAACCGAGAAAGAACATTCTTTACATGCATCTTTTTCGTGTCAAGTCGCTTTGTTGAGTAAACGCCGTGACGTCAGAACTCAATATCGTGAATGATTAAGTAGACCTATACAAATAAATTTAATTTGTATTATCAATTACAATCATATAAGAAATAAACTACCTCAAAAACCTAAGATTTAGACTGTTGGGGTTTTAAAAAATTTTAAAAATTTTAAAAACGTCGGTTTTTAAATAAATATTACAGCCCTGTTAAACGTGTATAAATTAAGCAAAACTAAGGCCGTGGTTACGCGTAAAATAAAACATTAAATAATTGTTTTCTAATGCAAAACGACAAAGAAGATTGTGCTTATTACGCGCGAAAGCAGCTACTGCTTTAGCGCGTCTTAGCCATTGCAATTCTGTCTGTCCGTCTGTCTGTCACACAGGTAGATCAGTCAAAAACGGTGCAAGCTAGATCATCAAATCTTCACCGTCGGCTGTTTGAAAGACTCTAGTTTCAGGAACCGTAAAGCTTTTTCATAAATTTGAAGGGGGGTCACCCCGAACGACGGCGCTAAATGAGAGGGGGGTGGGAAAAATTTGCGATTTGTGGCCAATAAGTCGCTGTATCTCAATAACGGTGCGAGATAGGGGCTAGGTTACTATCAATCACTAATAACAAGTCGCACACTGGCTCTCGATTACCACCGAATTCAATGATTTTGGATGACCTTGAACACTAAAATAGGAGTTTTATGGATCTTTTTTGGCAATTTCGGGCTGCGAGACACATTTCAAGAGCGAACTGTGCCGGAATCAATTGAGACATGGAGAAGTCGCATATGAAATTTTTAGCACTGAATGTAGATATCGACGGTTTAAGTCTCGATTTTTTAGGTTCAAGGAAACTCGGGCACTAGGGCGTCAAAGAGCGGTACCCCTGTAAAAGTCGTTATTTACCATTGTTGGCCAGTCTTTCGTGAAAACGGTTACAGATCACCACGGACATGCTGTCTATCACAACAAGCACTAGTGATGAGCCGTTTGGTCGTATCAACATCGATGACTTTGAAAGATTCTGAACTTCCAAAATATAGGTTTTATTGATTTTTGCGATCTTTGGCTGCAGCGCACAGTCCAAGAATGAACTGCGACGAAATGGCTGGAGATCGACTGACAATTTGCGAACAGAAACTGCTATAGGCTATCGCGCATCTCGATCGTAAGCATTAGCTCAGATTTTTTTTGTTTATCTTTAAGAGTAAAGATACAGCTTAGTTCGGTACTTAATGATGCTCAATACAGCTTCGTTGCAGCCGTATTAAGTATGTTCTAGTTCTATTCGCTGGGCGAAGGTTTGAGATCTTTGATCGCTCCTGGAGTTTTTACACGTAACCACGCTCTGAAGTGAATTCAAGAATGTATTTAAAACATCGCAGTGTTCAAACTGTGTCGGGAGTTAGTGTTTGACGTAGGGGTCTATAAATTTTCTGGACAGACGGATGGCATTTCCAGGAGTACGTGAGCGAAGTCAAGCGTGTGGGTGGGTGGGCGTATGTCATACATCAGTGGCACCGCCCTAGCGACTCAACCGCCCGCCAGACAAACTTGATTATGTAATTGCGTTTGTAGCTAGTTGTAAAGCAGCCGCTGTACGTACGTGCCGGTCTATAGCAGTCACGCACACACCATAGGCGCAGATTTTCAGAAGTCACTGTCGGGGGAACCATGGCCTTTCCAACTCTATCCTACATTCTTTTCTTTCACTTTTTTTCTCCCCTTTTCCTTTACTCTCCCCTATTTGCTTCTTCCTGTCTTCTTAGTCTGATTACGATGTCTGAGACTGATGCAAGCTTCCCGGCCAGACACGATTGTAGAAGTGAAATTGCGTCGACAGAGTGACCACCAAAAGTGCTCCTTATTTTGACGCCGGCAATGCACCCAGATCGTTTGGAGATGGGGGTGGGGGCCAAACGATTTTTGATACATTTTGAAGTTGAAACCGTGCAATTTTTGCCACTTGCACGATGTCACATTGATATTTCGAAGGTTCAGTTCCGATGTTTGCATTAAGGCTTAACCAGACGTTAAGATGCAACAATGGCTTATTCTATACAATATTGTAAAAACTTCAGAAACCAAAAGCCTGTGAGAATCGATGCCCCTACCCGAAAGTTTTTGGTCTTTGAGCAATCGCTTCCAACGCCCCCATGTATTCGGCGCGTATAGCACTGACACGCACACACGCACGGACACAGTGTCTAATCGTATTTGTCCGTCTGTCTGTCTATCTGCCTGTGTGTATATTGTTGTTACTTGTTTCTGTGTCGACTGTAAGCCATGCATCAATCGCTGATATCATCAGTATCATTTGTTCACATTTCCCGGCCGCTGCAACAGCTAGATTTGATGCAGCATGCCCTTGGTCAAGGTCATACCGCGCCACACTATCAAAGTGTACTTTGGTATTAATACCCCGCTTACACGATGAAGCTGGCTCTACGATCTAGCTTGTCGAGCCAGCTTTATGAATGTTTGCAATATTACACAGTTTAAACGACAAGATAGCCAGCTTATCAATCCAGCTGGACGAACGCTCGATGAGCGCCCGACGTGCGCTCGTCGAACCAGTTTCAGCGTTTAAACGAGGTATAATAGGCCTAATTATAGGCATTACGTCGTATTGCTTGCTCTGTTGTCTTAAGCCCAAATTCCATTACGCCGACTTTGCGACAAAGTCCGAGACAAGTTCCCGACAAAGTCGCGAACGGCCCAGGGAAGGATTGTATCATTGTAGTGGCGATCCGGATTTATGTCTGAATTTTGGATCATTTACTGTGATTGACAAAACAGTAGCAATGTTGGTCGGACGGGAACAACGACCGCCATTAACTAAAGTGGTGATCGGTGCAGTTTCTCCAACGCACTAGTTGCCCCCTGTCCTGCAACAGACAGCATTATCACATTGTTGACTGTCTGGAAAATAACAGGGAAGATTATTCGAACTACCATTATTTTTGATTACATATGCACGCGTATTATAATGGAGTTCTTACAATTTTAGGTTAACCTCATTTTTGTATTTTTGTGTTTTGTGTTTCTGTAAAGGTATATTGTAAAATTAAACTTACCGTTCCATTATTGTGTTTGTGTGCATTCTGCCTGAGAAGGCCGTCCCCGAAATGACCTACTCTGTCGGGTGGGACGTTAAACCTTACTCACTCATTCAACGCACTGGTTAATCTATAGTAGTTTTTTTAGCTGCAGTATAGAATTAACTTCGCCTAGAAGACAAACTTTTTAACCTGGGCTTATTTTAAGAATTTTTTACGAATTTCACTTACGAACTACCACCACCAATAATATACTGAAAACAGTAGGAGACCGTACGCTGTCATTTGGAAAGGCAATGTGGTTATCGATCGCCTGTCTACAGTTCGCAGCGGTAAAACGTGTTTTTGGACGCAAATTCGTATTTCATAGGAAAATGCGATAAATGCGTGCAAGTATAGCAAGTTGTAAACTTAGATCCGCATGTTTTTCACCGCATATAGATTTTTTTTCAGATAAGTGTAGTTAGCCATAGGTGATATTGAGTACGGTATCACGGCTTACGTGACTTTTACAGAAAGTGGAGATAAAAACAACATAAAGCAGTGAAAAGTTTTCCTTTTAAAAACACAATAGGCTTCATACGATAAAAGCAGCCCACTTCGAGTGGCGGATTAGAGTCTGTTAATCCGCGGACCACGGCGCGAATCAGTGTTGAGCGGCCATTTTGACATCTAGCAGGCCACTGGCGAACCGCTAGTCTGCCCCAAGACCAAACACCAATGCATGATGGGTAACCAACGACCAGTAGGTGGCCGTGATAGCACACAGCATGATAGACCGGTGGATATCATTCCTGTTCAGCAAGGCGGCGGCCATTTTGACGGCTAGCCGAGTGCAGCGCGCCGGCAGGCGGCGTCGACCAATCACTGATCAGGCTCGTGTCACGTGTTGATTGTACGCCCCATCTATCACTACACAGAGAGAGAGAGAGGCACACGGGGAGATAGAAAAACAGACAGGCAGGAACAGAGGCGGACAGGCGAGTGGCGGAGCGTCAATGGCGGTGGTCAGTCAGGTGGCGCTTCGCTTCATTTCCGTCGTTTAAGTTAACACCTGCACGGTGTGTGCGGCTCAGCTGATACGACCGACCGACCGACCGACCTGCACTGCATTGCATCGAGACATCATCGTCATCAGCAGCAGCAGCAGCAACAGCTGCAGCAGTGGCATTACAGTGGCTCTGTCTGCGCAGCAGTCTGTCTTATTGTCATAGCAATATGGCGTGGGAAAGCCGTCTCTCGTTCTGTTGTTTCTTTGCTCTTAATGGATCGACGTCCACAAAGCGTAAAAATCCGTGCCGGTTGCATCCGTCCCTGACATTTTTGTATCGGCGGTGTCCTTAAAAATATTGGTGCAGTTTGTTGTTTGCTCTCAAAGTTTTACAGAAAAAACTGTTTAGGCCTACATTTAGTCTGTTAGGCTGCAGTATTTTTACTTCATATCTCATGGCTCCCATTTACTGCGTCACTTTGTTTTCACGAGTTGTTATTTTATATTAGGTGGCATGTACACTGTGTCCGGAAAAAAATTAACCCCTAGACACTGTAAATTAAAAATATCAAATCTAAACGAATCTGCAAAAATTCGTGCACTTAATCTGTAGTAAATGGCCAAAGCGGTCAACAAATTTCGTTGAAAAGTACTGTTTATTAGCAAAGTTATTAATTGCTGAATATTGATAACAAAATATCTCCGTTACCAATATGGCATGGCGTTAGGCCTACATAAGTAAACCGTGTACATTTGCGTAACTGTAACAAACAACATCTAATTTTGGCAAAGTTTTATGTCAACAATGCAGCATCTATTGGCAATTAAAATACCAAATTTCACTTAAATCCGGTTAGTAAGTAAACAATAGTTACAGCGGTTTTTGTGAGGCTAACCCAAACATGAAGTGTCCGGAATTAAGCAACCGTTTGTTTAATCTAGACAGTGTCCACGGTTTGCTGGAAAATCCCGCTATAAACTGTTTGGCATCATACCATTTTTTGTCTCAACAGTTTAATTAAAACACTTTCGTCTGCAGAAAATACCATTTTGTTATTGTTTACGTTTTTTTTGCGTCAACAAACGTCACTTCTGATCGAGCGACTGCAGTATGGGAGCTATGTAACGCCATATTGATAACGGAGATATTTTGTTATCGATATGCGATTATTAATAACTCCGCCAAGAAATATTTTATTATTGATATTTTTCAACGAAATTTAATGATCGCTTCAGCAATTTATTGCTATTCAAACTTGTTCAGATTTGACATTTCAGTTGTACAATGTCTAGGGGTTTACTTTATTTTAAACACAGTGTAGCAAAAAATTTTTTTAATTTACCCGTGCAGTTTATCTTTTTTTCTTCACTGCAACCGGGAGCGCCAGAATATGTTTGGCGCATACTGTATTCGTGAAGATGCAGTGACGCGTGTAATGCCGTGTAGCCTAATCTATGCATGCCTGTGTGTCTGTACGTGTGATAGTATCTCTGCGGCGATCTGTGATGTTTCCACTCATCAGTCTGCTGATCCTACTTGTCGGTGAAGTCATCGCTATCTTCTCGCACTATGACCGACGCAAGAAAGTTCTTACGTTCGTCTCCGGAATTTTATTCGTCATCGCAGGCGAGTTGCTGTTGCCCTTCGTTTTTGTCTTCTCTATGTGTGTAGTTTGAAATACAAGTAAAATATAAATGCTGGGGAGCATCGCTGGCAAAGAAAAGACTACATGTATTTGCTCTTAAATTTTAGTTCGTCAAACATATCGTTTTTGTCAAAAAAATTGCCTTCCATAAAAATTAAATTTGAGGCTGAAAATGAACCATTTTGGAAAATTTAGGACCAAATTGAAAGTTTTGGCAATCGTGATTTTGTTCGTCGGAAATTTGCAGCTGTGCGTCAAGAAATTGTGAGTTTCTGTCTTCATGCTTATTTAGCCAAGAACGCCGCAGCTCGGGAAGTTGTGGAATGAACAAAGTTGAGCGTTTTTTCTTGAGGGGGGTCTTCGATTGTTGTCAATTTCGAGTGTGAAATGGTGCAAATTGACGACATCGATAACGGTCGCTGGCGATATTGAACACGGGGCCGGATCTCAGTCTCACACGGATGATTTTAGTGAGATGATTTTAGGTCATAATTTACATTGCAATTTGAGGTCAAACCGACGTGCTGATTTACTTTGGCCTTGGTAGTACTGGAGGCAATATTTTTGGGTCAGTCGATTTCTGTCATGCTGTTTTACTTAAAAATTATAATCGCACTTCGGCAAAGTTTTGTGCAAAGGTTGGTTATAACCCAACAAAGAAACGATTGGATTTCAGTGGCGATCTTTTTTTGTTGCTCGTGGATTATTCAGTATTTATGCGATACTTTACCGTTAAAAGTAGCAGCTGCATTTGCCATGGCAGCACCATTCTCAGCAAAGTTTTGAGATCTTCGATTGCTTCTAGTAAAACTGTTTTGTTCTGTTTAACCTTTAGTAGCAAACAACGAATGGCGAATAGTATTCGATTGGTTATTGAGACGTTGAGTGCGACATCCACTAACTATAGTCCATGCAATTATTGTACACTTACTTGCATTTCGACAATTTATGTTAATAAACGGACATGATAATGAATATATTCGCAGGTCTATGCACGTTGATCGGCATCATTCTGTACATCGGCGCAATCACCGAAGAGGCGGGCAACAAGGGCAAGTCGTCGATGGACGGGCCGAGTTTCCAGTACTGGTACGGCGCTTCGTTCGTCCTGACCGTCCTCTCGTTCACCACAGCAGAACTCACCGGCGTACAGGCCGTCTACCTCTACATATCACGTCACAAGCACGCCTACCGCAAGAAGGTGAAACGGCTGGGCAACTCGTCGTCTGGCACCGGTCTGGAACAGCACCAGTTGTCCGGCGGAGGACCGCTGGTAGACCAGGACCAAGTACCGGTCGGTGCAGGTCGTGGTGGCGGCGGTCAGCGCGGCGGTGGCGGTGGTTTTCAACAGGCCATCGGCGGCGTGTCATATCAGCAGGCGCAACAGATCGCCGCCCCGAACCACTACGCCCCACTCGGCGGCGGACGACCGAATGGACGGGTAGTTAGCGGGGGCGGCGTCATGCCACTGGAGGGCCCCAGCCCCGCGGACATCGTGGGTCCCAGTCCGTATTTGGCGTCACGGCATGCCCTCCAGCACGCCGGTGGACCCCCCTACCTGGCCGGCGCGGCGTCCGTAGGTCGCGACCTAGCCGGTTATGCCGACACGGCGTCCTACAACGGATCAGTGCTAATGCGCGGCTCGCCGCTCGGGTCAGCAATCTACCGTCGATCCATGGACTCGCTGCTGCTTCCCTCGGACCACCAGTCCGCCGCCTCCCTGGGTGACGTCGCGCGCAGGACTACGCCTGTGTAGCGAGCGATGACGTCACACGTCACGTGACTCCGTCGAGAACACGTGACCCAGCCCGGCGCGCCCCGGCTTAACTGTCGTCTGCATTGGGCGCGTTCTAAAACGACACAGCTCGTAATTGATTTATGTGACAACAAAAAGTCAGGGGAATGTTGTGCCTGGATCGCGAAAACAAAACCTTCTGACGGTGATCGGATTGCAGGAAACGATTCGATATGGTTTTAGAACGCGCCCGGGATCTGGACACGGCAAATGATTAGACTAACGCTGAACGAAAAAGCGTGAGTTAAGGCCCGTTAACACTGCATCAGTGATTTGCAATGTGTTGTTGTTGTGCGCAGGCCTTTAATCGACGTTTATATATACATAGCTGACGACGTAGAACGAAGACGATAGCAATGAAGCTGCTATATACGCGCGGCGGCGTTTGAGTGTCATGTCTTTTGTACAGTTGCTGCACACCGGCTTTGTATACAACGACGCTATAAGTGTGCACGAAACATTGTGCAGTCGGTTTTTACATTGGCGTGTGTCTGGTGCTTTGCAGTGCAGCATTTATCGGCGGAGAGGTGGTGACCGTGCACAAAACGGTCGACCCCTTTAAGTCCAGAAATTGCTGGGGTCGATTATATATGATGTCCGTTGCAATCGTTCGTGAATGTAGTATTTTCTGTTATTTGTACGAACCCAAATGCTTCCGACTACTTGTCCTTCGTTAGGAATATGACAAATACAGTCCTGGTGTTTTGTGCAAGGTGACATAATCGTGGCCGCTGCTCACTTACTGACATCACTTTGTACAGCATGTCTCAAAAAACGTGTCACTTATTGTCTGCCCAATGCAATGCATAGCAGTGCATACGAGGGTCATCCCAAAAGTTTCCGGCCTCGACATATTAGACAACAATATTTTCCACAATCTATACATCAGTGAAACGTGCATCCTTTACGAACTCTAATGAGTCGGTTGCGGATATGACGTCGTTGTAATTTATGACGTCACAGAGCATTAAACAGAAGCGATTTCCAGCGTCAATAAAAAAGGCTTGAGTCATTCGTCATCATAGATAGCGGACACCATCATTATCAG
>Ga0209454_1002047_pt1 | contig 13321 bp, 7 predicted proteins | sample WorMetHERISLAND1_2_FD_187400 | JGI IMG/M metagenome (GOLD analysis project Ga0209454, IMG submission 187400) | Marine gutless worms symbiont microbial communities from Max Planck institute for Marine Microbiology, Germany - Olavius geniculatus... | ecosystem: Host-associated > Annelida >...
GGCTGTATCAGTCACTTCTTGATTTCACAAACATTCCTAAACTTTATCTGGTAGACATACTGTTGCACGACAGTCAAACCTTGTAATAGACCGGCTGTTGGGGTCCACAGATTAGGATAGATGGAATTTATCAACGTTTTTTAGTCATTTTAACACGTATTATGCTGGTCTGATTTCTTCAGGTAGTGCAAAAGCAGACGTTGGGTGAGGTAGAAACTAAAACACTTAATTAATAGCCAGTGGTGTCAGACATTCTTCTGCCAAAAATTATTAAAATCTGCTAATCTTTCTTCAAGTTACGATCGATAATGTCCGGGATGTTTTTTTCTGGTTTTCTGTTTATTTCAACACATATTTCGCTTGATGTGATTTCCCTAGGTAGTGCAGAAGCATACATTGGGTGAGGTGGGAAACTAAATGGTCATTTGATGGCAAGTTGTGTCAGGAATACTCGTACCAAAAACTATCAAAATCCAATAATAGCTTTTAAAGTTACAGTCGAAAATGTCGGGGGTCCCAGTTTTTTTGAGACACAGTGTATTTCCTTCATCTGGTGTCATTTCCCAGCGATCACACTAATCATCTGTCAAATTCTGCATAATTTCACAGATATGTGAAAATTCTGCTTCAAATTACAAATCGTGGTTTAGCTCAAAAGAGTGTGAAACATTGGGTCCATTTACATGCAATGTTTGATTGTTTACTGTATGCATTTGAAGCAGTTTTACGCAATTTGTTTAATTAATTCAGCTTATTGTTCTACGCATAACAACTGCGAAGGTAAATTCAAGATGTATGCAGGCCTCTAGATATTAGTTAAAATGTGAATAACATATTTTCATATAATTTATTTTTTTATTATATTCTGCACTGTACGCATTTTTTGTCAGTGTAGACTTTGGATATAGTGCATTGCCAGTATGTTACAGCGATTTACATTATGCAATGATAATTAATTAAATTGCTTGTATAATTGCCTTGAATTTATTTTAGCGATGTTTTGCTTATTATGGCATGTTTGTAATATGTGAGCATTACTGTTTGCAGTTACTCAGTGTGTTCAATTTCTGAATAGCAACGCAATGTCAATTACTTTTTACGCGTGATAACAGAATGCTTCGCTCGTCTTAGCCATGGCCTGGGCGTCTGTCTGTCTGTCACAATGCTGTATTGTATCAAAACGGTGCAAGCTAGGATCACGAAATCTTCACTGTGCGTTGCCCCAAAGACTCTAGTTTATTGTGACGAAATTGCGTTCTCCTGGGTGAGAGGGTTCCCCTCGAACGAGGGCGTCAAAGAGGGGTACCCCTTTAAAAACGTCATTTTGCAAAATCTTTTGGCTCTTCTAGTGTAAAAACGGTTGTAAATAGGTACATACGCGTTGCTTATTATAACAAGCACTGGTCACGGGCTTTTTTAATTTTATCAGCATCGATGACTTTGAACGACCTTGAACCCCTAAAATTAGGAATTTTTGTGAATTTTTCGTGATTTCGGGCTGCAACACACATTTTAAAAGTGAATTGTGTCGAAATGGCTAATAGACCCAGACAACCTGCACACGAAATTTTCAGCGTTAAACGTAGATTTTAGCAGTCCACGTCCCGAATTTCTGAGTTTAAGGAGGCCTGCGCACGCAGACGTCAAAGAGGGGTACCCCCTAAAAAGTGGTTAATTTTACTGCTATTGGTTCATGTACTGTGAAAACGATTGCAGATAGGTACATACATGCTGCTTATCATAACAAGCACTGGCGACGGGCATTTTAGGTTTATTAATATCGATGACCTTGAATAACCTTGAACTTCCATAAAGGGTTTTTTAGTAAATTTTTCGAAATTTTTGGCTAAAGCGCACATTTTAAGAGTGGCTGGAGATAGACTAAGACAACCTGGAAATGAAATTTTTGGCATTAAACTCATATTTTAGCAATTCAAGTTTCAATCTTCTAGGTTTAAGGAGACATGCGCAGGTAAGCATCGAAGAGGGGTACCCCCTAAAAGTGGTCATTTTACCGCTATTAGCTTAAAAACAGTAATTGCATTATGCACAGACATGCTGCTTATCATAACCAACACTGGTGATGAGCTTTTGAATGGTCTCAACATCGATGACCTTTAGTGTCCCTGAACCTTGAACAGTAGGGTAGGGGATTTTAGTGTTTCGTTTTGCAATTTTCGACTGTGGTGCATATTTCAAGAGTGAATTGCGCCGAAATGGCTGGAGATAAACCTGGACAACCTGCGTAGGCCTACGAAATTTTTAGCATAGAACGTCCATTTTTGACAGTTTAAATTTCGACCTCTTAAATTCAAGGAGTCTTTCGTACGGAGGCCTTCAGTTTGCGCACTCCTTCAAAATGCTTTATTATTTTATTGCATGCTGTACACGATTACCCAGGTGGCAGGACCGCGCTGCTATCGCGCGTCACGTGAGCTTTGATCAAATTACTTGTTATTTTTGTAATATTAAATCTTGATTTCACATTCCTTTAAAAAGTTGTGTTTAATTTGTATATTTGTCCTTTGAAGTTGATTAACGTTAATGTTGTAGTTGCGTTTTCATCTGAGATCGAAAAATCTGGTCTTCGTCTTGAATAGCTCAGACTAGTTCCAAAGATCTGGGGTCTAACATCTAAGGATTAAGTTCACGATCCTAGGATTTCGGCTGTTTTCGTCCATCCCGAATTTTGGCCCAAAACTGCCTAAAACAAAATTTCATGCGAGTTTCTGGAAAACATATAAGGAATGTGTCCGGCGTCAGGACGCTACGTTTGAGCCATTAGGGCGTCGGTCGGTCCAACGGGCTGGTCTGTAGCCGTGCGCAAGAAAAAAGAAGCAAAAAATAGACGCCTAACGGCAAATTTCGCGCATACGCAGTCACACCCCCTTTCAACCGACTGTAACCAAATTTGTTGGGTCAGGTGGTCGACGTGATCACTATTGCCAAGTTTTATGGAAATCGGTTAAGGGGTTTCGGAGTTACAGGACCCCACCCCCCCTAAACGCCATTTCCTATACTTAACATTCATCGCCCTTACAACAGTGAGTGCTGCACAGTGATATTGTATACTAACTTTTGGGGTTCATTATAACAAAATATCTCTGTCACCAATATAAACCCTTCTGTTTTTGTACATTTGCATAACTTCAACAAACAACATTTGATTCTGGCAAAATTCTGAGCCAACAATAAGTTACAATTGACAATTAGATTGCCAGATTTCAGTTGAATCTGCCAAAGCAAACAATAGCTACATCGGTTTTTGTGAAGTCACCCGAAAACACGCCATTTTCAGGTCTAACGTCATCCACCAAGACCTGAAACTGAAGCGTTTTGGCGTCACCTCACAAAAGCTACTGTAATTGTTAGGCCTGGGCGATTTAATTGAAATTTCGCCCTTTGATTGGCAATAAATTAGGCTAATAATTCATTGTTGATGTATAATTCTGTCAGAATCAGATGTGGTTTGTTGGAGTTACACAAATGTACAATAACAGAGGAGTTTTCTTATGTATCGCCATATTGCTGACAGAGATATTTTGTTATCAATATTCAACAGTTAAGAACTCCGCTAAGAAATAATATTTTTCAGTGAAATTTGGTAGTTGTATTAGCAATGTATTGTGGATTAATTGTACGAAATTTTGTTTAAATTCCTTCAGGTTTGACATTTCTATTGTACGATGTCTAGAAGGTTACTTTTTTCCGAGCACAGTGTATATATACATTGTATATACATTCAGATATTTTTGTTTTGTTGAAAATAGCTAACTGTACACAGAAAGCAAGCTGTAAGCCTACAGCGGCTTATAGTTAGACCTGCGTCATGATTAACATTCCAGAGCGAAACTAAAGTGATGGCAAATTCGGCATGCAATTCGATGGCCAATTAATTGGTCCCATCCTCGAGAAAATTGCGCGACGCAATTTCTACCGTTGCGAACTGCAGCAGCTAATTTGACGCAACCGCCTACATTGCACTGGCGAAACTGTTAGGGTCATAATCAGTCGTGGGCGGCGATAGAAGTAGAAGACCGAAATTCAGGGCGTTGAAGATTTTTTTAAAACTACCGGTACTTTACTTAGGCGTAAGTATCTCTTGTTACAATGTGACCATCTTATAAATTTTATTCTGTTCTGAGATAACAATGCATCCGTCGCTGATCGACAGCATGAGTGGTCCTAACGTTAAATTCACGCAGAGAAAAGCACACGTAGGCCTACATAAAAGTTAAATCAGCTTCTCGAGATAAATATACGACCGACGTGTTCACGTGTTCAGGTCTTCTATGCACCTTCACGCGTACGGCGCTTGGTTTGCTCTGTGTAAGTAAATAAAGCCTATAACTGAGTGTAAAAGAAATTAAGTGAGAAAATGATAAAGAGAGTCAAAAAAGGAAGTTAAGAAGGACAAAGCGTAAGACTCAAATCTAAAGACCAGTTATCTCGAGATAGGCAATTTAGTTTAAAAGCTATCATACTCTGCATACTACACAAACGTGAAACTGCATTCATTGACATCGCAACCGTAGCCAAACGACAAATTAACCACTAATTACAGACAAAGGCAATCTAACGTATGCTCTGCAAGTAAAATGTTTGCGCCTTATGGGCCTACCTATGTGTTAATTACCCTCGTGCTCCAACGCTGCCCCCAGAAACAAAACCTGGCGACGCCCACGGGTTTAATAATGTTGCCAGAGGGTCGTGGTGCTCCCCCTCCCCTGGTGCTAGACGGCACCGCCAGTGAAGCTGCTGGAATAGCTGTACTTACATGAGCTGCTGCTGCAGCTATTTTTCAATTCAAGCCTACAAGACTTTCTGACAACGTCGCGGAGCTATATCAGTAATTCTGTTGGTGCTCACAATGATGGGTGGTGGTTATCTCGGCACAATCGCGTCTTGCCTGCTACTACTGCTGCTTCAGTTGTCCCACGCTAGCGTCGTCGCACAAGGTAAGAAGCTTAGGTTTGTCGCACCTTACAGCTACTTGTTTAAACCAATAAAAAATTCACCAACAAACGCTGTTCAGTGCATGAGATTACAAGCCAGAAAAACATATGGAAACCTCGAAAATAGCTTGTTGTAATTATGATTAAATTGACTTTATACTTACTAAATGCCTACTTAATTTTAAAAAGGTGACTTGTTGTTTGTACGAGTAATACGTAATTGGTGCGTTTTAATGTTTACCAAACAAAAACTAATTTCGATCCATCATCTGGGGCATTTTCTCCAATAAGGTCTAAATATACACCTAGATAGCTTATTCTGAATTTACTAGGCATGGCTGAGTGGCACGAATTTTTGCTGCGACGGTGGAATATCGATGCGCCGTAATGCAGAGAATTTCGTTAAGGAGGTAATCTTTTCCCCAATAAATCTCTTTCCAACAGAGGAGGGGCCTAGTGAGCCCCCTTCTAATGTTTTTTCTTAGTTTCACTTTTTTGTAGTTGTAATGAACGTTTTACAAACTTCTTTTAGCCAAAAAATACGTTTTAAACGTTTCTTTGATTTTTCAATGTTTTATGCTTTTGCTAACCAACACAACAGATTATTGTAAAATGTGACTTAGAATAATTATAGTACAACGTTTCGACGTTTAAAAAATTCTCCCCTAACTTAAATGTTCAGTTGCTGTTTTTGTCGACAGATGCTGCCGCAAAAGCGTGGTCCAAACAGTTTGCGTCACGTGACATCAGCAGAAGTCTAGTGCAACAATATCGGTCGCCGGATGGCACAAAAGAACGGGCGTTGTTTGTCGACACCGAAACGCAGAATGTTACAGTCGCTCCCGGCGACCGTGCTGTTCTTACCTGCCGCGTTCAGCAACTAGGCATCGCGACCGTGCGTTGAATTTATGCCGCTTAGATTTTAACAACTTCAATGTTTGAATTGCAGAGGGATTTGCGGAGGAGAGTTGAACCCTCTAAATGTTTTTTTCAACTTCTGAACACGATGTCAAATTACGTACTGGGGCGGGGGGGTCAGCTATAAACTATGTAGGCCTAGCCTACATACAATTTGCATCACAATTTCGGTCGGACTCCGACAGTGGAAATATTTAACCCCCGCAGCTATTTTTTACAATTCAAACACTTAACCATTTCACTTTCCAACGGAGAGTGCACGACGTCCGTCCCACGCACCTTCTTTTTAACTGAAAATGAGGGTACACTCTGTTCTTCCCAAAAAAATCCACTTTGTTATCGTCTATAGCTAGCCAAATATTGACTGATTTTCATAATTCTTTTACTAGCACATTCAGTGGACAACTTGCAATATATTAATTATTAAATATTCCACCGCACCCCAATTGCGTCACTACACTACCTTGGCTGATAATGATAGATCGTATGACGCCTAGGTGGCGTGGAGGCGACAGGGTGATACGCACCCGCTCACGATTGGTTTGTTTACGTTCGCTCAAGATCCGAGGATAAGCGTCGACCACGACCATCGTACGGACGAATGGTATCTCATCATACAGGATGTAATGCCGCAAGACGAAGGCGTTTACCATTGTCAAGTGACGATGAGAGACGACCCGAACAACATGCATAACGTTCACCTCTACGTCGCAAGTATAAGAAGAAGCCTAGCTGTCGCTAGGATAGCTGACCGTACTGGTTGTCAGTGACTTTTAAGGTCATCTAAAGTCGATGATTTTCATTTCATCTAAAGGGGGTAATGCCACTTCATATTAGTGATCGGTCGTATCTCTCATCGTTTCCGAAATACGGTATGGCCAGTTTTCTATTAAATTTCTTATCTACCCCTCATTCAACTTCCAATTTAAAAATGTTCGCTTTGCACTAAATGGCTAAATTTTTACATGCCTGAGTTCAACACACATGGCAACTGTTTGTAGTGTGCGCATGAGGCTTGAGCATTGAATCCCAATGTGGCTGTCGTGAAATTTTTTCACGGAAGCTATTTATTTGTTTGTGCACAGACTAGACTAGTAATCAAAAAAGTCATTGTACAAAGACAGTACCACTGGAGAAATTTTATTATTAATACGAGCAATAAAAAAACTTGTGACAATGTAGGTTAATGTTAAACCACTGCTGTAGTAGGTAAACAAGTACGAGCTTATACCACTCCAGACAGTGCGGTATTATATAGATCGCATAGACTAGACCGTCGTTTCCTTGATGACGCAAGATTGCAGCCATAAGTTTTGGAAGCAGTACCGGTGAGAGCTGAGTGTGGCTTAACGAAATATACTGGATAAACAGACTTATACCCCGTTTACACCATCGAGCAAACATCGAGCAAACATCAAGCAGGCCTGATGTAACTTCGCCCCCTGGCTCAAAGGTAGGACGAAGCTTTGCCCACAGCTGATCACGTGTTATATAGGCTTTCCAATTACAACCTGCCCGCCCTCCTAATTAGCATGCTAATTACCATAGCTCGTCGAGCTAGCTGGATGAATGCTAGCAAACATCGAGCAGACGTCCAACAATTAGCACGTGTATTTTGAATACATTTGCTCGACGTTTGGTCGATGTTTGGTCGATCGTGTAAACAGGGTATTAGTGTGTTTGGATAAACGTCTTTTTGGAACAAAAGCTGGCCGTTTGTTGCGGTGTGTGCTGCATGCAGCGCGTGGTGACTGTGATATAGAGGTGGTGAGTTCAACAACTCATCGTAACGGCAGCATCACGTCTCCTGGCTTCCCGTCCGTCTACCCCTCCGACACAGATTGTCGCTTCACCCTGCAACCAAACACTCACGCAGCCGAACGTGTCCAACTTGTCTTCACCGAGTTCGATCTTCACTATCCGATAGGAGATCCACGCGAACCTTATTAGTAGGTTGCAACTTGCAAGTTACAAAGCTTTCTAGGTCGTTAATTACTGGATAAAAACCAAGGTAAAAGTCTGACATCAGAATATCTTATGAATGAAATGCGATTCATAACAATTCGTAGTAAAAACGTTGAAATGAAAAGGGGAAAGGGGAAGAGGAAGGGGAAAGAGAAGGAGAAGGGAAAAGGGAAGGGAAAGGTAAGGTGGAAAAAAGATAGCTTAGGCCTAAGAAAGGTTGGACGCACGGACGCACGCACGGACACTCGGGTAATTTTATACTCTGTCCAATGCTGGACAGACAAATAGAACTGAGCAGTTTTTAAACTGTTGTTCTGTCAGCTGTGAGGGAGTCGACTCGTTGACAGTGAGCGTACAGCTGGGAGACGACCAGCGATTTCGTGATATCGGAGTGTACTGTGGCTCTCGACGACCTCCAATGATCATGAGTGCTGGAGGTGATCTTCAGCTGACTTTCTCCTCAACTTCGTCCCCCACACACCAATCGCGTGGATTCGAAGTCTCTTATCATTTTATTACAGGTTCGACGTCACGCTGTCTTTTTTTCTGAATTCGAACACAACGCATACGAAGAACGTTTTTATTATTTTCCAATGGGTAGCGCCAAGTGGTATTAGACTAGGCCTTATAAAACTGAAGTGAAACATGCCGGCCGTGTGCCGACATGATATGCAGCCGGGGCGCGTACAGCTACCCAACCGTAACCTTAGTCTTTTGAACAAAATGGTGCACCGTGATTTATAATAATTCTTCCCTGGGGACGTTCGCACCAACTTCTATTTTTCTGCGCTTGTTTTTGAGTTGCGGACCCGTACGGAACAGACGAACAAAAAAGTTGATCAGCCATATTAAGACGGCCGAACACACAAAAAAATTAATTTTGTAGGCCTACATGTTGTAAATGATAGCGATATACCCTGAATTGTGTTTCTGAACCAAACGAATAATACTTAGCCTGTCACAAACACTGTATAACCCTACGCTTAGACCGGTAAATTAGACTGATTTTTGATCCAGAGGTTTGTGTTTTCAGATTTTGGAATAAAAAGTGGCGAAAGAGAGCCAGACGAGTCGACAGGTAAACAGCTAGGCCCTGATTCATTAGGATGTTCTATAATAGTTCGCGAACATAACTCATGTAGGCGCAGGCCCTACACACAGAAGTAATCCGATAATCCGAAGGTTCGGTAGTCAGAAAGTTTTATGGTTCTTTCCGTAGACACTTATACAGACGCTGACTCAATCTCCACATTTCCTTTCAACTGAGAATAGGGTCAGGGTTAGAGTTAGGGTTAGGGCCTTAGGGGACTATCCAACCTTCGGATTATAAACACACAATTCACACAGAGCACAGAGTAGCCTACAACCGTATAGGGCCTACGTAAGCGTAGTAGGCCTGCGTACGTTGTTCAGGATGGCATATGTTTTATGTGCGAATTGAATGCATTAATGAACAAATGTTGACAGACTGTCGGTTCGTCTATCGCAGCGCGGTGTCAGCCAACGGCAGCTTCACGTCTCCCAACTTTCCCGGTCTTTATCCACGTCACGCGACCTGCCATTATCTCTTCTACGCCAATGACGATCAGCGCGTCTTCATTAGCTTTCAGTACTTCGACGTCGACGGAATCGAACCAGGGTACGCGTATGCAATTACTATAGCAATCACTAGCGATAGAATTGTATTTCAAATATCTTAAACTGCTGCCAGCAAAGTCTACTCAAGAGCACAGCTGAAAAACCCTAGGTTTTTGAAGAATTTTTTTTTTAATTTTAGGGTTTTAAAAAGTTTTTGGGTTTAGTGTGTACAATGAACACGTATAGAGACCGTAGGCCTGTACAAAATTACGATCCAAGAAAAACATCTGAATACGCTGTCTTATACGTGAACGAATAATGACGTGCTGACGTCATAACTTTAAAATCACGATTAAAATATTAAATAAAATATCTCACGTAACAAATTCCTCAACAGAACAAAAAAAAACCAAAAAACCTAAAATTGGACTTTTTGAGATTTTTTAAAAGGCTTTTTGAAATTTTTTAAAAGGTTTTTCAAAAACCTAAAACAGCTAGTTTTTTCTGACCAGTTTTCCAGCCCTTGTAAAACGCGCCTTGAAGCCGTCATCGCAAAACACTGAAAGCATCTCGGCATATAACCAACCGGTCTACTCACGCCCAAAACAACTCAGCCTTTCGACCTTTCAGGGTAGGTTAAGTAGTCGAGTCTGTCAGTTCACCTGTGTCGGGTAGCAGCAGTGCTGTGTGTTCCCGTGTAGCTCCGTTGCTCGAGATGGGTTAACTCGCTTTGAGCTTTTCATTAGGCGGAGTCAGCTTCTGCTGCTTCTTCCTACGCATTTCTCTGCAACGTGGTCTGTCTGTCTGTCACTTTCGTGCATCCTGCTTAAACAAATCGATCGGTTTAGCTGCCATTTGACTAGTACACTTGTGGCGTCCAGTGACACACGTGTAAAATGGGGGTCAGTCACTGAGCCCCCCCCCGGGTGACAGCTTAGGAGGTGTCGAACCCCAAACAAAGCATACAGCTGCAAACTGCTGCCGCCACAGGGCAAATTAGATTTAATTCACTAAAGAAACGATGAGCGATTCCGCGTTTTGCCAAATTACTTTGGCGCTGGCTAAGTAAAAGACAGTAGAGACCTACGATAAAACTTCGTATCTCAACTTACGCCCAAATTCCATTACGCCGACATTCGCCGTGCATTGTATTCCATTAGAGCGACACAAACGGGTTTATCGCAACCATCCCGAGATGGTTTTTGTCCGCAAATTTCCATGATTTGCGTCCGCGGTTCGGTGAAAGTCGGCGTAGGCCTGATGGAATTTGGGCTTTACGACGTACGGCAACGTTGGTTATTTTTTCAGGTGCAGCTCGTACTCACAGAGCGACCTCGTGGAGGTGTCCAACTACGACCTACCGCACGCCGACCCCATCATGCCGCGTCTGTGTGGTTCCGGAGTCCCACTGAGAACATTCCGCTCCGATGCCAACTTCTTCCGAGTCAGCTTCTACTCCAATGATGTCTATGAAGCCACCGGCTTCCACGCCACATACCAGTTCCGCAGCATACGCCTACCGTAGAGTTAACGGTGCATAATCGCAAGCAGGGCCGGAAAAAACCTTGGCTTCTTAAAGAAACAACAAACAAAAAACCTAAAACCCATGTTTTGGACCAACTTTCCAGCCATGATCATAGGACAAGCCGCCGCAGAAATGCAAGCAACTGAATCTCTACAATGTCAGAGAATCAGTTCAAAAACCTAGAGTTTTTTTTAAAAAAAACCTTCAAAACCTCAAAAGTAAAAACTTTGTACTTGCTGTGCAATTTATAATAAGCCACTACAAATCAAATTTAATTTCATACTTTAACCGTCATTTTTTAGCGCTGACGTCAAACGAAACTAGGCCTATGTGACACGGAGAATAAGAAGGCCTATTGAGGTTCTTCGACGGGTATGTGTCCTGTCTTCATTGTACAGTAAAAAATGAAAACCTTTAAAAACCGAAAAAAACGTTTTTCTACAAACCAGTTATCAGTGTCAAAACACCGAATGTTTACTTGAAAAGTATAGCGACGTAGGCATCCAACCGTTAGAGTATAATTTCAGTTTCAGTCACGACAGCAGATCTGTGCATTTAAAAATCCATTTTTTAATTGTTATAACTCATGCACTAATAGTCGTGTGAGCTTTGCGCTTAATTGCATCGCAGATATCAAATCCACAGCGGATTTAGTTTCTTGTGTCTGCATTCTGTGCGACCTCATTTTACGTGTGCTTCACACATTTCCGCATATTATTTGTTTCCGACTGTCTAGTTTTTTTATGGTCCCGTCCCTCTGTTACACTGGCTTCGTCCCGAAACAAACCTGTGGTGTGGACAAAATAACGTAAACTGTATATAAAATAACAAGACTAGTGCTATTAAGTGTCGACTATAGGCCTATGACAATTATTCGTAGTAAAATTTGTTGATAAACTCAGCAACAATTGCCGGAGTTAGTTGAAAATGTAACAGGGGTCCGTTTTTCAGACGAAGCGTAGATTATTCGGCACGTCTAGTTTAGTTTTGCCTTGCCTTGCCTTGCCTTTAGCCGTCCTCGATCCGAGGGTAGGCCGCATTATTGAATCGCCGTCTTCCATGCAGATCTGTTGTCCACTTTTCCAATTGCCTCTTCAAGCTTCAGTCTCGTCCATGCTGTTCTTGGTCTTCCTCTTTTCCTACTGCCGGGCAAGGTTCCTTTAATGATACTTTTTTTTTCAAACATCTGTCTTCGCCTCTTATGATATGACCAAAGTATCTCAACTTTCTGCTTTCAACATTTGCTAGTAAACTTCTGTTGACACCTGCCTGCTCCAAGACCCACGAATTTGTCCTCTTTGCTGTCCACGATACTCGCAATCGCCCCCTGAAGCTGAAACACTTTGCTTTTGAACGTTCAATGGAAGCCACAAATTCGCCCATTTTTTCTGAAATTTGCTAGAAAACGGCAAAAAACGCACCTTTTCATATAAAGTCGTCTGTAAAAAATTTTCATGGTCGGGGCAAAGGGGGGGGCATCGCACCATGCCCCTTAAATACGCCACTGGACGCTTCCAACCTATCTTCATGCGATCTTTTCAAATTCCAACTCTCACCCGTAAGTAGCCACAGGCCATACTAGTGTCTGTGAAAGACGTACTTTGGTGTCTGTAGTGGTGTCACAACTTTTTCAAATTTTCCTCAAAGACGACACAATGCCCTCTCCCTTATTCAATCTAGCACGAATGTCTGCTGTACACTCTGCATCGTTGGTGATTACTGATCCAAGGTACAGAAATGTGTCCATAACTTCGACTGTCGATTGTAATGTCACAGCTTCAATTACCGTTGGTCATTACTTTTGTCTTTTCTACATTGATCAGTTCAGTTTTAGATCAGACCAAATCCTTGTCTCTGAGTGCAGGAAATTATCCACCCCCTGTGGAGGGTGCAAACCCTCCCATTAAAATCTTGACACCCCTCCAACCAAAAAGATACCACAACACCCCGAGGAGGTGTTGTGGTTGAAACCAAATGTATTCGATAAAACCTATGTTATTTCTGCACATTGCTTTTATTACTTTTCATTAATTCACAGTAAACTGTAACAAACTGCGGCCTATAAAAATTCTTCTTTTGCAAAAACAACGGCAACATCTGATTTTTTCAAGTTTCCAAATTTTAGAAAAGATGGCAAAAATGCGGTATTCATTGAACGTCCAAAAGCCAAATGTGTTTCAGCTTCAGGGGGACCTTACCCCCTAACCAGGGACTCTGCCCCTGGACCCCGCTAATAAACACTTCCAAAATCATCCAGACTTGACATGGAGGTTATGTTCGTGAGCTTTCCGAACGAAACGAACTAACATCATAATACTACGCTATGTCTCAGCGGTGTAGCCAAAAATGTCAATTGGGGGCCTCTTCTCCCTTCCCCTAC
>Ga0209454_1002048_pt1 | contig 13319 bp, 8 predicted proteins | sample WorMetHERISLAND1_2_FD_187400 | JGI IMG/M metagenome (GOLD analysis project Ga0209454, IMG submission 187400) | Marine gutless worms symbiont microbial communities from Max Planck institute for Marine Microbiology, Germany - Olavius geniculatus... | ecosystem: Host-associated > Annelida >...
ACAGACTTTAGTCTGATGTGTTCGACCAGTAAGGAAATTTTTTAGCCAAGACAATACAGAGCCACGTATACCATAAGAGTGTAACCTTGTAAATAACTTACTGGTAGATAATATACCAGTGTTTAACAAAGGCACGGTATAGCACAGAACAAGACAGAGCCAATGATAAGAGAATATGTAATCCCGGTAGACTAAAAAATTCAAAAAATTTAAACTTAAAAAACCAAAAAACAACTACAAAATCGTTGTTCATTAAGCGTTACATTACGAGTAATATTTGTATGTAATTTCGGTTTCACGTGATTGAAGTAAAATCTACCAAAACAAATTTATTCAGCCGGTGCTGCATCCTTATTTCATTCACTGACGGAAAGATATTTACAGTAACTATACGCCAAAAAAATTAACAGGCATAGTGTAAGCCTATGCATTTTACGTTGCATGCAATTACTGCAAACATAAATAGGGTGTTTACACGATCCAGCAAACGTCCACCATTAGCACGTGTATTTTTAATACACTTGCTGGAAGTTTGCTAAACGTTTGCTGGATCGTGTAAACACCCCAAAATACAGCAGGTGTGGTGAGACCTTGATTAACCACTTTATTGCACATTTTATGACATTTATACTTTGAGATGAGTGAAAAAAAACTGCGGATTCGGTCAATATTTAGCAAGATACAGAGAAGAAAGTAGTGCCATCTTCTAGACTCACGTGCTCGCGGGGTCACGTTGGCTAAAGCTACTGCTTGTGCCGTGCATGCCAAGTTCAGTCAGACGTTAGTCACGTGCGCGTGGTTCGGGTCTTCTACTAGTTCGATCACCGCGTCGTCTTGGCATCTGTCAACTATGGCCAGGATGACGTCGTTACGTCCGTCCTGTGCGTCGCCACAAAGCACTGCCGCGGCGGCTGCAGCCTGTGGCGGTGGTTGGTCAGCATCGGTGGCGCCGTAGAGTGGTTGGGGCACCACCACGCGCGTGTTACACGTTGTCATGCGTCTTTCAACCGAGCCGGCACCGGCACAGAACAGCTCGCTGAACGTCGTGCGGAAGGCGCGGCTCATCGCACAGTAGATGAAGAAGTTGGTCGGGTAGCTGAGTAGAATGACCAGGTTACAGACGTGCGACACGACGGCAGACGTGCCGCGAGTGAATATCGACAGGCCGAACGTCTGCTGAAGTATTAGCAGAATCAGCGTGACGGCCATGGGCAGCTCGACGGCCAGAAACACGCCGACGACCGTCACTAGCATCAACGTCGTGCTGTTCCCTTCAGCCAGAAGCCGGCTTCGACGACGTCGAAAACTGGTGCCGAGAGCCTGCTGGTCGACCTCGCTCATCGCCCGCGACTGACGACAGCTGGACCCAAGCAGACGACGTTTGCGCTGCTGAGCACGCCGCATCGTGCCGACCAAAAGCACCGTCAGAATGACAAGTAGCGAGCAAGGAATGAGATGTATGAAGACCACACGGAACCAGTAGATTGTGTTGAAGTACGCCTGAACACACGCAGACACAATCAGAACCTCTATATAATATGCGTTTATTTTCATGTACGTTCACTCTCCATATTATCTTACACAATGTCCTATAAAATGCGTTGAGCATATGTTTCATAAATAATTTTGGCAAGTATGTTCAGACGATAATACTTGTTTCACTTTTGCATTCAACTATATAACACAAAAGAGGCTGACATATCGTATAGATCAAATGATATCAATGAAATGCATTCCTGTTGATTATGCATGGATTTTAAATGCACTACAGTACAGACGGACACGACAATTCGTATATTATGGTTCCTGAAAACTAAACTTGTCTCATACTGTGATATCCGGTTAACAGTTTCCTAACTCTGCTCTTCGGTGACTTGTTCTGAACGAAGGCAACTAAGGCGAAACAGTGATCAGCAGTAACATTGTGACAAATTGTCAATTAGTCCAGCACAAAGAGTGTGCAAATGATCTTGCGTGTTGTAGAGGAATGAGTCTGGCTGCTGCATTCTGCACGTTCTTCAAATGAGAGAATAAATCGTCGTCGAACAACGACAGGATTATAACAACATTTAGCTAAAAACGCTTTACGGGAATATTGTAACTTAACTGGTGAACTGCACTGCTGATGACTTCAGATTTAGCATAATTTTACAGTATATAATTTTAATAAAGTCGCGGTCTCAAGACTCAAAATTTTGCATGCTTCACTATATGTTATTTATTTGTTTATTGTTTTACCTTATTACTTTGCAAGGCAATGGCTTAACGTTATTTAAAGAAAAAAGTCTTTCCCGAGCCTCAAAGCCCGTTGGGCGGCGATGATCTCCGTTTCTTTAGCCCTCAGCCAGACACCAGATTTTATAATGCGAGGGCAAGGATACGGGGCCAGTGCATCATGCGGTTTGCCTGTTTACGTCCCAGTTTTTGCTGGTACTCATTGAGCCTAACCACGGAGGGATGGCCAGGCTGAGTTGACCTGGGTGGCTAATTACATACTGGGATGGTCAGCCATCCAAGTGCTAACTGGGCTTGGTGTTGATTAACTTCGTTGATGCAATCAACTACGTTACTAACTGAGCCAATCCACCACCACTAACGTTATTTACTGCCTCAAAACACCTAAACTTTGTATAGAATCCTTTTAAACACATGCGCGCGACTGTATTCACTAATAGGGGTCTATGTGGCAAAGTATAGATATGTATGAAATAAAGTAAACTTCCAAAAATAATCTCAACACATTTTCAACATTATTAACATTTGGCTTATCCAAGAAAGTGCTCTATAATAGTGATTATCAGTTGACTTAACTATGTTACAGTTTTTATTGGTTGCAATGAAAATAATTGCACCTTGTTTTTTGGCCAAACCATGGAACAGTCTGTTCTCTGCTGAATCGTGTGATACCAGCCTATTACTGAGGTGAAAGTTGGACACCTTTTCAGTCGCGGTCAGTAGTAATACGTCGCTGAGGCATTTTCTGCAATTTTGACGCTGTCTTTAATGTGTTCATATTTACCTCATCACTTTTCGAAGAAGTCGTCGAAATGCTTTCTTCAAGCTGAAATACTAATGACTGTCAGTTGCGTGACAGCTGATTATGCTCGCCCGCGTTGTTATAGGTCATTATTTGATATGACGTAGCGACACGATGACGTATAAACGTAATACTACATTATCGCGTCAGTCCCACAAATGTCAATTGCCAGCTAACTAGTAATAACACCATTCACGATTTCAGAACCCGAGTACCCGAATGCAGACCAGGTCTTTTTATTACCCGTTTGCTGTTCACTCAACAGTGTCCTTATGGCTGCAAATTTGGTGCAGCATACCATTGACTTTTCACGACGGCATGGCCAGTTTGAATTTTAATGATTAGCGTAGGCCTTTATGGGGCCTACAGTGACATTTACTAGCTGCAGATTTTGGTAGACCGACAAATAAGACTATAAACCTATCATTCGTCTACATAGGCCTATGCACACATAGGCAGTGTGCATTCGGCTACCTCTAGGCGTACTTAAACTTACTAACTTACTGTAATAACAGTTCATTATTATGACAATCGTAGCCAATACAACAATAGTTTATGTAAAATAAATTAGTAGGCTCCTACAACGAGAAATAGTGCAAAACTAAATGATACATCAAGTTCTAAGTAGCTTAACCATAGGCTGATTTAGGCTACACAAATACAAAATAGGCCTACATAACCTATTTTAATGTCATTTTCAGTTCCAGTAATCTATCCGCTACAGATGTCTGGCACGATTTTTCCCACGTGGCTTTTATTACGTTACTAATTACAAGCTCGGCGAAATAACAAATGAAAGAAATTCCTTTGTAGGCTTACGGGCTACGGCCATAAACAGTAGGCTACAAATGTATGTGTAACGTCGTTAATACCATAGGCCTAAGCAATTGCCTTGCCTTGCTTTGCCTTCAGCCGTCATCGCTCCGAGGCTTGGCCACACCGTGAACGAGTTGTCTCCATCTGCTTTTGTTTTCTGTGAGCGCGAGAACTCTGTCCAACGTGTATCCAGTCCACTGGAATATGTTGTCCATTCACGATGTTTTTGGTTTATCTCTTTTTCGAGATCTGGATGAACGTTGTGCCGCGTATTATATGCTTTTCCAAACTTTCTGAATTACTTCTCATGACATGTCAAAAGTAGTTGAAGTATATACGTTAACTTTCTTGTCTTCACGAATTCCAAAAGATTCCTTGACACTTCTGCTTTATTCAGTATGGCACTCAGTCATTCGTGCGCTGTAGGCTCAATATAATGTTGTAGGATCAATATAAAATTAGTTTGTGATTGGCGGTTGGAGGTAGTGGTCTCGTGGAAAGGACGTTGCAATATCATTAAACGAAAACCGGGTACCCGGGTACCTGTTTTAATACCCGACAGGTACCCGGGTACAAAAATACTCGCAAGTCCGAGCACTAGTATCACTTACTACATTTCGCAGATAATATGCGTATAATAGTTTTTTACGCGCGAGAGCTAGCTAGCTAGCTATAGCGCGTATTAGCAACGGTAATTCTGTCTGTCTGTCTGCCTGTCCGTCACGTGCCGGTACCGTTCCAAGACCAGGTGAGATAGAGACTTCGGGTTTTCACCATATGATAGCTTAGAGTCTCTAGTATTTCGTGACCCTGGGTAAAGGGGGTCCCCACGAACGAGGGGGCGAAACAAGGGCACCCCCCCCTTAAAAGGCGTTATTCTGCCGGTATTGCCTCCTCCAACATTAAAAATGGTTGCAAATAGGCACAGACAAGCATTGGCGACGAGCTTCTTAAAAATGTCAACATCGATAACCTTGAATGACCTTGAACCCCTAAAATAGGGGGTTTTAGTAAATTTTTCGCGATTTTGGGCTGCGACACGCATTTCAAGGGTGAATTGCGCCGAAACAGCTGGAGATAGACCAAGACAATCTGCATATGAAATTTTTAGCATGAAATGTAGATATTAGCGGTCCAAGTCCGAACCTTCTATATTCAAGGAGGCCTGAGCACGCGGGTGTCAAAGAGGGTTACCTCTCTAAAAATAGTTATTTATCCGCTGTTGGTTTGTATAGCGTGTAAATGGTTGCAAATAGGCACAGACATGATGCTTATCATAACAAGCACTGACTACGAGTTTCTTAGAAGTGTCAACATCGATGACCTTAAATGACTAAAAATATTGATTTTGTGTGATTTTTTGGCGATTTTTGGCTGCAAAAGAGTGAATTGCGACAAAATGGATGAAGATAGACTAAGATTGCCTGCGAACAGGAACTGCCATAAGCTTTCGCGCGTCTTATGAGCATTAGCTTAGATTTCTTGTTTTTTTCACTTACTCGTATATTTAATGTTTTATTTTAGCCGAAGTTTTTGCCCTTTTTCAATTTGAGCTATTTTTATTTACTCGTATTTGTCATTTTTATGTTTTAAAATCAGTTTGCACTGTTTCGGTGCTTTCAAAGTTATTTGTGGTTTATTTGCCCTTTTATTGGTACAGTTTTTACACTTTAAAGTTATCTTGGAAATTTCGGGACTATGTTTGCACCGAACGACTATTTACAGTATGCCCGTTCGCTTGACTGTCGGCTGCTTTATAAACTGTATTAAAACGGTTAGACGGATAAAACTGATTTTAAGTACTGCGAATATTATGCGTTGCTACAAAGCTTAAAACTATTTGCAAAGTAAAGTAAACTCTAACTTTGTTTTTATTATCCGCGCCTGATTAACAGCATCAAGTCGGTTTTTACCCCGACCATGCAATAGCAATAGTGCGGGTAATGCCATCGTATGCTGTCAGTCCGTCTGTCTGTCTGTTGTTTCTGTCCGTCTGGCGTGATATTGATGTACGGTGGTCTTACAAATCTTGAAATTTTTAAGTCTTCGCGTAATTTGTCAAAGGTTGTCAAGTGTGAAAGCATTGGTTCATACTGCATGGCACTCGTAGTCTGCAGCCACTGTGATCGCGAGGCACACTGATTGTGACAATGTGGGGGCCTACGTAAAGCTACTACTGACCTATGCCCGGCTATACTAGGGCTATAAATTGGGTTCAAAACGTTGCTTCGGGTATCAAAGAATTCAGCATCGCAGCGTGAGACTGCATCATTGCTGTCGGACGTGCAAGTCCAGTTATTATCAGACTGCGTGGTTGTTCTACGTCACGAGACGAGACTATGCGTCCTGTCCACCCGAATCACTCGCCATTATACTACTGTTTATGACATAAATGCTGTCTGTCACTATAATATAGTAGGCCTAATTATCGGTCAACGGAACAGGTGAGTTCATCGTTGAAACGACCGTCGATCTGTTTGAGCCAATTCATCATCGACTTGTGGGCCACTGTTCCATTATGAGTTATCGTTACGTTTAAATTGTTCATTATTAGGCGACATCGCACAATGTGGTTCCGCCTATCTCCACACATTTCTCCGTAACGTGGTCTGTCTGTTTGTTTGTCATTTGCCACATTCGTAAACCTTGTTTAAGCTTGAGGGATTTAGATGCTATTTGGCAGTACATTTGTCTGATGCAATGACACATTGCCAGATGAGGTCTCTAAGGACCCATAAGAAAGGAGAGATTTGGGGTTAAACCCCAACCAAAATATGCAATTGCTTCCGACTGCGAAACAAAAATATGATTTATGATCAACCAGGTAGCAGCAGCATCGCTGTGACTGCTTGCCTTCTAAACGGTCTGACGACATAAACGTCGGCCGTCTTAATGCGTTATCGGTCTATTAGGAAAATAGAAGTTATTACGATCAGTGTTTTTACCGACTGAGTGCAACGATGCAAGAAGCATGCAGCTGCTTTGCTAGTGAGTGGAACGCCTAATGACAGACTAGTGTAAAATTTGCGCCGCAAAAGCAGCGTCTGTCATCATTGTCGCCGCTGTCCTCTGTAGTTCAACGGCGCACACCGTAGACATACACACATTGCTCTGCGATATGCTAAGTATAGCGGATGGCATATGCAAGCGCCGACTCTGTCTAGTATTAGCCATGCAGTTGTATAGGTGGGTGTATGAAAACAAACCTGCTCATAACGGGCGATGAACGACGCCAGCCTATAACGACATCCGGTGACGTAAGCGGTTGTATCCCGGCGTGACTTCACAGTGACGGACAAGAAGTCAAACTCGACAAATCGGCTGGACTGCGATGCCAGGGCCGCCAAGTAGATCGCCACGATGATCTGCAATCCACGTTCAAATCAACGCATGAGTATTTAGGCTAAATTCTTATCTATCTTGTATTTTTTATTATCAGTGCATATCGTTGTCGTATATCAGTGTCGTATAATAATGTAAGCTGGTCGCAAAATAAATTCGATTATGTACTGCAGGTACAAAGCCGTGCATATTATAAGACACTTAGTTTGAGCAAAACAATTTTTTAAAACAAAGACTAAAAGAAAAAAATTTCCTGCGATTTGCAGACGATTTCGTTTTTGTTTTATTTTAGTCGGCGCTGCCAGGCTGCTAATTGTTTGATAACCAGCGCGTATGACCACCAAACCTTCAAATCTTCCATCAAACGGCGAACTTGTAAAAAGAAGTAGCAAATTAATTTGGAAAAGGCAGAATCGCCCATCGGTGCTGCCACCTGGAAATCATAAATCATCTTTTTTTTGTAAGTTGAAAGTAATCGCATGTTTTAGCTAAAGGTTCCAGTTCAAATCTCCTTTTTTCCTGGGGCCAAAAACCACATCTGACATAACATGTCATCGAATCCTACAAGCGTACCTGCCAAATGACATCAAAATCCGTTATACGGTTTAAGCATGGTGCAAGAGTGTAACAGACAGAGAGACCACGCAACGAAGAAATATGTAAGAATCGCTTGCACTGTAAAAGCGATATTACGCCTAAAACGTCTATGGCCATCTGAACTTGGATCTATCTGCTGAGCTGCAGAGGCAGGCACGTACCTTGACTACAACAGATTGGCGTTGAGCGGTACCGGAACTGGCAAGGTCACCCCGACAGACGCAAACATAGCGCTGCGCCGCCAGCAGAACCGTCAGCCATATGGACGCGGTGTGAAACACGGTCGGCAGGTAGTCGGTCAGACAGAAGTACGCGTAGCACCAGCTGTACGGCACCCAGTCATCCTTGGCGCCCAGCGCAAAGAACCAGATGTAGACGGGCAGAGGCCAGAGACCGGTCAACAAGTCGGAGCAGGCGATGGCGACCAGCACGGCGTTGGTCGCCGTTCTCATGTTGCGTCGCAGAAGCACGACGCACACGAGGAGGTTACAGACAACGATAACCAGGACCAGCACCGGGACAAAGTAACCGTTGATAATATCGTCATATGGAACGTGATCGAGCAGAAACGCAGACTTGGACTTGTAGCGAGAACGAGGTCGATCGACGCTTAGCGTCAAATTCAGCGTCGAATTCATCGTGACTGCTGATGGCGTCGTCTCCATCTCGACCGCTATCGTTTCTGACGTTAGTGAGTTCACCCAGACACCGTCTGCCATGATCGTTCGTTCACACCGGCGCTTTCATGATTCTGCAACAAGCACGATCTGATCTAATCTACGAACGGTCAGGGGCGACAAGAAATGTTTACGTTACACGATAACTAGTTATCATTTACCGTTTAAACTACGATCGATCGAGACTAGCTACTCTAGTTATACAGGCAGCATTATGACGCCGATGCGGTGCCTGCCTACAAGGCGTCGGTTGCATCACAAGGCGGCGCACGCACACCGCATCAGTCCAACGCGCGTCCGCCTGCAGCTGCAGAAGCTGACACGTACGCCTACCTTTAGCAGAGCTTTAGACTAGCAATCGTCGTCAGTGATGAACTTTGACGTGGGATATACGGTATAGCTCGCAGACTCAATCTTGGAACCGACAATTTGGCCGTTATACTTTGCACTTATTTGCAACGATAGATCCATAATTTGCCGGCAAACCAAGCCATGGTGAATTTGAGTTGACATCGCTCTCTATGAAAAAAAGAGTGTGTCGACCGAAAAAAACAAGAAAAACATTACAGCTTACTTTTTAAGTTACTGTGTAGTGTGCATTTTTTAAAAGTTAAATTTCGCAATTCACAGCTGATTACAGTAAAACAATAATGTCCGGTAAGTCAAAAATGAAATACGTATTGCAGAGTTGTTTTAGCTCAGAAAAATTGTAGACACAACTATGCCGGTATCGTTTTGCGACTGCGAGTGTGTCCTGTGTTTCTTCTGGTTGTGTGTGACTTTTGTAAATTATCGCAATAAACTAGATCTAATCGATCTTGATTGCATGGCCGGGCACGGAAGTGTACCATTTTTTTCGCTTTAGCGTCATTCTGGGACGCACTAGTTCGCTGATTACTTTGATCTGACCGACATATGACAGGACGATCTGCTAACCGGATAGGAAAAGTCAGGACAGTCGATTGGCTACTAGATTTGCGTGGATATTCGCGTGCAGGTGCAATGTAATCGTAAGCCGTTAAGGCATAATGTACGATGGAATAGAAGTCGTGATAGTGCAAGTAAAACACGCGAAGTTAATTTGCTTTTAACCTACATTTTTTGCTGACAATATTCACTTACTTTTTAGGCAGGTGACTTTAAAAGGTAAAACACAAAAGTACGGACATACGAGTACTGGTGCAAAAGCAGAAGTTCACACAAAATGACATTTTTGACCATGCATTTTTATGTTTGTGCTTTTAAAGATTGCGCTTATATGATGATAATGATAATGATGATCACTGCATGGTACTAGAATTGAACTGCTTGCAGTATTTGTGATATTTGTTCAACGTGGTGCGCATGGATGTAAGACTGAGTAGCGAGCACACGGTCAGTGCGTTTTTCGGTAGTTAATCACAACAGAAGTATCCGGTTTTCAGTCAAACGCTTATCTAATAAATACGACGGTCAGTCACAATGGGCACGAGCGGAATTAAGCAAAAAGTAGACCGCGCTGGACAAAAGCTTACGAGACAATCCAGGGATAAATCAACTCAGTGTGCTCGCGGACTGGATAGTTCGCGGACAAACCAAATTAGCCACTGCTGTTTACCATGATATAAAACACACAGTTTCCGGTTGGGACATTTTCCTGATGTCGTGTCCGTTATTATCCCAGAATAATAACATATATGTTATTCTCCTTCGATTTTCCTCTTATGACAGTTGCGGTAATTAATTCCGTGTGAAAAGAGTAACTGTATGCTTTGCAAAATACTTCAGGCTCCACAGGACTTACAGACGTTATTGAATTTGTTGTTGCCAGATGCGCATTTGCCACTAAATCATCTTAGTTGTTTCGTCTGGGAGTGTCCGATTATCAACAGCAATGCATTGCCTTAGTCATTGGAGACGCACAATAGAGTATAGAGTATGCAGCATAGTTGTTGGCATTCTGTTTTTTTTATTTCTATAACACAAAACAATTTAAAATATGGGTTTTATAAAAATGGCCAATTTTGTCTTCAAGCCTCAAATTAACCAAATTATGACAAATTTTGATAAACTACATGTTGGCCTACAACGAACGTAACATTACTTACGTGAAGTAAAGTTGATGTATGTAAGACACTGCAGAGTGTTACAAACGTTACATTCAGTGGAGGCGATATGATCTTGACTATGAGTTTTTAACTTTTTATTTAAGAGATGTCGAAAAAAGCAGTGTATAAGCCTACGTATGTAGTATGCGTACCACGCAGACGACACTTCAGTTGGGTTTGAGTAATGCGTTCTCATTGTCTTCGTGACAAGTCGAAATTACTAATCTGTCTCTCCAGGTTAGCCACACTATTACGGTCGCCCATGGCTTTGATAGACTTAACGAAGATTATATCATGAGCTGATCTGTTCGTTTGCAGCGTAAAAACGCACATAAAATATAGTTAAAAACCTAAATGATCCTATTAGGAATTCATAAACAGCTGATGAATGTTTTGCAGTGTTGTGCGAAAATTCCTAAAGCGTAAGCTGTAATTGTGAACTATTTATTCGATGTCATTTATAAATTTCGGTTATGGTACTGTTTTGTTAGGAATTTATAACGCTAACAGATTGCAATTTTCTGTCAAAAATTTTTAAAACAAATAGTGTCAAATACATTTTGCACGTACTAACTTTTTGCCATATAACAAATTTTTGAAACTCGGCCAGTGGTTTGAAATCATATATTATAATTTCGGTCTCAGTGATTTCGAATTTTTTTTTCAATGTCATATTCTCCGCAGCGACGCAGCCTGTGATTTTGTAATTATTGTGTTCCGCCATAGACGTGAACCTTGTGACAGTTGTTAGCACAACGATCGTGGAAATATCGTTAATATGACATTTACAACTTACATGTCTGCCGCAGGGGTCCTAAATTTTGTAGGATAGATTTTTTAGTGTCGTCAATACCTCGTAGAAATTTTCATTAATAGTGAAACATTTTGGTTTTGGTTATATTAGTTACTTCAGCGGACCGTTACATTATGTCATTCGAGTAGGTTTCCACATTTACTTACTCTACTGCACATCATTGCGATTTACTGGTAGGTAGGCTATACAGGTGCTTGCAACGGACATAACGAAACACATGAGACTTGACGCTGATGTAGAAACAATGGTCTAAACAAAACGTACGTACAGCCGGATCGCGAGTTCTATGTTTACGAATAGCAACATAATTATGATGCGTCCAATTAGATCCGATCAATAAATATCGGTTCGACAGTTCTATTGCGTTCGTAACAGACATAAAAGACGAATAGCGTCAACGGACAGAGAAGTCGTGTGTTTGTTACATCGGAAACAGAATACCTGAAACTGTAACATGAAGGTGATTAGGCATAATTATATACCCGGTGCTACGTTAAAACTCCTATATTTCAAGTTTATTGTGTGTATCAAATACAAGCATTTAATGTTCAGTCGTTGAAACGACAATACATTTTCACGACAGTTAGTGCTCGATGCCGGGGAACAGTGAACGCAGGTGGACGTCAAGTCAAACGCGAACTAAATGCGTTTATTTTAGTCGCTGTACGTAATTATCGCGCTAATCTACAATGACGCCCAAAGACTTCAATACTTCGTACATTGTGCGTGTGTTGTCGAATCAAACTATTAGCTCATGCATGCCAATGAGCTGTAGCTTCCAGACTGTTAACAGGTCTTTTCGACTAGTAGCCTACTACATGTAATCGCTTGCACGGCAAACAGCGCAAAGCAAGTGTCTGTGCCTAGGCGAACTAATTCGAACTTTTCAAGAAGAATGTATGACAGCTAGACGAATGATCTTAATGCATTTTGTGAAACGGTGCACAAACAGTTGGAGACTTACTGCCTTACAGGTCTACAACTAACTACGTCATGTACCGGTACGCGACCACTGTATTCGGTTTGCCGAAATCATCATTTTATTGTCACTTTATTTGTCCTAAATATGCATGTAACAGAGTACATAGAAGGTATATAGCGATATAATAACAAGCCACGAACACACATATCACAATTTTTCTCATTTTAACTTCGTGGCTGTAGTCACGATGTCCGAAATGGTGGCTAGTTGAAATGCATGCTTAACAGAAGTTACAGAACAATGGCGCCAAAGTCTAATATTTTTTTTTAGTTCAGCTCAGATATGCCGACTATGTGTGAATGACCCACTGCTAGACTCAGTAAATACTGGCGATTGTTTCGCGATCACGGCCGCTAAGAAAGAACAAGGCGAGTTCTGCGCAACATAAACAAGTCGCGTTTCTAAGACTTGACTGCAGGCAGATTGCTCTAGTCAGCTGCGCCGGCTGTTAACGTAGCCGACCATCTGGCTGAAAATAATCTACAGATAGTGTCCGACCACTGTGATAAGATAGGACTGTGGAAGTATTTTTTGCAGGGCGTCAGCATAGCTTGCTATGCAAATGTTTTGTGTCCGTGCGTGTGCGTGTGCCCGTGTATGTCAATCCGTCTGTCCGTTACGCGTTATTCTTAGTTTAGTCTGTTGACATGCAACAATAAATGAAGCATAAACGCAAGCAGGGATAGACAAAACGTTGAAAAAACGCCCAGTCTTTAGAGGAAGTCGTTCTACGTCAAATAAAGACGTCTTCCTTCGTCTTTTGTGTGTTTATATAGTCCCCATCGCCATTATCGCGGAGCCCATAACAGACGGAACTACCTTGCCCAGTGGGCGGCGATAGCAATTCGCTTAATATCAGTGTATATGACTTCCGAGCATTTTGAGCGCCTTAAGGTGCGGTCACACTAGCGGTCCGGACGGCCGTCTGAACGGTTGGAGTTTTTAACGACCGTTCGGACCGCTAGTG
>Ga0209454_1002050_pt1 | contig 13318 bp, 5 predicted proteins | sample WorMetHERISLAND1_2_FD_187400 | JGI IMG/M metagenome (GOLD analysis project Ga0209454, IMG submission 187400) | Marine gutless worms symbiont microbial communities from Max Planck institute for Marine Microbiology, Germany - Olavius geniculatus... | ecosystem: Host-associated > Annelida >...
CAGTTTTTGAGTGCAAATTTTCCATTGTATTGTATGTATTGTATTGTATTGTATTGTAACACATGATAAAGAATTGTGTGTCATAATACAATTACTACTAACAAAGCAGACGACGTTCGTACTACACCGCGCTGCTAGAGTAGATAAGCGAGTATACGCAGTATGAGCTTATACCACTACAGACAGTGCGGTATCGTACTTAAACCAACCTGAATTTTGTACACGCTTCAGCGGTGAATTGTAGATGCTAGTAGACCACCGAGCAGAGCGTTGCACAAGTCAACTCTCGACACAGCCTAAAAAGTGCTAGAACAAGTCGTAGGCCTACTGTGACTTCGTATCCAGCTCGACGACGAATCTGGCGAAGACGAAGCAGATGAGAGAAGCACGTTCTAGCAATGGAGTTGATGTGCTGCTCATGGACGGCGCCAAAGGGGAAAGGGAACATGCCCCCTTGCCCTTCCCCTTATCCCCCAGATACCTCCAGGAAAAATTTTGATAGTGATGGGCACTTTATCATGCCAAGGTGTGAATTATTAAATGTCACTTTTGCAGAAAAACACAAATATTTGTAAATTTTCGCGGTAAATCTGCGGCTTCCATTGCACGTCCAAAAGTTAAAAGTGTTTCAGCTTCAGGGAAGCTTTGCCCCACTGACCCCCTGACTATATTGTCTCTGCTCCTGGACCCCGTTACAACTTTTCCATGCACACAACAACTGAATAAGGTCGACATCTGGGCCACACACACAAAAACTTATTGCCCCCACCTCTGTGCCCTGGTCCTTGTCCCCCGTTGCGCCTCCAGTTTCAGATTTCTAGCGCTGCCCATGGTGCTGCTTCGTGCCGAGTTCGTTATCAAGCATAAATCCAAGGTTTCTTAAAACAGCTAACCGGCTTGTAGTCTCCATGGTCTAACTGCTATGGCGGCATAATCTTATCAGTACGAATTACCAATTATTTTGCGGTTGAATGTAATGATAGTCATTTGCTATATATCTTACAATTGTAAATAGACTTCAATTAAAATTATAATTTAAGCTGTCAGCGCCTTAAATTCAGCGAGTTTCTCGCCTACATTATGCGCTTTATAGACGCATTTAGGCCTACTCACTAAGTAAGCGATTAACTTTCTGCACAGCAAGTATTTTGATTTAAAAAAAAAATAAAAAATAGGTACCAACTGGCTCACGCTAATTGTAGGCCTATAAATAATTAATTACTGATTCACCAATTAATGTCATCAATTTTTAGTTTCCAGTGACTTGACAATTAGCATAAAATAACGTGGGAATAACTACAAACAAGAAGCGTAATTTGTGTTCGTAGCGACAGAAATGAATGAACTGAAATGAAACGAAACGTTTAATTTCATTTAATTTCAGTCGCCACAGTCGCTATGAACACACCTTAATACCCTGTTTACACGATCAAGCAATCGTCAAGCAAACATCGAGCAAACGTCAAGCAAATATGAAGCATGCATAAAGCATAGCCTACATGAAGCAAACGTCAAACAAACGTCGAGCAAACATCGAGCAATTAGAGTACACGTCGTGCACGTGTATTTTGAATGCATTTGCTGGATATTTGATCGATGATTGCTCGATGTTTGCTTGATCGTGTAAACGGAGTATAACACGGCGATCAGTACAAGTCTGTCTATTGCTACTATACACAGCTAGTACATGCTGTGTGCCGTCCTCTTGCGAATGCTTATACAACGGTCATTTATTTAGTCGCTGGAATGTCTCCAATAACGTTATAGGCCTACGATACGATGATAATCGTTCGCTCAGAAAATTACCATCATCAATGTTTTCCTTGACGTAAAACAATAATTGTTTTATATATTTTTCTTATCACTTTGCAGCAGCTGTAGGCATACATTTAGAACAGCGGGGTTGTGTGGCATCTCCAGTGATTGCGTAGATCTAAAACAAAATAAGCTGTAGCAACAGCGTTCGGCTAGCATTTAAATTACTTTCACAGTTTCGTTCATTGTTTACCACACGTAAATGGTCTATAGTAAAATCATGACGATCAGCCACTTCGAATCTGTTTTGGATGAAGTTTAATTGTTGCCAATTTTCATCTTGTGTAAACAGGTTCGTTGACAGGATATTGCAGCAATTTAGGCTAGGTCTAGGCTATAAGCCTAGGCCTGGTGTTTTATTGTGCATTGTAGGCTATTTGAGGTAAGCTTAGGCCTAGATTATATAACAGTAACATGTGCACATGCAATCCAAAAAGTAAAAGAACAATAAGGATCTCATGAAGATTTTAAATCTTAGGCCTAGGCCCTAAATGCAGCCAAACGTGTAAAAATCCTCGGACAAAAATCGATGATGCTTGCGGTTTGCCATTGAGTGAATAGCGACAAGACTGATAACAATTGATACACTGTATCAGAATGAGTATAGGGCCTATAGCAAGCGAAGACGCGTTACTGTTGGAGCAACACTCGATCGTGCAAGCAACAAGCAATGCTCTGACTTTGCACCGCTTGTTACTGGTCTTCGTAGTCGTCAGCGAACAATGCTGATTGAATCCGCGAAAATCAGCACCGTGTGATACGCCGTCTTCCTATACGTGAATGTTCGCCACTTTGCAAACCGAATGATCCGTCTTCTTTCTTCTGTCTGTGCACCATCCGCTCATCTGTCATTGCATCCTTGATTACGAGTGATCAAGTGGGGACGTCGTCTGTCCTGAACTGTGGTGATTTGGGCACAAGCTCGAACACAGGTAGCACGGTTAAACAGTTGGATAAGCGAACGTGCAGCTTAATCCGTGATTAGGCTATATCGTGTCTCACAAAAATTTCGCCAGTTTTATTTTTTGAACGATCGACCAAACTACGACTTCTGAATTTCACAAAGTAGTGTAGCAACAGTATTTAGGTGAGGTGGGTTAAACTATAGTAGTTTACGTCAAGCTCCTTCGTGATATTGCGTGCCAAAAATTATAAAAATCGGTCGATGTTTTTCGAAGTTATTCAGAAAATGGAAGTAGGTCAGTTTTTAGACACGGTGTAGATGAAGAATTGCAGAAGTGTTGTTGCACCAATCTTGTGAATTTTTTTTGCAAAATCGCGTAGCCTACATGTGACAGATGTGATTATGTGCTTAAATGCAAAAAAGCATAATAAAATATGGTTACAAAATATTTTATTTCACACGCACCTATTAAAATAGTGGATATAGTGCTTTTGATTTTTATTTTGTTTAATAAATTTTACACAAAGGACAACTTGGTATTTTGTGCATCGTTCCACTAGTACCGTATCTAGCGCAAAATCGTGACAAGTTTGTTTCTGATAAACATTTATAACTGTCATCAGTTCTCATTTTTTGTGAACTTTTTTGGATAGGCCTATTGCATAAAAGTTTAGATAGGCTAAATGAGACAAAAACAAATTAAAATAATAGTCAGTCATATGGTCGTACACACCACAGCTCCAAACGTCAGAATGCTTGACACATTCCTGGAAGTCACCGGGCTGCAAATCTGCAATACGTTCAAGATATCAAAGCCGATTCCCGTACTGTCAAACTACTGCAGCGTCGTTTACAGATTACAGTTTGCAACAGCCGTGAGATGACGGCGTCACATGTATACAAACGAATGTGTAGACCTAACCAGTAATGCATCAATGACGTCGTCACACATGTGCATTCTTCAATTAATTAAAAAAATATCTATATCTCTCATGTTCTACGAAACCGGTTCAAGACGTTGCGTTGTTTTTGCAGGCCGGCCGCCTGACTAATGACGTCAACATCAAGTATATTGAGGGGCAGATCTTGCATGTCCGGGGGCTATAACGCATGACAGTGTCTGAACTGTCAAAGATGCACTCACTTTCGGCATCATCAGCAATCATTAATCATACGAACTTTACACGGCAATCATCACTACATAAGCGTTGTTTATCTCTCTTATTATACGCAGAAATTCATCAAAATACAATCTTTATTTTGTCGTTTTGCTGACGTTTTCTACGTCTTTAAGACTGCAAGTGCAAACCAGTGCTGAAGACTACTATTATTTTTGTTTCCAAGATGTAACGGGAAAGTTAAAAAAAACAGTCTGCCATGGTCGCATAATGACACTGATCCCCATTTGTAATGTTTAATGGTTTTCACCCAAACCGCGGTCATGATCTCGAGGGCTGGACCGTCTTAGTCTCGGTCTCGTCTCGGTCTCGGCTTAAAAATCTCGTGCACATCCCTGGCTACCGTTGCTCAAGAATGGCCGTATAGCTGCAAACTTGAGCGGCGTTTGGACGTCGCCGCATGGTGCGGACTGCAGAGATTCAATTGAGCGCGTTCGTTCAATGAGAAAGACACGTTCAGCAGGTCTCTCTAGTCTCTCTCCGTCCACTCTGTAGGATGCATCGCAAACTAACTTATCTGTCGCTCTGCACACACGACGATGCTATAGCTGCCCTCTGTTGCTGCACAGTAGCCTCTCCGTGAAGACTACAGAAAAGCCATACCGCTGCAGCAAACGAACGAACCGCGCGATGCTTACGTTTGTGTTTACAGTCGTGCTTCTGAATGACGTCACGCTGACGAATAAGTAACTGAGGGATATATTTCACCGAAAATTTGGAAAAGTTTCCCAGAACGTGCAAGTTGCCAACTTCGGGGGCTCTCAAGAGCTCCACGAGCTCATCATTGTAAGTCAGTAAGTCGGCCTAAGTACTAACTTATATAATGCCAAAATCACACAGGAGAATCAGGGCGCAGATTGAGACCCCTAACAAGAAAATGATCGCTTACGCCCCTGTGTAGAGGTGCACGACGACGACGAACTTAAGTGACTGATGTAAGTCGTAGAGAGTCGTTAGGCCTCCGCAGCGTGTGGGCGCATATAGACCTATATATAAATACGTGGCGTGTCGCTCGTTTACTGTCGCAATAATAACACATAGGGCCTACTGCATCATAATATTATACCAATCAACCCCGAGCACATTATTCTATATGCAGTGCGTCTCTCACTTAGAGTGAGAAAGCGCTAAATGTTATTGGCTCGTATATAAGCTGCGGTCATTTGGGATTATGAGCCGGTGGCGCAGTTTATAGGCCTACATAGACTTAGTATGGTCGTCGTCACCGGCATCCACGAGCAGGGTTGATCTCGAGTCAGTTATACTTGACTCAACTCGAACCGACTTTTAGAAAATACAAAATTACGCAGACCCGACCCATAGTTAGGCCTACGTTTATGTAGAAAATCGCTTCGTCGGGCCTACGCAGATTTAACTGACATGACTCAAAACTGTAAAGATGTGAAAATTCGGCGCACCTCAAAAGCGCACGTATCTTCTTGGAATGTTCTTCTCCACGTCTTCTTCGAACGACTCCTTTTGCCTCTTCTTCCGACTGGTAACCCCTGCAATGCTATGTTGCAGTGTCGGTGGTTGGGAAAACGGAGAATGTGACCTGCCAGTCAAAACTTGTGTTCTGCTGCAATGTCCTTTAGTCTTGTTGACCCAACTTTCTTTAGGATCTTTTCGTTTGTGATATGGTCCAGATATGTACTGTGGAGCAACTTCCTTACTAGACATCGTTGATGGAAAACATAAAGTTTCTGCAAAATCTTTGCTGCTATTTTCCACGTGCCATCAATCATAAAAATATAGGTGGAAAATGTTGTGTATTTTTATTTTATGACGTTCCATGTGTAATACCAGTGCATCACGTACAGTGACCACAGCTCAAAAACAAAGTAACACAATGAACAGCAGGCTACCAACGCGAACAAAAGTAAAAAGAACGCTGCAGCATGACAGTCTTATAAGTTTCCGTTAACAGTTTTTTTTCTTCAAAATACTGAAAGCAAGAAAAAAGAACTGCATCAATATTTGGAGTAATCCAACTAACATTGTACGGACAGATAATTTGTTTTAGGGGCGGGGGAAAAATTACTGAAAGCTCACAGAAATTTTTACGCCTTAGTTTTTTTCTGCATAGACCTACATGGACAGCCATACGTCCAAGCCGTATGCAGTAGACGCCTGTTTATTGGTATATTTTTATAGTCACGGCCCCATGAAACGAACTGGCGCCTTCATGATTGTCTGCATAGTTACAGATGCTGCCGCTGGTGTCAAGACGTTTGCTGCGTGGACAGGCACGTTTCTGCATGCATGAGCATGTCTACTGTCTAGGCCAATAGCAATCCTCACGCCAGTACAGTATTAGCCTATACGTTTGATTCAGCAACAGGCAACACTGCAAGAAAAGTCGTCTCATCTGCACACAACCTATTCCGAGTGTTTGGACAACGTTATCTCTCTTCGCAGTTCACATACATGTAGCCTACACTATGATTATTGTGACAGTATTAAGCATACTTGATTTGATACATCGTGTCCAGAAAAAGAGTCTGTGGTTTACGTACTATACATAACGTAAACAAATGCTAGTGAAATTTTCTCATTTTTGCCACAAATTTTTTTTCTGATTCTTTATTTTACTAAAGATTCCGAACAGTTATGAGTCACGCACGTAGCTTATAATTATGGCTGACAATTTATGGCGTCATCGAAAATGACGTTTTCGGAAGAAGGTATAACCTAATAATTATAAAGCATTTGCAAGACGAATAAAATAGGCATTTGCTGGTAATGATCGCAGTAGAAATTTGATAATAAGTCAATGGATTTGTGGGGCACTGATATTTCGACCACATTATATAGTAACTTAAGTTTTTTTGGTCCGGCAACACGTTGTTACATGCGACGACTGTCACACGCTTCGTTTGCAATGCACATCAGGCGGGCAGGCGATTGATCGGGTATTACGCTGAACCTTTCTGTGTAGAGACATAGCGCGCACTCGCTGTTAAATGATCGGCAGTGACCGATCACTTGGACACACACAGACACGTCTTCCGTGCCGCACTTCCTATCTTCTATCACGTACCATGTACACACTCCACAATTAGCTACTTACAGCTAGTGGCATTGTGTGGTGGAGGGGGGGGTGGGCAAAAAGAGCAATTGTTATCCTATATTTCTGGTTGCAGGAAAACGTTAGAAAAACTTCTTCCTGCGGGAATTTTTGTCCACGAATACAAAATCTGGACTGAAAAGTTTATTTTGGAAAAAAAATCAAAGGCAAAATCAAAGTTTTGAGCACCCATGTGTTTTATCAGCTAAAATGAGCCAAATTCATTTTCGGGTCAGGTTCCGCCCCGGACCCCACTCGAAGAGTTCACGACGCTCCTTCAGACCCTCTAAAAGAGGAATAACCCCTCCCTATTTTGCATCCACTCGACGCCTGCGGCGTTTCATTTTCTTGTTCCTCTTGAAAAAATTACTGCGGGCGCGCGTGAGTTCGGTGAAAGTTGACGAGAACAGATCGTTGGAAGTGCCGCGTGCCGAGTTATTCGCTTACAGGTTGTCCGAGACTCAGGGAGTCTGTCTGTCGCAGTTTACTCCCGCCGAGACTCGAGGCCGGCGCGTCGACAGCTGTGTCCGTATGTCCCCGTAGACAATAATCGACAACCGCCGACAACGACGACAAACGCAACCGCTCGATAAGTCAACTGAACAGGGAAGACACCTAGCAAGCAGTAGCACCAACAGCAACTCATACTTTTCGCCGTGAATATACACTGTGTTTCATAAAAACGACCCCTTTTTGTTTTTTTCATAATTCACTTAAATGATGGTCTATTTACACAAAATTTGTACCAGTTGTAGCTGAAGAAATACTAATTCAAAATATTGCAACAAAATATGGCAGTTGATTAAATATTCTTTGTTAGTCCTGACGCAATGCTGACGTCGTAATGTGTCATGGGTACAAACTGGATAGTCTCAGCTGGTGCTGTCAGTTGCTACTCTGCTCCAATGGTGACAAATCTGGTTCATTTATGCCAAATTGTTGAAGTTTTACATTTACAGTTACAAAAACATGCAAGACGATGGCATTTATGTGTCTGTGGGGATAATTGGACTTTTACGCGTTCGAGCAAGACACTGCACTAGCACACCGAGCTTGCAAAATGGTTGCATTTTTATCCCCATGTTGCTTAATGCTGACACAATAAACATTTTTCATTAGCGAACCAGATTAAGCTCACCATCGAAGCAGGGTAGCAACTGACAGCACCAGTTGAGACTATCCAGTTTGTACCCATGACACATTATGACGTCAACATTACGTCAAGACTAGTAAAGAATATTTAATCAATTGCCATATTTTGTTGCAATATGTTAAATTAGTATTTCTTCGGCTACAACTGGTACAAATTTTGTGTAAATTGATCATCATTTGAGTGAATTGTGAAAAAAAAGAGGTCTTTTTTATGAAACACCGTGTACATAACTAGCCGTCGGTCCACAGAGATCACACTCGAAGGGTCGTTCTTCGACATTTTTCACCATCAGCACTGTACGTTCGGACAGAGCACCGTGGGCCAACGCACACGGCACTCCTCGCGCATTCGTCGCGCAGGCAGGCTCCGAAGTGAAATGATTTGTCTCGGGATTCCGAATTTCTCGACGCCACCGAATTTTGTTATCTTCTTGGAGTTTTGAGTAACTTTATTGTATTTAGTTGATCGATGGAGTCGTTTTGATTCTCGCGATGTCTACGGTTAGGTTTACTGTTAAGGCGCTTACAGAACGACGCAACTGAACTTAACTGACATGATCTAGTTCTAACGAACTGTCCAATGGAGAACAGTAATGCATTACAGTAGGCACCGTCTTACGGTGTTAGTGGCTTACGTGACTACATTCACGTACGCGTCAACCAATGACTAATGGGCTCGCCTTGCTTGCCCATTGTTCAGTTCGACAAAAACTAAAGCGTGTTAGTTTAGTTCAGTTACGTCGCTCCGTACGCGCCTTTAGTGATGTTGTCGGAACATTAGCAGAGTATTGATTGTGTAAGTGTGCGACTTAAAATCAAATCAAATATGCATTTCTATAGCGCATCTACAATGACTCCAGCGGTATCGGCTGACGTATTATGATTTCCGGTTGTTCGTCTGTCCGTGTCCCTGTGTTTCACGAAAATCTTGTTGCCGCAATAGAGGTAAAAACTAACTGAGGAGGCCACTGATTAACTGAATAGGTTCCGAATGTCGCGTGTACAAAGTTGTGGTCACTAAACCGGTAAGATGTGCAGATAATTTAAGACACCACATTTTTTGAATTTGGACGGCTCGATGGGATTTCGACAAAATAACACAGATATATTCTGCGAGAGTCAAGGTCATACCTAAGTCAAATATTTGAATGAACAATTGCGTTGGGCAAAAATAAATGACATTTATTTTTTTCGCGGGTGCACGAATATAACATACGGAGAGTCAGACCACGCTACACTAACATTTGTCGCAATAGCCAACATTGTTGATGCCGAATAAAATGGCAGAGTCCGTTAGAAAGTCGAAACGTTAACTGACATGGGGATCGTCTACGTTCGGCTGTTTACTGATTTATTTCTACGAACTGGTATAGGCCTAGTCTGCGGTACGTATCCCTATTACTAATGATACTGTAGATCTAGACCTGTCGTTGTCTCAGTGCATTTCTAATCCTTATCACGCCAGCATTACGTGGCCGTGCATGTATCTAATCGTATTAGTTGAAGACTGCAATCCATCCGATGTCATTGCATACTGCCTCAGTCAGTCCGTCTGTCCGTCTGTCTGTCAACGTCTTCGACTGATGGTATGTGTTCGTAACGCGATTATGCGCCAAGCTGTGACGTCACTCCTCTATCCAACTAACAGCCGTGACGTCACCGTGACGTCATTAGCATCAAGCATTTCAGCAGCAGAAGCAGCAGCAGCAATAGCAGACTTCATCAAATACATAATGGCTGCCAAACAATAATATCTACGTAGAAAAGTTTTATTTTTAATGGCGGGAATAGGACCTAAATACGCTAAATTTACACAACGTTGGAATACGCAATAAGCTTACAATATACAGGCCTACGGTGTCTAGTACGTGTACGTATCATGAACTATGATAAAATATACAATATTCATTGTAAAAAATGTATTACTAAAACAAAACCGTGAGGTAGTTCGTGTTCGTTTAATAAAAATTGACAAGCGCAACCTTTTAGTAAATACAATTACACAAAACTGGGTTTTAAACTGTTCTTAAAATCTGTCAAATTTTTTAACCTCAATGACTTGCATATGGCTTTAAATATCACCATTTTGCGTTCATTGTTACTGCGATTTTTACCGGGCTTGAACAGAAGAAAATATTGTAATGCGCTTTTAGCTCAAACATTAGGATATGTGATGTAAAAAGTTTTTGTCAATTTAGCAACATAAATATATTTTTCCAGTGACACAGTTGCGCCAAAGTAAAATAGGCCTACACGCACAACGCCAGCATTTTGACCGACTCCACAGTACAAGGTTGGCATCGAACTATCGAGTCGCTTCTGTGCGATACTTTTTGAGCGCAATCGAGCCGAATTCTAAACACTCTAAACACTCTTGCAATCATTAATTGCAACAATCTGGCTTCATCAATGGCAAGACGAATACCACATCATCAGCAGCGAGCGTTATTTGTGACTCGTTAAAATCTTTAAACGAGCTTGCAATATTTAAGACATCGTTTTCAGAGTCACAAATGGACTAGATTCGTCCTTAAAATCAGCTTTGAGGCAGCAGTGAAAAACCAGGAAACCACCTGTCATGTTATTTATCACAAATGACATTTTTTGGTGTCTCGAAAAACATTCGCGATGTTTTCATTTTTTCCAGATAGTGCAGAAGCAGATTTTGGGTGAGGTGAGACATTAGACGATGGCCAGTTCTGTCAAGAATAATTATAGCAAATATTATTAAAATTGGGCAATTCTTCTTCCAGTAGTAGACTAACCGATAAATGTCGGCGTGTTTTTGAGACACAGTGTAGTTAAATCTTGCGATACCTCACTGCTGCTGTAATGTACAGGTAAAGTTCTATACATAGGCATATAATCGCTTTCTTTGCACAGCAGTAGCACACAACTTGCCCGCCAGCCACATCCGGAGACGGGCTGTCAGCTTGTCATGATGTCCACGATTTACAGAAGAACTACGGAAACTATAAACAAGAAGCCCAGCTGTCGCTAAAATAGCCGACCGTACTGGCTGTCAATGACCTTCAAGATCATCCAAGGTCGATGACTTTAATTTCATCTAAAAAATGTATGCCACTTTTTATTGGTGATTAATACTAACCTTGGCCGTATCTGTCACCGTTTTCGAGATATGGCCAGTTTTCCGTTGAAAACACACATTTTTTTAACCCCTTCCATTCAACACCAAATTTGAAAATGTTTTCTTTGTACTAAATGGCTAAAATTTTGCACGCCCGAGTTTAACTCACATATCTAATTATTCGTGTCAAAAGTTTTCCGCTACGACCTAAAGGTTAGCCACAATACATATCCGTGACAGATGAACAAACGAACAGACAGACGGACGACAACCATGCCAATAGCTCGACCGTTACTTAAGTACAGTCGGTTAAAGAGGCAAAAAGTAAAGGTCGTGCATATTTCTTAATAGAAAACCCATTACAGAGCTACGGAGCGTCACCTGCCATGTGAAATCACAGTGTTAGCTAACACCCGACACAGGTAAACGCGCCCCGGCGCAATCCCAGCCAGAGAGGTCGGTAGTCGATTTACCTACCCTAGTGGGGGTGAAGGTTGAGTTGAGCTTGGTGTTAGTACTTAGATGGTTTACTCGTCCGCAGATAGGACAGTCATCCGTAACTTGTTTACCAGAAGTCGAACTCACGACCTTGCAATCGTAAGTCCGACACCTTACCTCTACACCGTCAAGCCACCCTATGTCGGCCGGTGCCGTCATAATGTGCGGTCGTCTGTCCTACTATAGAGGTGCGCAACCGTAATATTAACCCTAATCCCGATCTTTAAGCTTCTAAACAAAAAAGGGCACCGGTTACATTAGCCCTGGAAATGTTCACGCAAATTGTGCTTTTACGCATTTTTGTTTGCAAGTTATTAGTTTGTTAACGCGTAAGCCCGGACTGCTTGTGTCTAGTCTAAAGTCTAACGGGACGAGAACCCAGGGGTACAGTCGTAAGATACTAGCCAAACGACAGTATATAGCACTCAGTTATTCTACTGCGGACCGTAGTTTAACGTGCGGATTTACCTGTGACGAAGCAGTTGGTGTAGAGGAAGAGGTAGAAGCCGAAATGAGACATAAGACGATTGTTGTTGTTTCTATGACGACGAGCGACCGACGAACTTAAACACACCGCTGACATCATGCCGACTTATCTGCTTTTTTTCTGTTCTCAGCTTCAAGTTTAAATTGTAATGTCGCCAGCAGCCTGCTGCAGCAGAAATCCCAGCCAGCTGAACCACCGCGTGAAGACCCGAGCGACCTTTTGACCTTTGAATGTTGGCGTCACGAACTGCAAGGCTACAGGTACTTCGCGACTTTCCGGTGCTCAACGAACGAAACAAATAAAATGGCCAAAAATGAAATTTGATTTTCAGAAATCGCAAAACGTTAATAGAATATTAACGTCAGAGTTATTATAGAAGTAATTTGCTCATTGAAAATTACTCTGATAAGTAGAAATCTTTGATCTAGTAGCCGTTGGTCAGTGCGTTTTGGTGTCCCGAATACCTATAGCGGACTGCTGACGTCCGATGCACGTTCGCACAGCAATAGCGTTATCCGAATAACATCGTACTACAGCACTGTCAGTGGGTAGGCCTATACGGTCGGTCATACTGGCATCCGGATTTACCAAATATCGAATCCGCAATAATATTCCGGCAAAGAGCTAGATAGCCTAAACTATACTTATTGTTAGAGATTGCAATTTCGGGATCCCGAATCCCGGGATTCCGGGATCCCGACCGTTTTCGCCAATCCCGAATCCCAGGATTGGCAGCGTCTCAATCCCGGGATTGCAAAATTACAAAAATTAGCTAAAATTGTACTTTTCGCGTATTAAATGACAGAAATAAAAATTTTTTTTGTCTGGTGAATAAAATATTTTATGAACGCTAGAGTACTACTTCGTGCTATCGCCGGAAAGTTCGGATATACCTTTCGTGGGGCCTTGTGCATAAAATATGTCAATTGGGGATACCAAAATAACGACCAATCTGTAAGCCTAATCCCGAAACGGGATTCCGGGATACCGGGATTACAATTTCTCAATCCCGGATTCCGGGATTGAGAATCCAATCCCGGGATTGCAATCACTATTTAATGTCGAAAATATTCAATCAACGTTCCTGACGTGAAAAATCATCAAGAAAGTCTCAAGCAATGTTCGTTCT
>Ga0209454_1002052_pt1 | contig 13315 bp, 8 predicted proteins | sample WorMetHERISLAND1_2_FD_187400 | JGI IMG/M metagenome (GOLD analysis project Ga0209454, IMG submission 187400) | Marine gutless worms symbiont microbial communities from Max Planck institute for Marine Microbiology, Germany - Olavius geniculatus... | ecosystem: Host-associated > Annelida >...
GACAGGCAGACCGCAGACTGTCGTGTAACTAGAGCAGAGGCCTTACTGGCCTAGTTAAAAGGTCTGTTTAAAAGCAAAAACCAGTGAATACCGAAGACTAATATACGTGTTACATAACTCGAACACAGGACACGCATGCAGAAAGTGTGAGCAGCAGTCGTCTTCCTGGCAGATGCAACTGATCAAACTTCAGTTCCATTGCATTACGCAATTACACTCCCAAATTAGCGTACTGTTCGCAGTCCACACCAATGCTATCGTTGTAGTGTTGTACCCGTAAGAATATCAACTGCCAATCTGACTAGAGGGGGCGGCAACACAGACGTTTGCCCCAGGCGGCAAAAACCCTCGCGCCGCCACTGCATTCATCTGAATTGCTTTAAAACTGAATAAGCTGCATAATACGAATACATTATTACGAAAAAAAAGTTAATTTCGACAGCGATGACAAAAAAGTTGCAAAAAGTATGCATGCACGAGTACTCGAATCTGAGCCTTTTGCGCAGCAGATGCCTACAATACCAGTGGACTGCGAGAAGCTCTCGGTAAAGCTGATTCAATAGCACTATTTATGTTAGTGCCATATAACCCGATAGCCCTGCTATATATAGCCTGCATGTTGACTTTCGGTGGGTCAGAATGTCAGGTGCACTGCAACTAGTGTTTTTTGTTAATGGACCAAATTTCATCCAATTTTTTTGTTGTACACGGTATGGGTTGCAGTTACTCACCTACGTTTCCGATTGCCGCTGATCTTTTACAGAGATATTTGTGATTGACGGTAACATCGTAGGTTAGAAATAGGGGTGGCAGGAAGTGGCAAATTTCTGATGGAATTCCGACAGACAGCTACAAATTTCTCACAGAAGAGATTATGGATGCTCAAAATTTTAATTTTGTCTTTATATTTGCCTGTAATGGTGGTTTTTTAACCCCACTTTTTGCACTTTTCATAAAAAAAATATTCCAACGAAAAGAAAATTTTCTGACATCTTTTTGACAGCCCAACTAGGATTTATATATTGATGTTGTTGACTGGGGATGGGAAATGAAGAGCGGCTGGCCAGGTGCAAAGTAACTGACCCCACATCTCCTCTGGCAATGTGCATGGCCTCCTTTGTGTATTCTATAATATACATATAGACAGGGTTCTCAGTAGGGGGTGTTTGAGTGTAAATATGCCCAAAAATTTTAGCCTGTACGCCCAAATTTTAAGACATGGACGTCGTGATGTTTGAATCAAACTGTCTCTTATGTCTGTTTGTACAGGGCACAGCAAAAAAAGTAGACCCCTAAAGTTTTTCGCCATTTTCTCAGCAACCATTTGGGATATCAATATGAAATTTTGCATTTTTTTAGTGAAACGTTCTACATCTAATGCCAAGTAAAATGTTTGTTGAAAAACGACGAAGTTATAGACTTTTTAACATGACAGCCTACCGATTTTTTGGCATTAAAAATGTTCAAGCTAAAATGCTGTTTAGTTTTCAAAAACTGGTTACACGTTACTGCCGATGACGTCACAGTGATGTTTTGATAATCAGTAATTTATATTGTTTATAAATTATCACTAAATTATCGTTCCTTTAAAGCAATCGCTGGCTGCCCACCGGATTCATCTTACAGCAGGACGGCATGTCAGCACAAACAGCGCGCAACGCCGCACAGCGCACAGCGCACAGAACTGGCTGCGGGCCAGCTGTCCAGATATCACAAAAGACCTATGGCCTCCAAATTCATTGAATATAAACCCAATGGACTATCAAGTATGAGGTGCAATGTTGGAGGCTTACTGCAAGCTTAAAACAAAGCCGAAAACAAGCGCCGAACTCAAGGAAGCGCTTCAGGTTATCTGGGGCAACCTGCCACAAGAACCGATCGACAAAGCTGTAAAAGATTTCTTAAACTAGAATGCAGTCAGAGACCACAGACCTCCGCCAATGCCATGTTGTTCGCCAGGTGGCGTCACCATATTCGGTTTGGCAGCGGTTTTCCTTATACCCTATTTAAAGCAATGTTAACGAAAATTTCAAAATGATCCAGAATCCAGGATTCCTTCCGGATCACCCCCAAAATTGAATCACTTGTAGTTTTTGCCATTCCCAACATTCCCAGAAAATTTCAGAAAGATCCGTCCATAACTTTTTGAGTTATTTTGCTAACAGACAGACAGATAGACAGACAAACTCTGGCAAAAACATATCCTTCTTGGCGCAGGTAATAAGGCAACTGGAGGCTGGTGTTGTAGCTTGGAGCTGGTGGTGAACACTTCGAACATTCACAGTGACAACGGAATTCTGGCATCTGATCACTATTTAACTGTGCTGTTTCAACGATGTTATTAAATTGGTGTTGTAGGCGGAACATTTTTGAATGCTGAAAAATCGGTAGGTGGTCATGTTAAAAAGTTTGTAACTTTGTCGTTTTTCAGCTGAATCACAGACTTGGCAGTTTGATGTACAACGTTTTAGTGAAGAAATCTGTAAAATTTCAAATTAAAATTACAAATGGTTGCTGAGAAAACAGCAAAAAACTTTAGGGTCCACTTTTTTTGCCACACCCTGTATATCATATACTATGAATTAACATAAGAATCTGTTTTCGAATGTTTCATTAGTACTTTCGTTAATTTCAAATTTCGTTAACTGTCGTGTTTCTGCATACTTCATTTCACAGCAACCATTAGAATTGAATGCTGCTTGTTTACGAGATTAAGCCATAGCCATAGTGTGGATGTGTATAAGTAATGCATGTAGTAAGTATTTACTGTTTTGCATTATTTTAATTTTTTGCATGAGTTTTCTCGTAGGCCTACTGTATGACTTCCAGATTTTGTACACTGATGTTCAAATTATTTTTAGCTTGGAAGTCATGTCGTCCTGAAAATTCAGGTTTATTGAGAACCCTGCATGTAGACACTTTTTTACTTAATGGCAGCAATCTTGCAACAGATGACAGAGAACTAATGCTGTTAGTGTTAGGAAAGTCGAGCATTTCTAGTGTAATATCTTTTCTGTGGTTATTTCTCTGGCATTAATATTAGTATAATATTACCACTTTTGGAGTGTTTTGGAATGTGACATGAAGTAAATATTACTAATTTGTTGTTGTAGCGTCTGTGCATGTATCGGATCATTTTCAAAAAGTTCAGTCAAACGTTGTTCCTGCACGCAATCACTGCACTTCTTGTTGCCTGGCTGCTGTGTCAAGAGTTTGTTTGTGTTGATGATTACGACTTGAATGTGGTCAGATGTCGCCCAAGGTGCAGTGTCGGGAAGTTTAGTTTGTTTGGAATGATGTCATGTCATCCATGGTTATCATGTGTGGATATTGACAAAATCGGGATTATGGAAGAAATAGGACATGGTGCTGTTAAACAGGTACATTTTTGTGGCCTTGCCTATATGCTTGAAATATGATAATGAGGTTAGGGATTTTAGTTAAATTTTCATAAACATGTACATGTATCACCACTTATCATTGTTTCTGTTAATTGTACCTGCTGTCAGGCAGAACTCTAGGCATGTTTTCAGTTTGTCTTATTCATCTGTGTATGTGGTCATCTGTGTTGTTGTGATATCTCTGCCATGTCACTCTTGACGTATTGTCAGCAACATTGCCAGTGATGCTTCTTGAGATAAATATAGGTTTTGGTGTTCAAAGGTCAAGTTCAAGATTCCAGCAGGTGGAAACATACAGAGTAGCGTAATGATTTGCATCCAGTTCTAACTGTTGTGTTTTATATTAATTTATATTTGCAGCACAAGAAAAGCCATCTAAACTATTGAGATTTATCTGAATATTTCATCTTCATTACATTTTTGGGTGGATTCTCTTATTTCAGTTCAAATAATTATATCTGTTCTTACAAATTTTTAGCCAGCCAGACTTAAGTCCAAGTCACATCATTTTACGTGACTGCTATAAAAAGACTAATTGGCTTAATCAAATGCTAATTTCTCAATATTTATTAATTTATGGTTGCTAGTACATCTTAATACCCTAAAAACCAGAGCTTTAAAGTACTCACTTTTCCCTTTTCACAGCTTCAGCCATATTCGGAACTGAGACGTCATATGCAGGAGAGTTGCTAACTAGCTTTATTGCCTTGAAGTCATATGCAGCTTAATTTATGGCCAAATAGCTTCAAAAAAGACCAAATTTTTTATCAATAGTTAACCCACTGAAAACCGCAATATTCCAGCACATCGTTAATTTTACTGACTGCACACCTCTAGTAGTGAACAAATAAAAAATGATGTAATTTCTGACGTCATCTACTTGTACTATAAATCTAACATTATTCTGAGGAAAATTAACGGATTTAGTATTTTCAGATGCGATTGTCAGTTTGTCAACTGGTCAAGCATCCTGTGAGTGACATCATCAGTATTTGTGGCACGTTCGTGAGTTCGGTTGGCACAACACATTTGTGATAAAATTACTTCAAAGCGCTGTTTTCATTTCAATTATCAGCGTATTATTAATTAGTGTTACATTCTACACATATTTAGCCAATATCGTTTTTTCGTGTGACTTGGACTTTAAGTAATGGTCGAGCTGCTGTCGTGGTTGTCATCTGTTTGTCTGTTACGGATGTAATGTGGCTATACGGTGCAAGATAGGGCCTAGGTTGCTGTTGATCACTAATAGAAGTTGCATGCTGGCTTTCAAATGACATGAAAATCATTGACCTTGGATGACCTTGAAGGTCACTGACAACCAGTACGGTCGGCTATTCTAGCGACAGCTGGGCTTCTTATTCTGTCTGTTATCTGCCACCTATGCAGACTCAGGCCATTTGCTATGTATATGGCTAGAAATGAATTGTTTATTTAGCTGATATATCGTTCAATTATAGCTGTCAGTGGTGATGACAACAAACGCCCAGTTGACGTTTTAAAATAATATATTGTGACAGACACAAAATAATACAGAAAAATAGTTCAATTACACAACTTCCAACATTTATATGTAAAATGGCTGGCAATGTAATCATTTAATCGTTCTTTATTGCGGCAAAGCAAGTGGCTAGCAAGCTAGCATATTCAATACGCCCGAAGAATCTGTTCAGTGGATTAGGCTGCTATTTGGTAGGTACACTTATGGGATCTAATGATACATTGTTCTAGATCCCCAAGCAAAGGGGAGATATTGGGAGTTGAACCCTTAGCTAGAACATGAAATTGCAAATTGCAGTCAGACCATCAGTCTTATGCTGACAGCTGGCAGATACAGACCAGAACTGATTCCACCTTTTCCTAAATCACTTTGGTACTTGTTGGTTGGTTAGAAAATTTTTGAAGTCACCTGGGCTCTCTTTGCATTCAGCTGAATTGGGTTTGTGTTCTGTGGTGAGTATAAACTTGTTAACATTTGCAGGTGTTTCATGGAACTTGGCGTGGATATGATGTAGCTGTGTCTACACTGAGAACTTCTGTGTATGTTGAGGACTTCCAGCATGGTCTAAAGATGCTTACTCTTCTTCAGTTGAATCCTTCTGTTACTCAGCTTGTTGGATCGTGCGATGAGCAACACCGATATGTAACAGAGTATCATCGCCATGGATCAGCAGACTCATTGCTGACTCTCTTAGCTTCTAAAAGCCACATGAGTAACTTCAGTTTGCCATATTGGCGATTTAGATTCTGTCTGAATTATATCGATATTTTGACACTGCTTCATGGTGGTAGTTCAGCTGGAGTGTTAGTAATGTGTGACTCGAATGATCTGCACAAATTGCTGCAGCAGTTCTTAGTTACTGTTGACCTTCGCCTTGTTCTCAATGACCTAGATGCACTCCCAGAGGTCAACAGTACTTCAAAAATACTATGCGGGCATCAGGAAATTATTAGTGATTTTGCTGCGCCGGAGCAACTGTGGCCATTTGATGATGCTGATTTTGATGAATTGTACATGCCCAAATACGATGAGAAGACTGATATTTGGAAGTTGCCAGATGTTTGCATACATTTCCTGGGGAATTGTTCTGGGTGCAATTTAATCAGAAATAGGCTTTTTAAAATACATAACAAATGCAAAGAGAGGGAGCCCAGTAGGCGGCCATCAGCGCTGGAGGTCTATGAAGAGTACAAGAATGTTTGGAAACAACTTGGTTTTTAACTTTACACATTTTTGCACCACACAGTGTACAAAGTTTTGGTATTGCCGCCATTAGTTTGTCTGTCTGTCCGCCCGTTTATCTCTGTCATGTTGATGTTCTGCGACCATGTAGAATATTTGTAGACTGGATTACATGATAAGTAATTAGAGAATAATGGCTTGAGTTTTCTGTCCTTTGATTCTCAACATTTGTCAGCTTTTTATGGCTTACTTTTTTGCTGCATAATTACGCTTTTTTTCGGTGAAATTTGCCTGGAAGCAGAGCCATAGAGATACAGGATATTGCACAGCGACAGTTGAGCACTTTGTAGCTTTTTTTGTCACCTGAAATAATCTGCCTGTATAATTTTTTGATGTGTGACTGAATGTGTATCTGATTTCAAAGCGCACATTTTATTTTGCATTTTATTTTCCCTTTACTGTTTGATCATTACTCCAGTATATTGTCGCTGTTATGTAGTTGTCATCGAGAGGGCAAAGTCCCAATCTCATTCTCGGTCCAGTCTTACTCAGTACGTGTGGCATTTCATTTTTGACACATTCAGAGCCTATCCTTGAGCCCCTGACAATTGTGGGAATTCTCTCTGTCCTTCAGAGTGGCTGAGGCAGGGCCGTCTTTTGCCAGCGTGGGGCCCTTGTCGAAGCAGATTGTTTATACAAATTTTGATGTTTCGTGGACCAAAAATTGTGCAGATATTTTGTGATGAGGGGTTCATGGCAGGTTTCCCACCCCCTGAATACGCCACTGGCTGCTTATATAAATACTCTTATCACAGACGTGAAATGCTATAAGCAGTGATATTTTCTTCTTCAAACATCAACTTGTTGAAGACTCCAGACCATGTCGGGTAGTTGACAGTGTGAAGTGTAAAACGTGTTATGCCAACAGTCACAATGCTACAGTGAATGTTGGCTTTCCCTCACTCCTTACAGAAGTCGCGATTGAATCCCTTTCATCATAAATTCATAACTATAATTAAAGCATTCTGTTACCAATTGACACTGATAAATGAAACTGAAACTTGAACTAAGAATTAATTTCAAAAGCTAAATAGTTAAATAAAATTCATACTATTTACCTAAGCTGACACAGGAATGTGTGGTGTCTATTCGGCTGATTTTCATCCAGCACACGACAAGAAAATTAGGGCATTTTTATGATCTGATGGTTCCATAGTCTAAAGGTTCTCTCTTATACATTTCTTCTCAACTAGGTTCAGACAGTCATAGTAGCAAAAGGGCATTGTGCTTCTTCGATACTTGCATTTTGGTGATTCAATTGCTCCACTTGGATGTGTTGCTTCCATTTGGTTCGTTGCTAAATTTTCTTGTGACACGCGCAAAAGAGATTACATTATATTCTGCGTGGTACGCCCGTCGCTTACTGTAGTGACTGTAGTGAGTCGGTCACTCGCTGCGTCAGTTGCGTTGTCAGCCTGTGCCCACACAGAATAATAGTTATTTTTGTGATTTTTCAGAGTTTCAAGATGGCGATTGCAGTTTTGTTGTAGAAAATGACAAAACTGTTTTTTATTTTATAGCACGGTGTGTATTTGCGTTAAAATAGAATGCACACAGATACTGGTCATTTTGTATTTCCGTATTTTGCACTTGTCAGTTCTTATTGTTGGGTTTGTGTGTAGAAAGACGGTAGTGGAATTAGCTATGTACCTCATGTAGTGTACGAATTATGGCCTTTTCGCCCCTTTGCTGGTTCGCCCCCTGGCTTTTTCACCCCCTGGCTTGTTCGCCCCCTGTGCCTGGCTGATTCGCCCCCCGTTGAATATACCGTTGATTCATTATTGAGGCTTGTGTTTCAATTTACAGAAAGGCAACAAGTAAGTGTAGCATCACGTCACTGATTAATAGTTACTTCGATTAACGTTATACCTGACAAACTCAGTAATAAGTGATCACAGTTCACAAAGTCTTTGGTTTCATTGCAGAGGCGGAACTATTATACAATTTTATAACCTATACCTAGAACGCTTAAAACTCGGCTAATGTGTCAATGTCAAGCTTTCTTTGAAATGAATTCTTACAGGTATACTTGGGTCTAGGCCTACTAACCGCTTGACGAATGCCTAGATCTATAGACAGTCAGACATCATTGCAAACATTCTAAGGCGAGAAAGCGCACTAAAACTCTATAGTAAAATACGTGTACAGCCTATAATGATTTTATTTCAGAATTGAACAAAGCATTAAACATTCACACAATCGTTTATTCTCATCATCATGCATAAACTGTATAGGCCTAAAGACAATTATTATGTATAAACCTCGATGTCAAATTACCGGTATTCAACAGGGGCGAATCGGCAAAGGGGCGAAAAAGCCAGACACCTAGTGTACCGTAAAACTTCCAATAAAGGCTGGGGTAAAAGGTTATCAACCTGTCCTCAAATTTTAATGATTCAAAATGTGTTTTTGCAAACCTTTATGTCTTATAACTTGATATATGTAATAAAATTGTTGGGTTTTTGCTTAGTTTTCTGTTTACAAACGATTTTCTTACTAAGTTAAAAGTGCCGTATCTAACAAAGTATTCCAGATAATGGCCTGAAGTTTTGCCGTCTCTCAATACCATGGCACATTCACGCTGAAGTGAATAATTACCATGTCTTGCTGTATACATGTAGGTAGGCTTACAGTGCGTAACTGGACTGTATTCACGCAAATGCACTTATCTAGGCTAAGTTGATTGCAGTATCATGCATTTGTTCTGTGATTCAGTCTTGTCAGCTTACAGTAATAGTAATACAGTAATAATAGGCATAACTTGTAACATAACTTTGCATAGTTCATGTTGGGAACCTCAAAAAAAATTTTTTCAGCCAAAAATTTTGTACAGGCTGTACTTTCAGAGTAAACATATTTAAAAAGAAAACTATTCCTAGTTACTTTAGGCAAGATGAAAATTTTAATGCTGTTTTGTTGCAAATTGTCTGCCTCAGTCACAAGTCTAACTGATTTGCAAAATTCTTTCACTGCCAATGTCCAGGTGAAAATATAGATAGAGTTTAGTGCTGTGTTTTTGATTCATTGCGTAGAGTTAATACATTTTAGAAATACATAAGCTGAAAAGCCATGGCCGCTTACCAGTCATGTGATCAATTACATAAGCTAGGCCTACAGGCCACAGAAGTTGCTAACTTACTAAAGTATTTCTTGTGTAATCTTAGTCTGATAATACTGTACCAAATAGCATTGTTTTAATGCAAATTCACAGCAGATAGGCCTATTTATTTTCAATAAAGTTTCACTGCAGATAACCATTTTATGCTAGCTTCCGTGAAAATTCATGCCAGATAGCGAAAATCGACTAATTATTTTCTGTGAATTTTTCATGGCAGATAACACTTTGAATTTTGAATAATAGGCCACTGAAACTGTTTTAAATTTGTGATAGTTATTCCATACCAATATTTTTTTACCAGATTTGTGCTTTAATAGTTCTGAAAACTTGTCTGACTTTTTCTGTTAATTATGGTTTCTGCTGTACAATACACTGTTTTATTTTTTGTTTTAGTGATCAATTTGATGAAGCTACCATGCTTTGCTGCTCACATTGGCAGCATGCATCGATGAAATCATAAGAGTGAATTATTACATCGTGAAGATGTTGTTTGTCTTGCTAATAATGCCAAGAAGAAGTAGTTGCCATTGAGCGAAAATGGTTCAGTTTGGAATGGTGATGAAGGCTGTATGGCTAGCACTGCTCATTCTACTGAATGTCGTGCACTTTGGTGAAGGTTTGGCGGCTGATCGTAACCTCAGGTGGTCTGCTGATGAACCAGCTGCCACAGATGTCCGAAGTGCAAGCAAGGAAGCTATTGAAGCTTCTCCATTGCAAAATGCTAGTCACTTGCTGGGCTCTGTTTCTATGCATGGCAGATCACGGCAGGAAGAACTGGAGATGGTAGCCAGTGATAAATCGTTAGAGTTGTCTGTTGCAAACCAGTCGCTGTCATCCACCGTCAACAGCCACGGAGGTGCCAATATTTCTGTGTTGAAGAGCAGTGTCAACAGAACTAGCACAAATCCAAATATAAGTTTGTCAGAACATGCATTGAGTGGCAACACAGGGAACAGTACAGCAGACTCCAGAGATGGTTCAAACAGTAGCCAAGCTCAGAGCATCGTTCAGACCACACTGTGCACTAATGGCAGCCTCGACAAAGAAACCATGCGTGTTGAAGTGGAGTTTGCCAGTACTGTACTAGAAAATGGTTTGTATGACTTCATCATGTCTTTTAATAAATTAATAATGATAAGGCATTTAGCCATAGATATGGCAAATTGTATAAACAAAATGTAAACCAGTATAGTTGCTAAGTTGCAGAGCAAATGATTTTGATGGTATAATATATATCATTATTTGATACTAAAAGAGCTGTGTTTGATGTGGTGTTGTCTGCAGAGGAAGATCCAGCAGTTGGAGTTGGGGTGGGGGGATAAGTTGCGCTGATTCGAGGCTGGCATTAAGGTGGGTGGGGTGTGGGGATCACATTGAAGTGTTACCTGCCACCCGACACAGGTGAATGGGCTAAGTTGCCATAACCCCAGCCAGACAGGCTGGTACTCGATTTATTTAACCTACACTCAGAGGGATGGAAAACTGAGTTGACCATGGTTTTGCTCATATATCGAAATGATTTTCCTAACCGCTTGATAGCGACATGATCGGGAGTTAACCTCCCAATTACAATTCCAACATTCTGCCATTACACAACGAAGCCACCATGTTTTGTTTGATTGACTGATGTCAGAGCTTTGCTGATTGCTGGTTTTAATATTTTCTGCACAGAGCACATTGTTATGTTTGATGACTACTTCTCCGACAGCAAGCGATACAGCTTCATGCTTGCAGCTCTTGGCAGCAACTACTCGTGGCAAATTCTTCCTCGCTACAACGTACTTACCAATCTACCCAGCGACTTCGATGTCATCAGGGTTAATAATTTCCTGTGCTATCAACTGATACTATGGATTGCAATCCCGGGATTTCGGAACTCCTGGCTGTTTTCACCGATACTGAATCCCGGGATTGGTGGCATCTCAAAACCGGGAGTTCGGGATTACAAAAAGTCATTAAAATTGTACTTTTTTACGTGTCAAATGATAGAAATAAGAATTTTAGCTATTTGGTAAATAAAATATTTTATAAGCACCAGAGTAATACTTCGGGCTGTGTACTGTAATTTGTATTTTGACAAGTCGTCTCATAGTCACTTCCCACAGTTTGGACATACCTTCTGTAGGGGCCTACATGATGTCCTATGCATGAAGTAAGTCAATTGGGGCTACCAAAATGATGACCAATCTGTTAGCCTAATCCTGAAACGGGATCCCGGGATTACAAATTTCTCAATCCCGAATCTTGGGATTGAGAATTCAATCCCGGGATTGCAATCACTAACTGATATAGTAGAATTGTATCTTGTTGTTGATCACAAACTACAAACAGTTTTGAAAAGTCTGTAAAGTAGAAGGTAGGGAAGGATGGAAGTGAATTGCAGGAATTGTAGTACTAGATTCACTTGATGTTATTGTTGGTATCTGTTAATTACATGCATGTCGTATAATGTGTATCATATGCATCTGTCATGAACCAGGTTGGTGATAAAATTCCGGATATTGTCAGTAGCTTGGAGATTCATCCACATATTCGGCGAGTCACTCCACACAAGAAAGTCACCCGAACGCTGAAGCTTGTGAAACGTGAGAATTTCACTCTTTGTGTGGATGGAATTTTTATTATTTATTTGTACAGTGTTGCTGGCTTTATGGATAGTTTACTGATTCAAATTGCAGTCTTTTTAAACCTAGCCTTGCAATATGATTTTGTGTTTTTTTGTCCATATATATTTTTTAGCTTCTTGCTGTAATTGGTTGCAATTTGTATTGAATGCCTTTGAGGCGAAGGAAAGTATTGTAGAAGTATTATGGACCATATCTGTTGTGTTGCTTTAGCTGTAGAACCAGAAGATGATGAGAGGCATAGCAGAAAAGCACCGTGTCATCATACAGCTGTGAATGATGGAAACGATGATGATTCTCAGCCATTCGAGTCACCTCAGTCACTGAATCGTCGGAGTCTGTCACTGGTGGGTCATGAAATGTATTAGTATTCCATTGGTTGTTTACTTGGAGTAACAGTTAAGGCTGTCAGAATAGTCCTGTCATACTGTAAGTTGTGTCAGCCAGTTGCTAGCATTTCTCATAATGAAACAGAGACTAAACATAGGCACTCATTAATTAGTTTTATGTTGGTCTGAGACTTCGAGTTAAGTGTATTTAATAGGCGTTTTGTCATCTGACCTGATGTCCAAGTTAAATTTTCTTGTCAACTGTAGTCATGTTTTTCATGTTTTGATTTTTGTACTTAAAGTGTGTGATTACATTCACTTTTTAAATGCAGCATGTGTACTTGTCATCGATTGCATGAGGGCTATACTTCTAGTTGATGTGACGTTGCAATATGTCTGTAGGGTGCTGCTTTTTGGCATTCGCCGGTACGGGAAAAGGGTCGAAAATTGCTGCGTGCTGCTCCAGCAAGACAGGTCTGATCACATTGTGGACACATTTTAGTATCTGTCTGCATGATTGAAATTTTAGTCTTTTATTTGCAGAATAACCAGGGCTTGATGGTTACGGTAACTAACTCTCATGTGGTCTGATCGCCTTTAGCAAATGCCCAGAACTGGGGTTTACTCTTAACATTGTTTTAACACAAAATGGCTTCCCATGTGCTGTTAAGGAACTAGGCCTACTCACTCTCTGTCCTGTCTGAGTTGCTTCAGTGATTTAGGAAATGTCTATCGTCATACCTTTAGAAGTTAAGATATAATAGTGCATGACATTTTTCTTGCTAAATTTTGTCTTAATTTAGATGCTGAATGCATATGATGTAGAGCTGTCAAATTAATACATTAATTAATGCATTAATAAATTAATGCACGTTAATAAATTAATGCATATATGTAAATTTATGTTAATTTACTAAATTCTGTGAAACAAAAGTTCCAATATTTCGTTAAACTGCGGTTATTTGACAATCAATTGAATTCAAGTAACTAAACTGTAGCTGCCGTTCCGTCACTACTGTGAATGAATAATTATTTCAACAACAGGCGAATAGATTTTTGTGCTATGATGTCAGTTATTGTTAATTGTATGTCTTAAAATG
>Ga0209454_1002055_pt1 | contig 13312 bp, 7 predicted proteins | sample WorMetHERISLAND1_2_FD_187400 | JGI IMG/M metagenome (GOLD analysis project Ga0209454, IMG submission 187400) | Marine gutless worms symbiont microbial communities from Max Planck institute for Marine Microbiology, Germany - Olavius geniculatus... | ecosystem: Host-associated > Annelida >...
GAGTACTGCAGTGCAGTTGCCTCTACTGTTGGTGCCACAAGAAAACCTCAGCTGGTACTCTGTTCTTAAAATTTCTCGCAAAGTAACACATGCTTTTAAGTGCTGATTCTCTAACGATTATTTTTGTCAAAATCTATTGCTATTGAACCAGGACTGTTGGAGTTATTGCAAAAGGTAGCAGGGGTCCGGTTTTTTAGACGCAGTGTATACAGTTTTTTCGGACCAGTTTTTCAGCCCTGAGTTGCGTCGTAGGTGTAAACTGGCTATAACTTACATGACACACGGACGATGGATTGGAGACATTGTCGTGGACTGGCGGCGACTGACAATTACTGATGCTGCTGCTGGCGCTGCCTCGACTGGCTGTCATGACGTCATTATGACGTAATTTAGCACCACCGGTAGCACAGCTTTTAGCTGCAATGATGACGTCATTGTTGTTTACATCCCCTGTACACCGTGTACAACGAGGCACGGTTCGAGAATTCGCACTTTACGAGTTTTAAAAATTTTAAGAAAAAATAATTGCTATTAATAGTGTCATAATAATCACGGCCTAAAAAGTATCGTCCACGTTGTCGTGGTTTCAAAATGGCCAGACGAATTTTGGCGAATTTAACGAATTTTAAAATCGAACGTCGCGAATTCTCAAACTATGGTCCAACGCATGGCCGCCCATCTGCCATCAAAGACTGCAATGCAATAGTCACAGTACAGCAAAGTTCTTCTCGAGACACCGAGGGCGTGCATAAGGTGGCGCCGAACTATATCAGTTTCTTCAGCCCTCAACCAGACACCGGTTTACACTGCCAAACCACGGATACGAGGCTATTGGATCGCGCGGTGTGTCTGTTTGCGTCCCAGCATTCGCCGGTACCTACTGTGCCTACCCAAGGAGGGATGGCCAGGCTGAGTTGACCTGGGTGGTCACATACCGGGATGGCTTACTCGTCCGCCGACGGTCACCCATCCGAGTACTAACCGGGCCTGGCGTTGATTAACTTCGTTGATGCGACCAACGATGTTGCCGACTAAGTCAAACCACCTACTGCTGTAGACGGTGACAGTAAATACCGTTTGACGTGTTATTCGAATCCGGCTTCACGCACTGTTGACAATGGCGACTTGATGACGTCACGGCTGATGACGTCATGACATCATATGGCGGGGGAGACGTAGAACGAGGTCTTTCGACGACTCTTCGCTCTGATTACATAAAATAACACAGTGCTTATCAATTAAGGGTGTTCTACTTTTCCCCCTCTCTCTCTCTGCCCGTAGAAGTAGAAATCCTAAATTCCAGCTAGGGGGTCTCGGACTGAGCTCCAGCCGAAATCGAATTATATTCATGATAGCCTTAAAATATGTGACCTGGTGGCGACAATTTTAATTTTAATCTAATCTAATCCAATTTAAAACAATTTGGTATAGTGGCAGCATTGTCTCTATTCCGTAATTTTTAATTTTAACAAAAAATGACATTGCGGGGCGGGCCCCTGACCCCTGCCCCTCCCCTTGTTTACGCCACGGCACTGCCATGCACACCTTTAGGTGTCACGAAATGTGAGTTTCGCGTCGGGACTTACTGGTGGTCGGCTGTTGTTGACGTGGCGTGTGGCCGTTGAGTTGCTTGCTGTGGTATGGAGGCTGCATGTGACGACCGCGACTGCCGCGCTCAAACATGGACGCACGGCCGACGTCACGACGACTGAAAGGACTTGCACCAGATCCAGCGCCCGCTTGACCACCACCGGGACTGCTGCAGTAGCGGCCTACATACGCACACATTTGCCATGAACAGTGGCGTCGTCGCAGAGGAAAGGGGATATCTAAAGAAAGAGCAATCGCCCACCGTAATTTTTTCGCTATCGGCAAATCTTTTTGTGGAGAAAGTTTCGTCCAAAATGCATAATTTGGCGCTGAAAATCCCCCTTTGGGAAAACCTAAGTGCCGGGTTAGTACTTTGATGGGTGACTGCCTGCGGGCAGGTAAACCATTTCGGTATGTAACCAGCTGCCTAGGTCAACTCAGCCTTCCATCCTTCCGGGGTAGGTAAATTGAGTACCGGCCTATCTGACTGGGGTTAAGGCGGGGCGCGTTCATCTCTGTCGGGTGGCAGGCAAGAATGTGTGATCCCATATGGCAGGTGACGCTCCGTAGTTCTGTGAGGGGTTCGCTCTTTAAGAGCCATAGGCCTATACCTACACGACCTACACTTCTGGAAGTCTAAAAGTTGTATAATACCAAACAGCAGTTTGTACATTTGCTAACGGCAACACTCAAGGACGAAAATCATAGAAAGTGATATCGCCAATCGCCTGTATCACAGTGACTATGTATCAACGTGCTACTGAATAATAGCAGCTTATTATGATTTTTGTAGCCTGACTTACATGACAACCGTACAGTCAACGTCACACTAGAGACGGGGACGGACAGACAGCATATGATGGCATTACGCGCCCCAATGCTAAACTATTGCATAACGCGGGTACAAAAAATAGTTTGTTTCTCTTTATAGCGGTTGACAGTAAGTCTTCCTGTCACAGTGCTATAGGCCTATGCTAAACCATTTGACGCTGCATCGAAAAGTCATGGTCTCGAAAATAAACAAAAGTCTTGTTTACAAATACGTCGACACATAAATCTACTCTGAATTCCACGAGTGTAAAAAAGCATCAATGATAAACCGTCAGAAACAAAATTGATATTCATAAGATATCACGCCGTCGCGCTTTATAAATTAACGACAAAAGATAAAAAAAACTTCTGCGCGGTAGCCCGAGAATAGTCACCCATAAATCTACTTCGCGTCAGTGGGCATTAAATCTTACTTCGCATAATATCACGTCGCATATCGTTTGTAATGCGTGTGCCCGGCCGCCTGGTGAATCAAAAGTGACGCCCAACATTGATCATATTAATGGTTGAGTCGAGTCGCGAGAATGTGACATTGATAAACAACAACTCTGGCTACTGTCATGTCATGTGACTATAAGTCATCACACACATCGGTAAATGACTTTAAGTCAGATCAACATACTCACAAACAGGCAAGTGGCCCAAACTAGTGTGAGCTTACGATACGCTCTGTTTAGAGACGCCGTCGCGTTGCTGCATCAATCGAGTTCTGACTATGGACATTATATTACATTTTAGTTAAGTCTTAGTTAAGTTCTAGTTAAGTTTTATTATTTTCATCGTTTATTCCTTGTTTATTTCTTGTCTACCGAATACGGTGAATAAAGATGTGTGTCTGTGTGTGTGTTGCTGTGAATAAATATTCGACGTGCGTGAAGATTATAAAAAGTGATACATATTCAGCAAGATATGTAGTTTAAGTTTGGCGCCAAGTTTTATTTGATTCAGCGTGTAGGCCATGATAACATCGTAAGTGCATCCAGTCCAGGTCGGGATTAAATCAAAAACCCAATTGGGCTGTGTTAGGTAAAAATGCGGGGACCCACATAGCCTAAGTAAATTTCCTGACACTGACGTACAAAAACTTATCACAAACTCAATGGTACAACTGTACGGAGTTTTGCTGCTATTATATCTGATTTGAGATACAACTAGGCCTATCTGGATTCGAAAGCCAAGGAATTGAAAATTTTGCATAAAGACGGCCCACGGACCAAATGTTCGACATTCTCCGGTCTGGGGGGCCTCCTTTTTGAGATCTTTTGTTCTGCCAAACATGTCTAAATTCCCCCCCCCCTCGGTGAACCGTGTATTTGTCGTGATTCGTGAATTCGTGACACTCTGACAGCAAAGAACTGACTCTGTTAGTAATCAGCATCGTACTCAACGAAAAAAACGCCCGCAGTCTGTTAAACTTCGGTGGTCGGCTTCTGCCGCTATTCTAATTACTCGCTACGTGATTTGTGAATAGTCTATGATTATATAACAAAGTGGTAAAAATGTATAACAAAAATAGTATCAAGTAACGTGATAGCAATGCTATTAGTAGCAACAGAGATATTTTCTACAATTTGTCGTTTTAGTATGTGCTCACACTGGCGTAGTCAGAAATGTGAATTGGGAGGACCTCCCTTCCCTTTGCCTACCATTTCCTTCCTTTTTGTTCCCTCCTTTTCTTTTTCCTTCCCTTTCTTCTCTCATTACCCTTTTCCTTCTTTTCTTCTCTTTTCTCCTTAGAAACAGAATGCCTAAAATCCAGCTACAGGAAGTCTGAGGGAGCGTTGTAAGCTCCCCAACGGGGTCTGGGGCGAAAGCGCAACCGAAATCAAATTTGGTACATTGTAGCTTTAAAGCATAAAATGTGGTGGCAACATTTTAATTATTTTACTAAACATTTACTGACCAAATTAGCATATTTAGTGCAGTTTAAACGTGATTATGTGATTGTGTAGAAATTGGGGGCTTAAGCCCCTTGCCCCCTCCCTCCTCGGCTACGCCACTGTGTGCACAGTGAACAATAAATTGTTGGATAGTAGACTTGGACTAAGTTTTAAGTTTATGCCGACAAAATTCCACAGCGCTGTTATTACATTATCCATTGAGAAACGACGCATAGCTGTGGTGGAAATAGTGCCAGTGGTAGCTTCATCCATTCATCCACTCATTCACCTTGCTTCTTACTGTGAATGCACCATGACTATTATACGCTATCGTATATAGGCCCTACATTCGTCGTATATAGATCAAACTTTAAATGCGCCGACAACGGTGAAAGCAACAGACAAGCTTAAAGTAAGCACGATAGAGCCTCTATGGAAAGTCTTGTAGGCCTATTCATTCATAACTTTACAACTGCCCATGTATTGTGCACTGAACTGACAGTCTCTCATTTCAGTTCAGCGAAGTCGTTTAATGCTCAAGCCGTTAACGTTGGAAGCATGCAGTAATTAAAAAGTCGGTGCAGACCATACACACGGGTGCCGATTCCATAGGGACGATGGGGGCGAGCTATCCATGGCCAAAAGTCTGTAGAGTCGACCCCCCCCCAACTGCATACGTTTAATTCCTGGAGACTTTTTGCAGCCGTATAAAATGAGCTAATTTTTGCATCTCGACGTTTGGTTCACTTTTAATGCAAGTGGTCATTTTATACATCTGAAATGAAAGATATGCGTTTTCGTGGAAGTGACGAAAAACGCACGTCAGTTTAAAGGTAAAAAAGGTAAAGATCGTCAGTTTGCATAGCGCATCGTCGCGAACACGCCTCTAATGCGCTTTCGTCACTGACCAAAGCCGCCGACCGCACAGCCACCGCGTGCAACCTGCAAACACAGGCTGGCGCAGTGGCCGGCTAGGCAGCCCCAGTCAGTTGTACTAAGGTCCCCACCTTCTTTGACCCATATAAATAGGTCACAGAATCATTTAACCGACCCCGGAAGGATGACAGCCTTGTTGGTTGACTGATATCGGACGCTTTACCCACAAAGTGGTCAAACGGCCATACATCAGTCTAGCGCAGGATAAGGAAAGTTCGCCGGCCAGGACCGACGTTCTAACCACTATGCTACGCCACCAACTAAGCCTGCAATAGTATCAAAAATAGTTTGACACGTCTGTATTTTACCAAGTTGTATGGGGAGGTTACATCAGATCCGCTATCTGAATGTAGGGGTGGGTAGAAAAAAGCAACAGAAAAAGAACGTGGGAAGAGGAAAAAAACATCCGAAGCAGACTTAGGCTTGTTTAACACAATGCGACTATGACTAGTTTTTGTTAGACATCCAACGCCCATCAATATATCACACTTGACTGAACCGGCGACTCCGTAGGCTTACCAGTACTCTTAACGGTCAATTAGCATTGAGATGATGTAATCGCCCAAGTACGTCTACTAGTACAACAGAATCCAGCTATTATAGAGGCAAATGAGTTTTTACTCGCATCGGTGCAATTTCGTGCTAATGATAGTCTTACACACGTTGAGTGTCTCGATACTTTTCTGCTGGACTCAAGTAAAAGTTTTTATTGTGACAAATAGGCGACAAAAAAGCCACGCGTGTGCACTAGAAGCTTTAGCACACTGTTTCTGACGACAATGATTATACACTTTGTTTGGAAAAAAGTAACCCCCAGACATCGTACAATAGAAATGTCAAGTCTGAACAATATTTTGTGTAGTTAATCCTTAATAAATTGCTGAAACAATCTCCAACTTTGGTTAATAACGTCATTTTTAATGAAGTTATTAATTGTTGAATATCGACAACACAATATCTCTGTTGCCAATATGGCGTTACTTAAGTAACCCCCACCCTGTTAGTGTACATTTGCCTAACTCCAACAAACAGCATCTGATTCCGGCAAAATTCTACGTCAGCGATGCGCCTTATATTGGCAATCAATGTAATAAATTACAGCAAGTCTGCTATACAAACAACAGTTAGCCTACAGTAGCTTTTGTGAGGTCACCTCAAACACTTCAGTTCAAATCTTTGCGAATGACATCAAACACAGAGACTTGAAACCGAAGTGTTTTGGCGCGACCTCACAAAAACTACGGTAAGTGCTGTTGAATTTGAGTGCAATTTGGCAATTTGATTGCAAATGGATGATACATTGTTGGTGTAAAATTTTGCCAGAATTAGACGTTGTTTGTTGGAGTTACACAAAAGTACACTCACAAAGAGGTTTTTCATGCAAAGACATATTGGTAACGAAAATATTTTGCCATTTATATTCAACAATCAATAACTCCACTAAAATGATATTTTCCAACGAATTTGGCGATCATCTCAGTAATTTATTACAGATTAAAAGTACGATAGTTTATTTAAATTCGTTCAGATTTGACATTTTTATGATACAATGTCTTGGGGTTACTTTTTCCGTCAAAGTATAGATTGTATAAAAAGAGGAAATGCAGAGACGGTCGACATGCCGAACTTGACGAAATGGCAACCCGGCGATTAGAGAGCAGCCGATGTGTGCGAAAAAACCTCGCATGTGACCAAAAACAGAGCGGAGCTACGTACGGTGCAGCTGTCAATCAACTCGGGTTTGGCAGCGAAATCGCACGACACACGAACAGTGGCGTCTCTTGTGATGGGGCGATGGTGATGCTAAGAATAAGAGCCCCCTCCATAATGTCGGCGTCTCCGCGAGTAGCGACGTAGCACGCGGAGTGTATGTGGGCGCATTAAGGAGGGGGCTTTTGTCCGCCGGGAGCTTTCGGTATCCAGTGGGCGCCATTGCCACGTGCAAACTGAGCAACGAAGCAAAAGCCAACAGGCGACATTGAAAAGGTAGGTTTAGTGACGTCAACTGTCAATCAAAACTTGCGTCGTCACAATAATCTCTATGCGTCATTTCAATGTCGCTTGAGGTGATCTGTCTCTGTTGGTACGGTACGTTGGTTGACAGGTTCCAATAATCCAACGTGACGAACAGTACTTCGCTTATTCACTACAGTCAAGCCGCGTTTATACTGCACCGCTCACAATAATATACCGGATTTCACAACAATGTCGTTGTTATGCAAATACCTGAGGCCTGACCGAATTACGCATCCTCCTTTTCTGAGCGCCAATGTAGACGGCCCTCAATATAGGCCTCTGCAGTAGTTTAAAGTTGACAAGTGTCCGCTATGATGATTTTTTTTTCTAATGTTGCGTCAGATAACTGTTTGTTACGAAAATTTTTTTAGCCGTGCAACTTTGTATCTGTGTAGGAGTTAGTCAGCGAGTGAGTAAGTAAATGGTAAGATAGTTCATTGTTTCGTGACTGGCAGTTGGCAGCGGATGAAACGACAGTCAGACTGTCGTGATAATAATTATTATGATAATTAAGTACATTTGTCTAGGCCTATAGCTCACGCCTCATTAGGACTCATGCTTAGAATTTCAATTATGCTGCTAAATTCCGACGAAAATGCGGAATTCCAGACCCGAAATGTGTGCGCATTTTGGAAAATAATTTCCAACTAACTGATCTTTAGTGAAATTAAAGGAAAAGGTAATTTGTCTCCCTGCTCTCCATGCGAAGACGCCATTAGTCACCACTGACCTGCAGTGCGTAGAACAGGTATGGCGCTGGGACGTGATTGCTGCGGAGACAGGAAGACTTGGGGTGATGATGCGGGTGATAACGGTGATGAAGATGACGAACTCTGTCCAGTCGATGTCAACCTTGTCTCAACGTCCACACGAGTCCTCCCTCCGTTCACTCTGCCAACACAATAATTAGAAATTAATTTGTATAAGTTCATCAAGTTACACAACTTTTAGTTGATTTGTTGACGTTTCGGCAACCGCTACTGCCTTTGTCGGAACGACTGTCTGCTAAGTGTTAAAGACATAGGAATTAGCTATTACGATAAGCAGCCAAGTGAATACCTGTTGTTACAATATCAGTTTGGAATACCGCGAAATTGCGCAACGTTAAAGTACGCATTACACTACGCAACGTTAGAATCAATGTTTAATTTCTGAGAATTTTGCCGCTACCGTCGGATACGGCGTACCGGCATTTATTTGATAGGCGGTTCGCCGTACCTACAGTTCTTGTGACAGAATGGCGGTATGCTGTGCATTTTTTCGCAAAATTCAAATTTTCTCTTTTTTCACTGCCAGCAACCATTTGAAACAGCACAGCATGCAACAGACATACCACCGCCCCAATCAGCCACACTTTTTCTAGGCCTTCACCCGTAGCCCGTAAGATACTACTGACTTTCCATCCCGCTGAGGTTAGAAGGCTGAGTTGGCCTGAGTGCACAACTTTATCAAGGTTGCTTGCAAATGACCGGCAGTCAGAATCGAACCATAACCTGAAAGCTACGAGTCGACACTGACCACTAGACCACTTGAACCTACACAGGCGCATAAGTGTAAACAACTTGCCCAAAGTTGTTACTTAGTAACGGACCAGTCGAGAGTTGAACCAGCGACCTCTCGGTCACGAATCTAACGCCCTATCTACCGAGCCACCAAGCCACCAGCAGGTTGATGCTGACCTGTGAGAAGACATGCGATCATCGAACGTGTTGCGCTGGTCGGTTGGCGTGCTGCTGTGGTGCTGGTAGTGGTGATGGTTGTCATGATGGTGGTTCAACGTTGGGCCGACGTCATCGTTCCTACGACTCGCGGCCACGTTCTTATTGCCGCTGCCATTGCTGTTGTTCGTCGACGTCAGCTCCCCACTACCGCTACCCAGGCATCGCCAGACCTTCAACCATAGCAAACAGTAGAGTAGTAGACAGACAGTGATGCAACACTTAAGTCCGGCAGCAGTGATGGGCACGAACTAGAAATTACTTAAACTATAACTAAATTTCAACTAAAATGTAATTAAACTATTAACTAGCAATTACATGCATTAAAATTATTATATAAAACGATGTCGTCTGTTTCGTTTACAAATCACCAAACAAATATACTTAAAAGTAATCATAAGTTAATTTAGTATAAAAATTAAAACAACATGACTTCTGTATTAAAAATAAGTTTCTGTAGGCGTCTTTATTCTATTTAGAATGATTTTGCAAATCTATATTTCACACGGTAGTGTAGCGACTCAGATAAAATCACTTTATTACAAATATTGTCCTCAGACTGTGTCAGTAAAATTATGAAAATCGGTTAACGTTTGGCGAAAATATGCATAATGACAAAATGAGAACTTTTTTGAGACACAGTGTATAAGCTATACAGTCAGACAGATGACAAACGGACGGACAAACAAATCATCGTACTATAAACGCTACCGATAGTACGGTCGCCTAAAAATTCTTTAATAAGTAAAATTTCGAGAAAAAAAACCTTCGTTCTGCGTCCGACGGCAGTCTCGGGAGCGGACCAAGGCGTTGCGGCTGGACGAGTGTCATAGCGGGTCGCCGGTAGACTGAACACCAAATACTGGTCGCTCTCCACGTCCTCGTCGTCAGCGCCCTCTGGCGACTGCAGCGAGTACTCCGCCTCGTCCAACTCTCGCGGCAGTTCCGCCGCCCAGCCGCCACGAGATCTCGCCGCCGGCGTCTCGCGAGATCGTGACGTCACGCGAGACATCCGCTATGCCGTATCAGTGGTTCAGGTCTAAAGCGTGGATAAACGACTATAGTGGCTTTGTACGATATTGTGCTACAAAACATTGACAAAGGCAGTATTAAAGGATAAAAGCGTGTAAACTTATAGCTTTTCGCGGAAACCCATCTCAAAGCTACGGAGCGTCATCTGCCATGTGGAATCACGCAGTGTTACCTGCTATTAAACACGCAAATCTCCCCGCCTGAACCCCGGGCAAAGAGGTCGGTACTCGACTTACCGACCCCAGAGGGATAGAAGGCTGAGCTGACTTTGGTGGTTGCATGATTATATACCGGGATGGTCTACCTGTCCGCAGACAGTTACCCACCCAAGTAGTAGTTGGGCCCGGCGTAAACTAAAACTTTTAACCATTATACTAAAAAAATCACCACCTGTAACAGAATTCGCCGGCACTTCGGTTCGGTTTAAAGCCGACTAAAGGGCTGGCTGACGACAAATGCAAGGCGTGGCATAGAAAAACACAGCGTCGACTCGCGACGAGGACCGTGATCACTAATAGGGTGTTTATTTACACGATCCAGCAAACGTCCAGCATTAACACGTGTATTTTAAATACATTTGCTGGAAGTTTGCTGGACGTTTGCTGGATCGTGTAAACACCCCATAAGTCTTACAGATTATGTCGGTGTGAGCCTATATGCAGGTGTCTTTGGCCCCACTTTGCGTTAAGCCTAGTCTCCACGATCGAACGCGACGCGCGCAACGTTTGCGTACCTTTCGACGCAGGAAACGCAGGAGAAGTACGCAACAAACGCAGCGGACGAACGCAGCTGACGTAAGGGTCACAACGCAAGGATAGAAGCGCGGTGTCTATTCTTGCGTTGCGTCCGTTCGTTGCGTGCGTAATATTGAATAGAAACTACACTGTATGTCATTGAAGTTGTATGCTGAGTTCGAGATAATAGCACATAGCCCATGAGACGCCATGCTGCTGGGCAACAGTAATTAGCGCACGTGCACAGCATTGCCCTAAACGGGGGTGTTAAATTTTCAAGAAAAGGGGATAGGAAGTGCAAGGAAAGGAAAATTAGAGGAAAGATCTCACAGGTCCCTAGTACTTCCGGTTTCGGTTAAGAAAAGATTTGCTGTACAGAACAATCGACGGCGACTCTGGCTTACTACATCAAGCGGATCTGAGACGTTAGCGATGTCAGCACTTGCGAGCAAAGCGCATTTGGCCACGAAAGCAAATCATATAAGGGATGTATATGTAACTGAAACTGTAAAGGTTTCTCGAAAGTTTTAGAAGGCCTATGAATATTTCTCCAAAGCGCTGTGTGACGTAGTAGAACAGAAAATTTTAACAGAAATGTTGTTATCGCGCGGAGTTAATATGGCCTAATAGACAGAACTGTTCCTCAGAATTCGTTAAGACTCCTGTTACTCGAGTTGTCAGGATATTTTCCTGTTATTCCGCTTCGATGTGTTATGTGTGCGCTTGTTGTTTGTCTGATTTATTTGATTTATTGCATAACCCCTGTCGTTAGCCTATCCGATAGTAATAAGTCTATGCATTGGTAGGCCTACTTACTACCGTGTTTAAGAAGACAGGGCTAACAAAGTCGACGATAGCGTGACTGTAGACCACGCGTCGTTTGAAGAATATATACGAGTATATATAGTGTATAAACGATATAGATCCGTATTTGTACTTATGTAGAGCTACAAGTGGTTGCATGAGGTGTGTACAGGTGCGCAGTCTTGCAGGGCCAAGTGCTTCGTCGTCGCTGTGACAAAGCCACTCTGGCGACCGACAGCATTCTGACCTCCGACTCTACCCTTCTATAGATGAGCCTGTGGCTACAGACACGTTTGGCTGATTTACGCTGTCTCAGAGTACTATAAGCAAACCGCCCGATTTACGACTGCAGAATGCTTTCACTGGTTCGACTGACTTTTTAGCCTTATAGGAAAACCGGTTAAAAAAGTTTTCAGCCTCGATTCAGACTACAAAAATTTGAATTATTTATGAGCCTAACAGGAGGAGGAGGTTTAACTTAGTTGGTAACGTCGTTGGTCGCATAAACGAAGTTAACCGACACTGGACCCGGTTAGTACTTGGAACCTTGACTAGATGACAGTCTGCAAACGGGCAAACCATCTAGGTATACAATGTTCTAATTAGCCACGCAGGTCAACTCAGTCTGGCCATCACTCCTTAAACCACAGCTGGCGGCTGCAATCACAGGCCAGTGTCGAGATAATTAGGCTAAATGGTCGCAACGATTACGCGTGACCTCTAATGACCTTGACGCTCGCTGTAAGCGCCAGGCGCTCGAGGCATTCAGAGGTTAGTGTCATGTCCATCGGTCGCGCTAGTAACATCCACACTGGTCCGTTCGGTCAGCGTATTGTATGTTGACGCTGATGAGCGGTGATCGGAAGAGAGAAGTTTGAGTTCTGACGACGAGTCACTGAAGGTGAGATGTTAAGGCGATTCAGGACTAGTGATAAATGTGTACGAATAGGCTGTTTGTTTGCAGGTGTGCCCTTAATGCTGAGCAACTACGACTGTTAACCCATTATGCTTTGTTGTCCATCCAAAGACGTCTAACCCGCAAGTCCTTGAAATAAGTTTTTCCCCATAACTCAAGGTGAGTCGCGCAGAAAACGAGGCATCGCAGCCGACTAAGGGGGTAGATGAGCGTCGTGAGTTCCCAAGCAGCTAGGGTCCGCGGCGGAACCCCGGCTGAAAACGAATTTCTAAGTGACACAAAACACTTCTGTTGCAATATGTCGTGAGCCGGAAATATCATAACTTTCTAATTTTTCCAAAAAAAACCTTCCTCCGTATTTTTTTCTGAGAACATTTGCTCCAAAATTTATAATCGCGTCGCAGCGAACGCAACGAGTGCAACAACGCTTTTATTTTTGCGTTTTAGTCACCGTATCTCATGCGTCTGTTGCATCAAATAAGTATACCCACGCAAGAGCGTTGCATTCCGTGCGTTGCGTTCAGTGGCGTAGCCAAGGGGGGCCCACTCCCCTCCCTCAATCCTCCAGACAAAACAAAAGCATACGTTTAAACTGCACGAAATTTGCCAATTTGGTCAGTTTATTTTCGAGAAAATAATTAAAATCGTTGCCACCAAATCTCATCTTTTAAAGCTAATATGAAGCAAATTTGATTTTGGCTGGGTCTCCGCCTTAGACTCCGTTGGAAGAGATCACAGCGCTCCTCCAAACCCTCTAGCTTGATTTTAGGGGATCCTATTTTTAAGTGAAGGGAAGGGATTGGAAAAGGAGAGGACTAGAGAAGGGGAAGGGGTAAAGGGGAGGAAAATAGAGAG
>Ga0209454_1002058_pt1 | contig 13306 bp, 7 predicted proteins | sample WorMetHERISLAND1_2_FD_187400 | JGI IMG/M metagenome (GOLD analysis project Ga0209454, IMG submission 187400) | Marine gutless worms symbiont microbial communities from Max Planck institute for Marine Microbiology, Germany - Olavius geniculatus... | ecosystem: Host-associated > Annelida >...
AAATAAAACACATCTGCATTGAAATATGATTTTAGAAAAGTATTTCCCGGCTGTCATGAAAATCTACCGTAATTATTTTATTGCCCTTGCTATAGCCGACCGTTGAGCCTTGGGTATCATATGTCGTCTCTCAGTCGTCTTTTTAACCGTAACAAATGTATTATGGCTAAACGGTACGTCGTAAGGAGTTGGCGATATCGTTGGATAGGGCGATAACGACTACCTATAAGCTGTTGAAAGTAACCATGTCTCTATCTGCAGCTTTTGGCCGCAATTTTGAATGCAATGCTTCTGCCTGCAGCCGTCACTTACGTGCGCCAAATTACCGTATCTTATCCTAGCACTGATTTTAGCGTCCAGTATAGCAACGTCACCAGATCGTGGAGGCCTATGGGACTTTAATCACTCTGAAAAATCGCTATAGATTTTTCCTCATTAGAAGTCTGGCACTGGCCTTCAGATATAAGCGGAACGGTGGGCCCATCGCAGCAACAGCTGGGATTTTTGTTCAAGACGCATGTTGCATTCCTGTACGCTTACAGGTATAGATAAAGTGAACGCTTTGAAGAACACTTGGTTTGTACTTCCTATTAGCATTAAATTTGTTAGGAATCCAAAACGTTTGAAATTTTGTTACCTTTTGATAAAAAAATAAAAATAATCTCACAAATTGATAGACTGTTTGTTTCCCAAACAACAATATTAAAGCACCGTAGATTAAGACCTGTTGCTGCTATAGTGCACATAACTTAATTTAGGCTAACTAAATAATGACGTCCTGATGTCACTGATTATTCATTCGACTCAATAACATAAATAAACGAGAAAACGAAGAGTAAGAACGAGATACAGAAAAATATTATATAGAGATAAAACACTTAAATATTCAGTTTAATTAGCAAATGCGACGGCACAATATCCATGGATATATCCACAGGATGGCTGAAGTCTGATATCCACACATGGATATATCCATGGATATATCCAGGGATATCCATGCACGGCAGGCTTGCATGAATGTTTTCAGTTGACCTTTATTTTGGGGGAAATTAGGGGCAAAATTAACATCTGTACCCCTTTATCTCCTTTGTCAAAAATTTGTAAATGTCTGTCAAAAATGGCAATTTTTTGCTTCAGTTCTTTTTAACGTACGACGTCGCTGTACGCTGTTTGCGATGGCCGTTTTACTGCTTATAATGCATATTGTATGTGATGGGGGGCCTACATGTATGTGATATCTGCGTAATGTTGTTATGCTGATAATATGCGTTGTGCTGTTAGCTACCTTGGTCGGACACTGGACACCCAGTACGGCGCGGGAGTTGGGGATATATGGCTGGACGACCTCGGCTGCTCGGGCTCTGAGGAGACTCTGGGAAGCTGTTCGCATCTCGGCTGGGGCGTGCACAACTGCGCACACGGCGAAGACGTGTCCATCTCTTGCACTTGAATCAGCCGCACAGCTGGCATCAATACGATCTTCACTGTTTCGATTTACTTATCAGTCTTAATTGCCTGGCGTTACCGGCGCAGTCTTTGTGTTTTGCCTCATTCTGTCATTTTTTTAAGCCAACCGTAGGCCTACTTAAGTAACGGTCGAGTTTATGGTAGGAGTTGTCGTCTGTCTGTCGTTTGTAACGAAATTGTGGCTAAACGGTGCGAGATATAACGTAGATTTCTATTGATCACTAATAGGAAGTCGCATGACGACATGAAAATCATTGACCACGGATGACCTCGAAGAGTCACAACGCACCATGGTAAGCCAATCATGAAATATTGTGGCTAAACAGTAGGTCGTAGTGGGTCGGCGATGGTACCATCGGATAAGGCGCTGGCAACTTAATTTTTACAGCCTGTCAATAGTAACCATATCTTCATCTATAGCGGTTTGTCCGCAGTTTTAATGGAAAGTTTCGATCTATAAATGGCCGTAGGCCTATCTCATAAACGGTGAGAGATAGGGCCTTGGTTGCTATTGATTACTAATAGGAAATCGCATACGTCCTTTCAGATGAGATGAAAAACATCAGCCTTGGATGATTTTGAAGATCACGGACAATCAGTACGGTCGGCTATTTTATCGACGGCGGCAGCTGGGCTTTTTGTTTTTTCTCCTTCTTTGCAACGCGATATCTCCGAGCTTCTTCTGCCCATAACTGTGAAAATTTGATATATAAATGAAAAGTTTAAACTACATCTAATACATGTGTGTGTTAAGTTAAAGTTTGCAAGTGACTCATTATAGGCCTAGTTAAATGCGTAGATACACATAGGCCTATCTATAACCTATAATATAATTACTGTTATTTGTTGACTATTTTAGAGCAGTATCTGTAATGCGAGATTTCAAGTGGCAATAAACTTAAGCCATAGGCCTATTCTGCAACTTCTGTTACAATTTTATCTCTATCGTGAAATTTTGAGATAACCTTGCGTCGACATAGCACTGTGTAATAACATTGTCAGTTATTGTAACCATGTGTGCAGTATTTTTCCGTGCAAAATATTAAAAAAACAATACAGTAATAAAATATTTTTCGTGATTTATCGAAGTAAAGCACAGACAGACAGACAAACAGACCGACAGACAGACCATGCTATAGGGCTATCGCAAAACGTGTTACACACGTCCCTTGTATGCAAGAAGTGCACAAGTACAAAAAAGTGAAAGTTGAGAAAATCAAAATTTAAAGTTTGCACTTCGATTCTATTTTTTACAGCCTCGCCATGCAAAATGTTGATACAGTATGAAAGTATGCTGTATTGTAAATAACATGGAAATAAAGTCAGTCTTGCTGGAAGGCCTGTGACTTATTGAGCAAGTGGCCAAAAGTCGACGTTTCAAAAAAAGTTTTCTTGTGCACTTCTTGCAGAACTAAATAAGCCATTTCGCAATTGTGCAGCTGGTCACAATATTGTGTTATAACAGAATTGTTGGTTAAAAATAACAGCATTAAGCATTCCTGGTGTGAAATTACCAGGTACGTTGTAAACTAAGCTATTCTTAGTTACGATTACTTGTTCTCAATTATAAATAATGCCTAAAGTCGAACGAACAGGATCGTGAAGACATAGATTTTTTTACATTTTGCAAACGTTAGTTTTATTTTTTATACAGTAAATGCATTTTAACGTTGTTTTTTAATTTCTCCAACGTTTTTTTATTCAAAAACGTGAAAAAAATCACTGTGAATATAACTGTAATTGAAACATTACAAAAAACAACTACAAGCAAACGACATTACAAAAACCCCAACTTATTTAAAGGCCTAGACTGAATACAAAACAAAACATAAATTCACTGTTTACGCAAAGTAAAAAAAGAGCAAAATACTCTACAGAACAAAAGACCTAACAACTGCTAAGGCTTACAGGCCTACATAACATTGGTGCTAAAACTTTCAACAGGTTTAGCAGTTTATAATCAGCCTCAACAATGTGTTGCAGGAACAGTCAGAAAACTCAGCAATCAGTAATTACGGTACAATAAGTTGTCCAGTGCGGTGAGAAAAATAAACAGCAAAATAAAAATCTGCCGGCATCAACTAGTGTTTTGGGCGGTCTAATTAGCAAGAAATGCACTGAAAGAATATAAAACTTCAGAACCGATTGCGTAAGGTTTTACTGTAAGCTAGTGAAGTCTGTAGGCCTATATGTGCATTTCTTGCAGAATCGTAGTTGATCCAATCTAAAGACAAATAATGCACAATTTTACATGCACAAGTTCATATGCGTACTTCTTGCAGGAATCACATGCATAACGTTGTCTGGAAATGACACGCAAAATGGTCGCAAATGTAGATATGCATTTCTTGCAATAACTAAAAGTCCTAACTCGAAGTTGTGCAAAATTGTAAACGGCAATACCGTCATTAGAATGCATCATTCGACACGTGCACTTTTTGCAGCAGATGCAGCTCTACGAGCTGAACACGTTGATATCAAAAACTCGTTATCGAGTACATTGTCGACTTAGCTATCTGCATTTCTTGCATACATGAAACGAATTATGCAGACAGACAGGCACCCAGACTGGCGGACATACAGATCACTCAATCATTGCATAACGTGTTACACACTACACAGACAATATCGATGCTCCCAGATTTCGATGGCCCCAGATTTTTGGAGTAGGCGTTAAAGCCTCGCTCGACTCCGATCACGCGGCGTGGATGCCGCGGCGCGGCGGCCGGCACTACACGGATTTATGTACAAAACATCAGTTTATACACTTGTTAAGGGCGACATTATAAAAAGTGATATTATTCAACAGCACATTGACAGTTAGACAATGTGATGGTGAGTGATAGGCCTATGATATTTTTATCATTTTTGCTGTTTTCGATGTGTCAGTCATTGCACGTTGCCGTTAACAAATGTAGAAACTGATGTTTTGTACATTTATGTAGGCAAAGTAAATACCGGTAAGTATAAGTAAAATGTGAATGTAGGGCATATCGTTAAATTACGACGGAACCATGGTTAGAAGCATGGTTAGAAGATAAGACCATGGATAGACGGAACGGAACGGAGAAACGGAACGGACGAAATGACCACTTTTATCCTTGCGTTTTGGTTGCGTTTTAGTTAGACCTTCAGTATTGAGAATTTGATATTCAATGTTTGTTTACTTCATGGTATGTCTATAATATGTAGAAAATGCCGAAAAATAAAGGTAAGTTAAGCATTTTGAAGGTTTAATAGTATATGTAGATGTTGCTATATTTGCCAGCATTTAAAAATTTGTTATTTGTAATTCATTTGATCAGTCACATCGTTTAGTGCCGTTGTTCTGTTTTTTACGCAGTGGTTAGCTAACCGACAGTCGGCCGGCTAATAGTGTTGTGAGGTGGTACTAAGTACCGAAAAATACCGAAAACGTTATTTGCAGTTTTTGGCAGTTTTCGGTGCCGAACTCAACTCTAACCCTAAACCCTAATCGAAAACTACCGAAAAAAGATTTACAGTAGTTTTCGGTTGTCTTCAGTAGTTTTCAGCAAATAGTGCCGACGGTGTTGTGCAAAACCTGAAATTACAACCACGATATGGATGCAGTATTGTCTCAGGTATCATGGTAATCGGTGATACCAGAACTGTAACATTTGTACATAGTCTTGTGGACTTTTTTAACTCTTATATTTACTGTATGTTAGGCCTAAATTGTGCACATCCTTGCATTCTGTCAAGTCAATGTATTAAACGAATTTGATGATGATGATGATGATGATGATCATATGAGACGTTAGTTTGCGCCTGGTATCTGGTGCCACGTTGTCAGGTCATTGTTACAATTAGTCGTTCAGTAGTAGAAGTTTGACACCGATGGAATAGAAAACGTTACAAATTAAAACTGCACTTTTCTGACGGAACGTTGATGTCCATACACCATACTAATTTACAAAAAATACTGTATTGTGAGTAACTTGGTTTCCTCATTGTAATGTGCAGTTGCTGCCAACAATAGAGTGATTGAAACTGAACATTGCTGTCATCTCACAATGCTTATTTCTACTTTTCATGGTATTACAGCACTGCAATACAGTGTGACTTTGGCAATACTGGTATCGTCATGTTGTGTATCACAATACTTATCGGGATATTGCACAACAGTACCGGCTGGTACTCTGAGTACACCTACCCTGCCAGGTGCATGGCCATCATACAATATTATAACCCGCATGAACAGTGAACTGGAATTCCAGTCACCCTTCATTTGTGTTGAATTCATGGTGTGCTTGTTAACAGGAAAGGGAGGAAAGAATCGACGTAGGGGAAAGAATGAAAATGAGGATGAGAAGAGAGAACTTGTTTTCAAAGAAGATGGTCAAGGTGATCTGTTAATGCTTAAAACTTATCAGAGGGGATGGATGAAATTGGTTCAGTATGGGAGGCAACACTGGGAGATAATGTTGTACAAATTGCAGTAGGTCAGCAGTCTTGCTGAACTTAGCATAGGAAAATTGCAGACTAGATGTAGACTGTCGCAAACTTTGCATTTGTTCTTAGTACAGCTGTCCAGCAAACTGAGACAATAAATAATGAAGTACTTAAGTACTGGCAACTGGTAAACCACTCTCAGTAAATACATATCTATCATCCAAGTAATACCTGACAGCTCTGATATTTAAATCTGTCACTGCAGGCTTGAAGCAACAGTGGATTTTAATTTTGTTTTCATTGCTTTTTAGTTACTGAGAACTTGCAGACATCGGACATATGTTCTAGTTTGCTGCCGTATGTTGATAAGTGGTTATTTTGTGGTGCAGAGTATGCCCAGGTGACAAAGATGCTGGGCAATGGTCGTCTGGAGGCCATGTGCTTTGATGGAACGAAACGTCTTTGTCATATTCGTGGCAAGCTGAGGAAGAAGGCATAATTCAAATGATTATATTTTGCCGATTTCCTACCTTTAAAGTTTGAACTGGCATTGCCTTAGTTGACATTTAAGCACAAATAGAGTATGGTTACGGTACAAGTTTTCTCATTTTTTTATGCCATTGTGATGGGTTCATTGATTTTAGTGCCAGGTATTAATAACTGGACTGACCTGTCTATCTTATGACCAGCTAGCATTAATAAGTAAGGGCTGATGTTTTCAGCTTTTGCTGTCTCAGATTTAAAGCATTTCCCCAGTAAGTGGCATGTGTTTTATTAGACAGGGGCTATTATTTGTTAGTTTTTGTGCTGAAAAAGTGCATTACTGTTGTTATTTATACACTACAGAGCCCCTCTCAAGGAGCCAGACTTTGATTTTTCATAAATTTATTTGGTGCTTGGGTTGTAATTTATACCTTGTAGATTATGCCTATTAATCAGTAATTAATTAAGACACCGAGAGTCAGGTAGAAGTTTGGATATTTTCCTTCTGTTTGCAAGCACGTACACAAGAGATGTTAACACTACAACAACGAGCACACGAATGACGTGAGTTGCCTAGTGTACAGCGTAGCTATAATCTAGGGCCATGCAGCAGAGGTGGGCATGGCTACTTGTCACTCTAAGCTACGGCCTACAAATTCATCTGTTAGTGCTTAGATTTGCTGTTTAGTGTTTTGATGCTGCTGGTTGAACCGTGAGAAGGGCATTTGTCCTACGAATACTTTCAGTTCAACATTTCCCCAAAAATTTACTAAAAAGTTGGTTTAACTGTACTTCTAATGTGGGGTGGAATAGGGCATGTAAGCAGTCAGCACTGTTGTGTATCAACACCACAGTATCTCCCACTGGACAGCTATATTCAGTTAAACAGAAATCACCTGTTAGGTCCATAACCAATTTGGCTGCCTTGGAAGTGGAGCCAAGTCATGTGACCTCTTGCTGCAGATCAGTATGAATTTTTGCACATCATACTATGACCACATGGCTGACTAAGTGAACAGCACTTCAGTTATGCTGTCGACTCACACTCAGTTGTGGACCTGATTTTTGACTTTTGGGGAGATCTAGGGTATAATCCTAGAGTCTTTTTTTGATTTTTTGCAAAACATTGTGCATTGTTTATACAAAAATAAAATCAGCAACTAAAGGGCTTGAAAACAGTGTATGTTTATGTTAGTAGACTTTTGTTCACTGAATTATTTGGTAACTTTTGCCCTTCTTTTGGGTGTCCATGGAACCAAAAGCTTTAACAGATAAAGCCCCTCCCCTAATTCTCTGGTTAGGGGCTCTGTCCCTAGATTATAGGCTTGCTTAGTGCTTACACTTATTATGGACCCTCTGCCTATGCTGGGACTGCACCTCCCCATTAGTAATGCTCGATATATGCCTGCTATTGTGGTGTGGTATTGTTTCTCCAGGTGTGGATAAATGCTGGGGACATCATCCTGATTGGTCTGCGTGATTACCAGGATATGAAAGCTGATGTCATCTTGAAGTATAACTCCGACGAAGCACGCAACCTCAAGGCATATGGCGAGCTGCCGGAAAATGGTGAGCTTGCTTTGCTTATGCTGTACATATACGTTGGTGGCTTAGACTAGTGGCAACAACGTTTGTCATGTCAACAAAGTAAAGTTACTTGCCATCGAGCCATGTTAGTACTCAGATAGGTGACCATTTGCGAGTGTTCCATCTTCATATCTAACCAAGCCACTCAGACCAACTCAGCTTGGCCATCCCTACGTGGGTAGGCAAAGTTAATGCTGCTGGTGGTTATGGTCACTGCTGGGAAGAAATGGAAAGTTCTACGTCACAGCAGGCCGTGTTATCAGGCCTGCTGACGTACTGACCCAGTCAGTTAAAGGTGTTAGCTGTTAATAAAGCCGGCTATTCAGATAATGAGAGGCAGTTGATACGTGATTCAGGATCCCAATGATCTGGACTAATATCGGGTTATCTGTATTGGACTATTAGTATTGGCAGGACCCAATAATATCAGTTATTGGGTAGTTTTTTGGTATCGCTCTATCCCTCATTATAATCACATGTAGCAGCAAATGTGAATGTCGGATGTGTTTATTCATATTCATTTATAATGCAGCAAAAATCAACGAGGAGACAGGCGAGGACTTGGACGACAACGTGATGTTTGATGACGTCGATGGTGAAGAAGATGACATTGACGATGTATGTAATGAGCCTATTTTTACTGAGCTACCGATTACAACTTATTAGCATGATGAAAAAAAACTAAAACTAAACAAAGTTATTTTTTATATTCTTTTTTGTGTTGGGAACTGTTTGTATTTTAACATGTTACAGATATTCACCGCCGTATGTTTTGACGAACGTTATAACATCCAACGCACAGTAAAGCCCCTGTTCAGCTGAATGTGCCTAAATCCACCTCCAGTAGTTAGTATTCCTAAAATGAAAAAGATTTTTGGTAATATTTTGTTGATTTACTGTGTGTGCAGCTTTTTTTTACATTTCTGTAGCACTGCATGCAGTTTTTGTGTATAGTTTTATAGTTAATGGTGATGTTTAGGCTTTGTTGGTAACGTCATTGGTCACATAAACGAAGTTAATCAACACCAGACCCATTTACTGCTTGAATGCATCTAACCAGCCACCCAGGTCAGCTCAGCCTGGCCATCCATCCATGGCTAGGCACAATGAGTGCCAGCAAAAGCTGGGATGTAAACAGGCACATGATGTGTATCTGGTGTAAGCTGATGTCTGGCAGAGGGCTGAGGAAATGGACATCATCGCCTAGCCTATCGGCTTTGTGGTTCGTGTAGGACTTTACTGTACCTTTATATGTTTGGCTTTCGATTTTCCCCTTACTGTTGTCTGTCTTGTATTTTGTGCTGCCTGTCAGCATAAGAAAGACAGACTGATGGTTTGATTGATGATAAGGCAGCTGATGTAGTGAACTGTGTCTGTGCATGATTGTGTGTGGCAGATCTGAGGCCCTGAAATGTCAATCTGTGAACACTGATTCTGCTCTGCCCACAGCATCATTATCAACAACAGCAGCAACAACAGCGCTGTGACTCTCTTCATCTTGTATCAGTTCTTTCTTTGCAACTCATTGAATACTCTCCGCTGTTGTATAGATGATGGTTTAAAAAGCCGCTATGGCTGAGGCCCACTGTATCTAACCATCCCAAACACTGTGTCCCAAATCTTACATCAGCTTAATTGCACATTGGAGATGGTTTGTCTCATTATTTCACTTGGTTTCAAGTGAATTATTTATCCACTGCCCACTGCATCTGGTAGAATTTAGCTATAATGGGCCTTAGTTATAGTGGGCCATTTGTGGTGATAATGCAGCTTGTGACTTGAATGTTGTTTTCTGACTTTACGCATCTGATTCCATTCTGCTTTGTTCTGTCTGTCATTCAAGCTTGCTACATCAGTTTTATTGTCTACACGGGGGCCACAGTTTTCCACAGATCATGAAATTTACCAATTTTCATGGTACTGGAATTCTTATGTATCTATGGAATTTTGCTGAATTTAGGTACTGGGCAGTGATTAGCAGTATCATCTCTTGATGTTAAATGTTTTTTGAAATGTGATTTGATCTTAATCCGACTGACAGAATCTCCCAAATGACAACATTTTATTTCGCTTTTTTTAAAATAATAGTTCAAATGGTTGATTGATGTTTCAAATTACATTTCCGACTGGTTGACAGTTTGTTTCATACATTTTTGTTGATGGTTATGTTGATCATTGAACATTTGATATAGTGTGATAGAAGTTTTTCTACTTTAAATAATGTAAAAAGTCGTCAGTTTGCTTAAAGAGGAAGCCACCAAATGAGGAAAATTTGCTGCGGTGAGCTGCAGCAGTTTGCAAACTGATCCACGGAATTTGGAAAAAAAATTTTTATGGAGAACTGTGATCCCTAGTAATCTGATCTACAGAACTTGCTACCAAGCGTATGGAGTAACTTCTGGGTCATTACATAGACGCTATTTTAAACTCATTGGGTTGAATTGATGATGTATCAATGATTTCAACCTACTGGGTTCATAATAGCAGCCGTGGCTGGCTGCTAAGTGCTTTGAATTACATATTAATATCCAGAAAATTATTTGGCGTGATAAATTTATACCCATCAACGATAAGAACATTTTAATTTAATCAAAAGAACTGGAAATGATCAGTCTCTAAGCCTGATATGACCTGGTATGTTGATCCGTGGTATGACGTTGTTTGCTGTATTAGAGAGCTTGCATGCTGCCTACCACGTGTAATGTGACAGCGATACAGGGTGCAAAAAAGATTGATTTCACTGCAGATTAAGTTGAAATGATTCTACCATATAGTCACAAGTGTACTACTGCTGCTTGCATCACTGGACGTTTCTCTATATGTATACTGTGTGGGTGTAGCCTAAGTGTGCTCGCCAGGTCTTGGGAGGGGGGCAAGGGACTTGATCCTTTCAATAATTGGACTGGTCTGAAGCGTAGCGAAGGCCCATGGTAGCCAGGATGAATGCCCCAATCCTTTGACTGAAACTTATATCAGGGGAAACTGCGTAAAAAGGCCAAAAATTTTGCCACTTACTGTCTTCTGGCATCACATCTAGTAGCCTAGTGGTTAAGTAGAATACAATCAGTTTATTTTTACTGGGGCTTTTCTTTGCAACACTCCCCCAGTCTGGGGAAGTGATGTTCCCTCCCCATTCGCTGCCCCACTTTGGGCCTGTGGCGTCTCATTGTGTACCATGTGTGCCGTGCCTGGACATTCACCGCCACCAGTCTCACCTGCCCCCTCCCCCTTGGCCAATATTGAGGACGGATTGGCGCCAGTGGTGGCTGCAGTGCATTGGCAGTCTGTTAAGGGTATGTTTCTCTGGCACAGCTGTTACTGTCAGCGTCATACTGGTTGTAGTATACGTTTATAGACACTAACATTTTTTGTTTCTATTAACAGAAAATGTGCATTCAACATTTCCTTGGCATTTCTTATGTTTAATAAACGTTGAACAGTTAGTTTAAAAATGACTAGTGTAAAGTATATACGAAAACTGAAGTGTTATTGATGACATAATAGCGGATACTGTATTTAATTTGCTTCCTGTTTGCTTATTTATTTGCTTAGGCCTACTTACAAAGATTGATAAGTATGACAAAACGATATAGTGAAGCGAAGAATTTGGTGAGTTGTCACATTTGTGTCACGTAAACTGAGAGCCACATTCTTTTATTTTTTTTACCAAGATATGCATTTAAGGCTTTTAATTTTTTTGCAACGTTTATTACATTTTGTGGCCAGCATGTCTGGCACATGGTCATAAATGAATTTGCTATGCAATCATTAAGGCCATTAGCCCCTAGGCTCAGGCATTGAGCCTATTAGTCCGCCTGGAAGTGATAGCTGGCGTTGATTTCTTTTTTTATTCGCTGTGAGATCTCTGAGCTCCGTTGGTCGATCGTCACGAAATTTTGCACCATGATGGGAAGTGTGCTCGATTAAATAATCCAGGTCCGAAATTTTGGGGCCCTCCCCTAAAAAATTTTAGGGGCCAAAAACATGCAAAATTTGGCCCAATTTTGGACGACTTCAAAATTTGATGGCGAATATCTCTGGAATGGAGGAAGATAGGCCTATTCAAAATCGGACAAGTACGTGATTTATGGCGATTCCTCCCGCGTTTGGTGAAAAAAGTCTGGTAAACTTTGGTTCACTAACTATGGAGATCTCGGTGTGTAATTATACCCACCTAAATCGGGCTAATTCACTTTTTCGAAAGACCATATTTTGGCCTAAGTGAGTGCTGCGCTCCGAATTTTTTTACACGCACTAAAGAGTGACCAAGTCTGACTAGCGCAGCTTCCACCGGGGATGGGGGTCCCCATTACAATTTTTTCTAAGGGGGGTCAAAAATTGGCTTAAAATTTAGTAAATGAGTGCCTATAACTTTGGAGGTAGGGGTAGCCTAGTAGACCATCGAAACTTTGGAACGTGACCTGCCGCTACCTAGGCATGATAAATTGGGCACAAGGTTTGGGGGCACCGCCCCCTTAAAATTTGGGAGTTCAAAAAAGTCCAAAATTTGGCGTGATTTAGAAAAACTTTCGACTCTTGAGCGCAAATATCTCTGGAGGGGATGGAGATATCGACAAGCTGTAAACGGCGTTATTTAGCATTATCTCTCCGACGTTGAAACAAAAAAATTGTGAATTTCAGTCCACTAAAAAAGTTATAGGCGTTCATGTTGACCCACACTAAGTCGACAATGTGCGTTCTGCGAATGCTAATGCATTTGAGTATGGGCCATGTGACTTTGCTGCCGGAGAAATTTTAACTGCCTGAATTTTCCCCCACGGCGCCAGGCAGACTCACCATGGGCTTTGACCCAAATTTCTAGTTTTTTTTTTGTTTTAACAGTAAGACTTAAATGCTCAGGGCTGGAAAATTGCTTTGACAGTACAAATTTTAGGTTTATATTTATTTTCGTAATTTAATCATAATTTTTAATTTATAGAAAACATTGTGAGTTAATGAGTAACCACAGCTGGGATGTCGGTGTGTTTCTTTTAACGAATCGTAAGTTTGTGTCCGGTGATTCAATCCAGTCCAGTCTTTGTACGCTAAAATCCAAAAACACTGTCAACAGTGGCGTAACTACTTCCCCCGTGATGCATAGGGCCTGCGAGTTTAGGGGGCCCAAAATTATGGTGTTTATTTTTTCACAGAGCAAAAGCACATAATTTAATGTCACCCGATGCGGTTTCTGGGGCGCCAAAATGCTGTAAAATACGTTTTCGGCCGGGGCTCTGCCCTGGCCCTCGCTGTGGGAGCTCACGGTGCTTCCAGACTTCCTAGCTGCATTAAGCGGGGTTTACTTGTAAAAGAAGTGCGCAAGCGTAGGGGGGGGAGAAAGGGGCAGAAGGAAATGGGA
>Ga0209454_1002062_pt1 | contig 13295 bp, 6 predicted proteins | sample WorMetHERISLAND1_2_FD_187400 | JGI IMG/M metagenome (GOLD analysis project Ga0209454, IMG submission 187400) | Marine gutless worms symbiont microbial communities from Max Planck institute for Marine Microbiology, Germany - Olavius geniculatus... | ecosystem: Host-associated > Annelida >...
AAATTAATCAAACTTAATCAATTAATTTTGATTAGTTTTCAGAGATTAATCGATTAAATAATTTTTAATCAGTTGCAGTGCTAATTAGAATGGTTTTCCGACTTCTCGTCTGTCCTGGGCGTCTTTGAGTTTCTTGTCAATCAACTCCAGTGAGATTCTCCTCTCGGTTGGCGTTCCAATCTTCACAACGTGTGGACTGTCGGCGGTCGCTGGCTTGAGCACCACCTCGAATGCCATGCCACCGCTTGTCTCCAGCGTGTCCATGTCTACGCACATACAGTCACAAGTCAGGTCACAGTCAACTCAGCCTTCCATCTTTTCTCGGTAGGTGAATAGTGTATCAGCCTGGCGTGGCGTGGCGTAGCGTTAACGCGTCTTATTCGATCAATGAAGTTACTCTACTCCGGGTAAGTAATTGAACGGGTGACTGCCTGCGAGCAGGTAAACCATCTCAGTATGTAATTAGCCGTTTGGTTTAACTCAGCCTTCCATCCCTCTGGGGCAAGTAAATGAAGTACCGGCCTCTCTGGCTGGGGTTAAGGCGGGGTGTGTTCACCTGCGTCAGGTGGCAGGTAAAACTGTTTGATCCCATATGACAGGTGACGCTCAGTAGCTCTGTGATGGTTTTTCCTGTAAAAGAGCTATACGCAACCTTTGTTCAATATACACCAGCTAGTATCATCAGCATCATCATCATCAGCAGCAGCAGCAGCAGCAGCAGCGGCGGCGGCGGCAGGAGTACAATGGTTAATAAATAACATCACCATACTTATGCTAAACATATACAAATGTTGCTAAAACCATTTTTAATAAAACACATTTTTCGCTGTAATAAACGTTGATGTGTTTTCAATTTTTTTCCCAATGTTTTTTCAATTTCATAAACTTTAAACGGTCAGCGTAAACATGGCTGTGACTTAAAAATTAAACCGCTAAGTACTAATAAGATAATAATAATAACCTTTTTTCAGTTTATAAAAGACAACTGTACTTGTATTGTAAATTAAACATGAAGATTTGAATTTATTTTAAAATGGTGTACACAAAATAATAGAAAAAACTGCTATAGAAAAAATAGAAATAGCACTAAATTATCCACAAAACAAACCACCAGTAATGCTATGCCCAAAAGTACAACATTAGTCGACAACATAATTATGTACTACATAAAACATCACCCAACCAACAAGTAGACAAGCCAGCTTAGTCTACTGCACAAATGCAGACAACACAGAAAATTAACAGAAAGAGCAACAGCAGATGGCACATGCAAAACCGCACTGACCAAAAGCAAAAAAAGCCACAATTAGCACTCAACCGTACATGCAGCATACACAGCAAAGAAATAGTTGCAAGAAGTAGTTGAGATAAACGAAACCAGCTAACTTGGAAACGACACATCACATGCATAAAGTAAGTGGCACATTTAAAAATGTAAAAGGGCAGGGCAAGAGTATCTGCAGAAACATTTTTACGTTCGGCATTCCTTGTATGATTTTTCGTTTTGTTATTCATTAATTTTTTTTTACTTATAAAGCAAGCCACCTTAGACCCCCACGCTGGTGGTACTACAGCGTATATGGGCATGTCCTCCAGCTGGCCAATGGAGGAAGCCCTTTGTGAGGTGACTCTGAAGAGTTGTGCCGAACAATACAGAATAAGGCACCGTGAACCAACAGTACCCAGTAGCTACTTCTATGAAGTAACATAAGAAGGTTGACCCCTAAGACCGCTCAAAGTGCTGGTTTGAGGTTATACCGTGGAACAGTCGCAGTTCAAGGAAGGTTGATCTCTCAGCCAGCTAAGGGTGCTGATTTGAGATCATGCCTTGATAGGGTTCATTGGGATCTTACAGATACCCATGGCTGACTGCTTGGTTGGTGCCCGCCTGGTCTGTGGTCTGGTCGTGTGCGCTGGGTGGCTTTGCTGTCCCTGTCATGTCTCGGATTCGGCAGTGCACTGGAGAGACTTTTGCAAGGATGATGAGTCAGACAGGGATTTCCAGTAGATACCGAATGCACTGCAGATCGGGACTACAGTTTTTTTGTCAGGCTTGGAAATACTGCATGGGCTCTCCTTTGCTCCGTTTGGCTCTGGAACGTGGCGGGGGTGGTTTGGCTGCACTGCTCATGCGGCTTGTCTGCTGAACAGGTTGGGTCGCCTGCCAGGTGATTAGCTGAGGGGACTGTAAATCTTTTGGTGAGCCCCACAGTACTTGCTTGGTCAGGGCGATGTGACCTGACTGGCAGTGTAGTTAAGTGAGCAGGGGTAGTTGCACTTTTTGCTATTCCTGCCATGACTTTCAGTAGTTGGGCTTAACAGTCCAACAGACACCCATGGGACATTGCTTGGTTGGTGCCCGTCTGATCTGTAAACTGGTCATGTGCGTTGGGTGGCCTTGCTGTTCCTGTCGTGTCTCGAAGTTGGGTGGAGCAGTGGAGAGGCTACTGCGGGGATGATGGGTCAGACTGGGATTCCACTAGATACCGAACCTACTGTAGTTCGGGACTATGGTTTTCCTGTGTGGCTTGGAAACCCTGCGATGGCTCTCGTTTGCCCCGTTTGGCTCGGAGGCATGGCGGGGGTGGGTGGCTGCACTGCTCATGGCTGGTCTGCTGTTGGGTTGGGCCGCTTGCCAGGTGGTTTCCTGTGGGGGCTGTGAAGTCTTTTGGTGAGCCCCACAGTACAGAGTAGTCATGTGGGTGGAGGTAGTTGTGCTCTTTGCTATTCTGGGGATAGCTGATGGGCCCACATGACAGCCTAAGCCTAGGGGCGGCACTGGCTGCCCTGCCCCGCATTGGAACATGGAACACTTTAGACACAATTAATTCAACCCCAAATATGCCACTTCACTGACCAGGACTACCATAGTCTAGTTGGGCAAACTAACATAGGATCTACCCTACCTTTTGTCACAAGTACTACTTTGTAGTGATCCAGTTCAGCTTTTGTGGTGGCTGGCGATTCCCTCATACAGAGGTATACGCCGAGCCACTTGCATACTATTTCACATCATTGGTACAGCACAGCACAGCACAGCATGTAAACTCTATATAGATATACTAATAATATATAACATATTTTCAACATTTTCCATGAATGATGAAATCAACGTCCTCTTTATAATAAGAATTACTAAATATTTTTCAATGTAATAAACAGAAAACCTCTATTTAGTAAGAACTGTAACAGCATTAGAAAGTTGTAATTTCTCTTGCTTTAGCAGTAGAATACTATTCCTTAACTAAAATTTCACAAGTTCAATCCAGGGACTGAACTCATAGGCCTAAACTCTGATAGTGTCTTATATCTGCTGTAGAAAGTGACTGATTGCATACAGGCCTAAACACAGAAGTGACAATTTTGTGTCTTTAAATTACAAATAGTGTTTTAAAAGACTACAAAATTCATTAGTTTTATCCATCTAGGCTAACTTTCTTCATCTACTATACAATAAAATAAACCAATTATGTGGATAGAAAAAATAGAAACATCAAAACTTAAGCATTTAAACTCACCAAAAGCCATTGTTAAAGCTAGTTAGAACGATAAAGACACAGATCTTCACGTCTAAAACAACACAAACCGTCGTAATCACAGCTGCTTAAACAAACTCATAAATTAACTAGTACCTGGTAGACTATTTGATCAAAAACCTAGCAGGATTTCAAAGTCCAAAGCAACGTAGCATTATTAAGCCTCAAAGTCAGTCTCTCTGAATTTCCAGAAGTCATTGGATTTAAGGTCTAGAATCCTATTTAACTGGATCAGCACTTTGTCACTTCAAAGATGCATACAGAGCAAGAAAAGTAAAATGAAAGAAAAGCCACGTGTTCCGACTTTTATTCCATGTCATTTCAGTTTGTTTCATTTTAATTCTGTTGTTTAGTGATCAGTCCATAAATGTGAAAAACGTTTTTACGTTTTTATATTCTTGCCATGTATTTTTACATTTTTTAATGTTTTTTATTTTCTCGACATTTTTTATTTTTTTTCAAATAAACGTTTACTAAAAATTTTAGCAATAGCTTGAGAAGCACTATTGAAACCACAGAAACGAAAAGCGATGGTTTTTACTTAGACAGTTTAGTGATACTTGGTCTTATGTCTACAGGTTGAATTGAAGCTGAACAAAGCCTAAAGTTTTTACTGTCTCTCTCTAGTTCCAGCTACACTGCACCTACAGCATTAGGCAAGAGTTTGAACAAATTAGGGCTAACGTTTTTTATTCAACGTTTTAAACGTTTTTTATATTCTTGCCACGTTTTTTTATGTTTTTAACCTTTTAAAAAATTTTCTGTAACGTTTTTTTACATTTATGGATCAGTCACCCACTCATTCAACAGGTGGTTGTAGTCTCCCATGCAGTTAACGTACAGATGCACACATACTAGACATTATTAGCAGTTAGAATGATTTCGACTGACCTATGCAAAAATATCACTCAAGGCTCAACAATCAGCAGCAGAACCGATCAAGACGTACTCAGACTCTGAATCACACAGTGTGACTGTGAGATGCTCGCCCGGCTGCGCACTCTTAGCATTTCACCGTAACGACAGACAGACAGACAGACGACACACGCCTAGCGGGCAGTCGGTATTGATTCTACGCTATACCTGCCGCACGCTCAGTGTCCCCACATCACTGGTTCCCTCACAGACATGACATTGTTTACGTTGTGCTGTACCGTCGGCGCCTTTAGTCAGAGGTGCCGACGAGAAAGCATATTAAGCAAAAATCAAGACAGACGTGGCGCTGTCGCAAGTAGACCGCGCGATGCCGCAGTGATTTTAATGTGACAATCTGTGAGTGTATAGGATCACCCCGTCAGCTAAAATTCGTGGCATTACTTTCTAAAACGTGGCTATGATACGTAAACGGCCGGACGGAAGGATTAGAAGCAAGAATTGTTCTGTCTATTAGAGCAAGCTTCACAGCTTCGCCAACAGTCGGATAATCCGCGTTTTCTGCCTTATAATAAAACCCCAATCGCTAATAACTACTGAAGTTAAAGATTTGTCAAGCAATAAAACTTCAGCTACAAAAACACCACGAACCAAAAATGATGATTCAAAATCGTCTGCAACACAAAATGGCGATGTAAACAACTAATTCGGCAGTTAGGCGCTAGGTGACGCTACAGTTTGTTTAGTGAGGAGCGATATTGAAAACTTGTTAAAAGTTTACCAACTGAACTACCGGGTAAACGCCACTTGTCCACTTGTAAAAAAATTTATGACAAATGTTGATAAATAAAATTAACCTACATTAATTTATGTCGAGGAAAATATTGCAATTAATGGCAAAGTTATTGAGAATTTAAAAAAACTGAAAAAAACAACAGGAGGCCCGCTGTGCTGTCACTAGGGTGGGCCAGGGGCCGACCGTACCGCTTATCCAAAGGGCGAAGGCTAGCGTCCGTCCGACTTTCGGTCGTGAAAAGAAAGCGATTTTCACAGTGTCTGCAGTAACATACACGCTATTGTGACGCTGCTATACTGAACTCTACAATCAACGCTAAAATACGATACGGTAATTCGGCGGATGGGTGCTGGTGGATGCAGGCAGCAACGTTGCGTTTAAAATTACGGCCAAACCGCCGCAGATAAAGACATGGTTAACCTAGGACAGCCAAACAGCCTATAGGAACCTGTCATCTTCGACCCTTACGACGTACCGTTTTAGCCACAATACCACACGATTGGCATAGCAGAGTGCGTAGACGTAAGGCTAACAGCTTCGCCGAACAGAAACAAAATGCTAATTAACGGATTCTCTTGCAACGCATCCAGAGCAACACATATTACAACTTAAAACATGGTTGACAAGATGCTCAGCTGTCGATAGGGTCGGCCGACCGTGCCGACTATATTCAAAGGCCAGCGTCCGACTTCCGGTCGCAGAAAGAAAGCAATTTCTCAGAGTGACTACAGTCCCATAGGCCCTACACGTTATGGTGACGCTATTAGATTGTAGCGTTCTATGTCAAGATACGATACGGTTATCTGGCGCTCATGGGTGATGCTGCAGACAGCAACGTTACATTTAAAATTGCGGCCAAACCGCTGCAGATATTGTCAGCGCATAGCCTGAGAACTCGTCGCCATATCCATCTGTACCATCGCTGACGCCTGTGACGCAGGCCTACCGTTTAGCCACAATACCACACAATTGTCATAGCCGCATAGCAAACTGCGTAATGACCTTTCGAGGTCATCCAATTAAGGTCGATGATTTTCATGTCATCTGAAAGGGCTTATGCGACTTCCTATTATTGATCTAAGCTTATAGCAACCTTGGACTTATCTCGCCATTTCTCACATACGGCGACTTATCGGTTGAAAAAAGCAAATTTTTCCTATCTTACTTTTTTAACCCCAAATTTGAAACTGTTTCTTTTGCACTGGATTGCTAAAGTTTAGCGTGCTAAGAGCCTAAGACATACTGTTTAGCCATAATACACGCATTACAAACGATGACGACAGACGATGACAGACAGACGACACATCGTGCCAAAGACTCGACCTAGCGATAGGTCGGCCAATAAAACAAATAGACTTATTACGGACAGTTGTATAAACTTGAGATTTTTGCTACTCGGCTCAAATATTTTGTGGCGCTCGGCTCGAACATTTTGCCGATTCGGCTGCCAGGTCTATAAGACGGACCAGACGGTTCAGACACTCCACACTCCGCAGTGATCAAGCTGAAGCCTTACCTGTAGGCCTAGTATCGTTAAAGGGCGCCATCTGGCGAACGTCTTTACTGCACATAATAGGAAGACCGACCGTGATGTCAATACCGGTAATCTTCTCTAACGTCGGCACTTAGTTGTGAAAACGAACGACGTCAAATTACTCATAATACCGGCTATAGACCTAGGTCTACGTCCTCTTCACTTTAACAGCTGACAGTAACTTTGCAGTGACTACCTGCTACATAGTCAGTGGCGGTTTTACGTCCGGGCCGAAGGGGCTCAGCACATCCCCCCAGTTTTGCTCCAGCCCTCCCCTCCCCAGTTTCGGGGCCACCCATGATTTTTTTGCAAAGATAACACAAATATCTAAGTTCTTTGCGTTCTCAAGTTGTAAAAAATGGGCAAGTTTGCGGCTGCCATTGAACGTCAAAAAACCAACTGTCCTCCCTGCCCCACTAATCCCCAGACCAGAGGTTCTACCCCCAGACCTCCGTTATAGGCTCGCGCTACCGCGCTCGCCATGAAGCCGTGCCCCCCAGATGTTGCGCTCTATAACCGCCACTGTTCGTGGTCACTGACATCCGTTCAGAAAATTGTCATCTTGCACTGAAGAAAGAAATCATCTTTTCTTCTCCTCCGAAAGAAGAGGTAATGTTTTGCTTGTGTTGTCTGTAACTCTGTACTCGTGTGCTTGTACTTGAGCGAGATAGGGCCTAACAGTTATAAAGTTATGTGCGGGTATTTCGGCAAAATTGTTGGCGTGACCCGAGTTATTAGATTTCGGTTTCTGATTGGGACGGTGATGGTATGTCGGCAAGTTGCACTGCGCGAGCAGTAGATAGTCATGGAACCGCCGTGACGGTGTGATATTAGCTGGTGTCAATCAGCTGCCAGCTGTGAGATTGTGTAGAGAAAGCGCTGCTAATCACGAGCCGTCACGAATCGCGTGAGAAGCGCGGCTATAGACCAGGGCCTAGACCTATCAAGTGTTCGGACATCACCTTTGATTAAACTACAGAGTACACACTGCAGCGTTAAGGCGCGTACAGAGCGACGTAACTGAACTGAACTTAACTTATAAAGTGTTTACACAATTGAGCAAACACCGAGCAGCTAGCTCGACGTTCTATGGCAATTAGCATGCTAATTAGGAGGACGGGCGGGTTGTAATTGGAAGGCCTATATAACACGTGATCAGCTGTGGGCTGAGCCTAAGCCTAGGCCTGCATTCGAGCCAGGGGCGGGGTTGCAATAGGCCTGCTTGAGCCAGCTCGATGTTTGTTCGATGTTTGCTTGACGTTTGCTCGACGTTTGGTCGATGTTTGCTCGATCGTGTAAACACCTTATTAACGGTGTAGTTTTTGACGAACTCACCAAGGGAAGAGCAGGGCGAGCCCATTAGTCATTGGTTGACGCGTATCTGCGCCTAGTCACGTATGTAATGCGTCACTGCTTGCACATTTTTTTAGTTCGTCAAAAGACCATTTCAGTTCAGTTCGGTTACGTCGCTCGGTGCGCGCCTTCAGATTGCTAGCACCATGAGCATGTCTGTCATGGTTATTGGCCAGTGCCACGTTTCAACGTAGTGAATATACTGAGATGTAGCTCGCCCAACCAATTTTAAAAGCTGCACCATCTATTTCAGTTTGTAATTGATATATGTAAGTCTATAACCGTTTTTAGCTATCATCCGACTCCATAAAGGTGTATAGAAAGAGAAAGAGACACTTTTGAAAACTTTATTTCGCCATGGCGGCAGCAACACGAAACACACATATAAAGCAAACACAAAGAACACAAAACACAACACAAGGACACAAATGAAAATAGTAAAAAGAGAAAGAAAAAGCAAAAGAAGCTAGATAACAAATAAAATAATGTACCGTCTTATTAAATCATTAGGCCTACACTAAGAACGAAAAACTTCTATAAATCCAATGGCATGCATGATTTTGTGCGACCTGACATTATCTGGTGAGCAAAAACCGGTAATAATTCAAAGAAGCCTGTTGAGCGTTAGCCATCCATGGCCGTCGTCTACATAGTGACGCCAATTTATCTGTTCTGCATTATGATGGATCGGGTGATGCCGTTCCGGCCTTCATTATAAAGTCGATCTCATTAGCAGAAAGGTCATAAGGAGCGGTAGGCCCAAAACTACTTACGACACTTGTGGGGGTTCTCGGTACGGCAGTGTCACAGAAGCTCTGTGATCAATTTGAGTTCAACCCGACCCATTATGGCCACTTCGGGACGAGACGATGTTGTAATGGCTCCATCAGCTCTAATTGCCACACGATTTCAATCGTCACCGTGTGTTCGTGGAGCTCAAATTGATCACAGCGCTTCTGTGACACTGCCGTACCGAGAACCCCCACGTTGCAACAGTGCTGCAGGCCATCTTGCATTTTGATGATCTGACGAAAGTCAAAACTCTATATTCAAGTGGAAAGCCGAGTTGTGTGGCGCCAAATCTGCTTTTAACTGAACTTAACTTGACAACGTCGATGCAGACTTGTACACAACTTCTTGCGAATTTGATGTTCTGAAAACTGAAATCGCATGATTGACGGCATTCTGCTGGAAACTGAGCGTCATGCGGCGTGCATACGGGCGACACGAGACAGCGCTCGTTTAGCGGACTTCGACTAGTCACGACCGACGGACGCACGGAGGCGATCGCATGACGAAAATAGTTACGACGTGACGAGCGAAAAATTCTGTCGCCCTCCCGTCCGTCCGTCCGTTCGTCCGTTCGTCCGTTCGTCTGTCTTCCTCCGTTGTGTGCTGTCGCCGACACTGCTATGCATCGTTGATGCGGCCGCCGGAGACTGCAGGGCCCACCACAGCCCGCCGCTCGCCACGATGATTTACGACATATGCCCATTACCCAACCGGTTCTGATATCTCGACGCTGCATAGGCTACATTTCCCGTAGCCTACTTCATTCAGTTCTTCCGGCCAAACACGTCTTGTCAAGTTGAAGTTTAGGCCTTCTACCAGCGGTTTCAATGTGGTGAGAGTTGGTGGTGACCTCACAATCGCAGTCCGATGCCGAATACGCTCGTTAAGTTTTAACGTTTTTTTTATTTACTCAACGTTTTTTTACAAAAAAGCGTTCAATAGCGATTAAATTCAAAAATTTGAAGAACACTTTCAAAAACAGATAAACGAATATTTAGGTAGTTTACTTATTGTTTAATAATACTTAATCACAATTCAACTACTAAATTAAATTGAAATTAAATATAGCTCTCTCTCTCACACACTTTCTCTTTCTCTCCCCCTCTCTATATATCTCTGCAGCACTAATTCCGCCATTGCTGTCCCTTACTTTTCCCTACCAAACAGCGACAGTGCCTCACAAGTGACAAATTGCTAGGTATCACGGTCGGCCATCTTAGCAACAGCTGGGATTTTTGTTACTTTATATGGCCCCGGTATTCCGTAAAACCTTATAGGCCTATGTAGGCTCGTTTCTATCTCAATGAGACCCACAGCGACAAAATTGACGATTTATTACAATATTGATATAATAGCACAATATTAGGACATACGATATTTTAGTGAAAAGTGATGCCCGAAAGGCGTCATATTGATTTCTGTCATTCAGCCGTGCTGTGGTGTTCGCGATGATCACTTCACTTCGTAAAATTAGCGAAACGGTTGGGTAGCCTATTGCAAATACGACGATGCGCGCCGCCTGGTAAGTGGCGGCGGCGACGTCAGTTATTGATTTTTCACCGGCGCAGTAGCAGCAGCAGCAGCAGCTTCTGCAGTCGTCGCAGCCGCCGCATCCGCCAGAAACTCTCTCTTTCCCGCCCTCCTTTCCACCCCCTCCCTTCCTGGCGCTCCTCTTGGCCCATGAGCTGAACTGCGAGGGGCCTGGGTCGGGGCCTGGGCTGTCTTCTTGGAGGCGGCCTAGCCGGTCTGTCACATCTCGTCGTGTCGTTTGCGACTGCGTGTGCCAGAGCCAGCCCACCGTGTAGTGTAGTGTAGTGGTTGAAGCCAGTTTTTCAGCGTAGAGTAGGCCTGTGCAGCGTCGCTGCTCTGTTCGTGGCCACACTGTCACAGAGCTGTGCGTGACGTCATACCGGAAACGGAAGGCAAGGTGCAAAACAGCCGTCGTGCATGCTACCGACAAGTTGACAACAGGAACCGACTAGCGGGTAGACTAAACGGTCATATTTCCGACGATTACTGATGTGCCCATGCCGGTTAATCGCGGTGGTTAAAGAATCATCGATTTGCGGTGAGTGACCAAAAGACCCAGCATGCGGCCTGGCTACACTGACGGTGCAGGATAGCGACATATCACCACTTAGCGTCACTCTCGACTGTTTGTAAAATTTGCCGGTCGGCGCGACAATTTGGCCGTAGTATCAACGTGCATACGTCATAGACCACGTGACAGTATCCGGGAATTCGGGTCGCAGCGTATCACTTTCGGTTACAACGAACCAGAAGTAATGAAACTTTGTTCGTCGCGTCTTTCTGGCAGTTTGTCGGCACTGGATAAAGTGAGTAAAGTTGACCGATTCGTACAGACATTCTTTCGGTGAATTATTGCAAAAATAAACAGAGACACTATTACCGTCGCCGGAAATAAATCGATGGCTATAACTGATACCAGAAGTGACGTAATACCGTCGTCGGTCGCCGATAGAATACCGGAAATGGATCGGAAGGGTCACGTGACGCGACCGTCATTACGTCATCAGTTGCTGCTACCGCTGCTGCTGCTGCTGACGCTGATGACGTCACAAACGCTCGCCATTTCTGGTACGTATGCAAACGAATGAGTTAATGTTCGTTTATTTCGTCTTCGTCGTGTTATATGCATCAAACTGCATGGCTGACTATTATTATTTCTTACTGATTTCTCAGCTGTGCCGCCGGTCTAAGGTAAGGTGTCCATCGGTCTCTGCGAGTCTGATAAACTTAACATTGTTTTGGCCGTAAACGTTCCTAAGGCCGAAATAACCAATGTGCCAACTGTTTAACTCAAAAGGCTTAGACGACTGCATAAGATGTCGGCAGTGGGCCGACATGTTTTTTTTCTAATTTTGTATTTGATTACACTGTCATTACTGGCAGATAATAACCGCCGAGATTTAATGGAGATAATTGTACACGAAGGAAAACAGGATGTCGGTGCCGAGTGGCGACATGATGTACGGCCGTCCGTCCATGCATGTCAAGTGTCGCAGGCGTTGATAGTAAATTAGGTCACTTTGCCACCCATGATTACGAGAAATATGCATGATTTTTCAGAGGTTTTTACGTTTAGTGACTTTTGTGTTTTGACCTTTTGAACTATACTGCCATGTGAAACGTTCATAGCTATTTTGGTTTTTCTGTGCTTTCTTGTGTTCGAGCTAAGAGCCCTTTAGGACAGCACAGACAGACAGACAATGCAAAATCGGGACACCAAAAAATGTATAAGAAGCGACGCTTAAACAAAAACACTTGAAGAGTGCAACGCCGCAAACCTTCACCGAAGCTTTATTTCGAAATCTATTCCGCAACCAAAATTTACTAGATTCTTTAGGCCCACGTCTTAGCGTTGAAATATTACAATTGTTGTACAATCTGTTGAGCAATCGAGCAGACGAACAAACGTGCAAACAAACGGACAGACGGACGGACGTCGTTTGTAGCACAAGTCCTGCTGCGGACATCTGACAAACAGCAAACGCAGACAGCCACAGACATGGTGTCTGGCAATAAGGGTCGCTTATAGCTTTCAGTGTTGCGAGCTAACGGACAAACAGACAGACGCGGGTGTAAAAATTTTTAATGCAGGCGAAAAACTTATTTCTAATGCATTTTTTATTTGCTAGAACAATTCTAAAAGCGCGTACAGATCGACGTAACTGAACTGAACTGAACTGACGTGGTTCAGTTTTTAACGAACTGACCAAACGGGCAAGCAGTAATGCATTACAGTAGGCACCGTCAAACGACGTCGGTGGCTACGTGACTACGCGCACGTACGCGTCAATTAAAGACCAATGTACTCGCCCTGTTCGCCCAATAACTAAACGGTGTCACTTTAGTTGAGTTCATGTCGCTCTTAACGCGCCTTAAATTGCGCAGCGCTGCACTGACATTATTTTGCGAACGGCGCATTGTATAGGTAATTTTTCTCGTGTCATCATATGAATATGATGATAGTTTTTTTTTTCTAACGGACGCTCTGCAGGTAAAAAAATTAGCCACGTGGAATAGACAACGAACCAAAGGACGGAGAGCAAAAATATATCTGTCTGGGCGTGTTACATTTGCTTAGCTCGTGTCGATGACTGACGTATTGTCTATACGCCGACTATCACGTTCTGTTATGAGCCGCAATATTCTTCTCCGGTGAAAAGTTAACTCCAAGATTGAGACTTTTTATTGATCAGCGTCCAAAGGCAGCAAAAGCTGCTGAATAATAGGTCATATTCTCATATGATGCGTCTTTTCTTCACGTTCGGTTATGAGCTGTCTCAGTCGTCAGAGCTGCTGTGTGCCGCTCGCTGATGAAAAATTAACGCGGCGCGCTTTTCACAACCCGAGATGGCGAGATCAGGCCGCGATGGAAAACGGACAG
>Ga0209454_1002071_pt1 | contig 13281 bp, 5 predicted proteins | sample WorMetHERISLAND1_2_FD_187400 | JGI IMG/M metagenome (GOLD analysis project Ga0209454, IMG submission 187400) | Marine gutless worms symbiont microbial communities from Max Planck institute for Marine Microbiology, Germany - Olavius geniculatus... | ecosystem: Host-associated > Annelida >...
TCAGATATGGTGATACCGGCTTAATTTTTTCAATAATTCGGGTCACTTTGGGCCCCCTTTACCGTGATGGGCCCCTGGGCCCCCCGGCATTGCCGGGGCTGCCGATAGCTAGTTACGCCACTGCGTGGCAAACAGCAACATCCGTACAAGAGCTGCTGATAAAACTCTGGAATTGTCATAAATTAAACTAAAAGCGCTAAAATTTACGAAAAATCACGGATTTTACGGAAATGAGCGTTTTTCACGGAAGAAGGTCAATTTCACGGAAAATGTCACGGCCGTGAAATCGTGAATTAAGTTGGTCCCTAACCGTCTCGTATAGGTCCACCGTCACTTGTTTATCCAGTCCTCGAACTTAACGCAAGTCACCATAAACACTCACGTAAGTCCTGACAGATCGACGGATCTCCCTTGGACTGATAAGACTCATCAGTAGGGTATTGGTACCCGTAGCACCGTACCGGGAAGGTCGACGGATCGCTGGTAACTGGTAGCCAGATACGGATACTCGTCAGTATGGGAAGCGCAGAAAGTCATCAGGCAGGCAGTGAACCGTCGGTTATATATGACGGATCAGTTGCAGCAATAGTGAATGACGGATCAGCCTCGAAACCCTTTGTTTCGCTCGGAGCTCGACACACCGTCGACGAACCCTCGAACCCAGCAGTAGTAGCACATAGCAGCCGTCAAGCTACGGATCACATGGTAGCGCCGACAACGACAGCGGTATGCCCCGGCGTAGTCACCCGTCGGTCACGTATGGCACTGAATGGCCTATTTTGTGCTGATGTGCCGTTAAGAAACTACTCACTACCCACTACGTCAGTCTCAGTCTCAGTCACTATTCGAAGATAGTACGGATCAGAATGCAGTCCCAGTACGGATCGAGAAAGCCGGTTTACGTTACAGTGCTATAGGGTTTCGCGCGTCTCGTGAGCGTTAGCTCAGATTTCTTGTTATACTAATTTTGAGCATTAGGCTTATAGCCTATTTGACTTAGTTGACTATTGTGCATTTTATTATTCATGGATATTTGTGTTCAATTATGTTTTCCTATTTTCACTACTAACAACTGATCTCGTGCAGCATCACTTTGTAATCTCCGCTCAGGTGGATTGTTTTTATCTTTCTTAGTGTTAAGTTTTATGACGGTGTACAGCGCTTATTGTAGCTAAATGTACAAGAAATTTGAGCTAATTATTTAAGAAAAACAAAAAAAGCATGACATTAAAAACACAAAAAAAACATTTAAAAATAAAACATAACATAACAAAAAACACATAAAAAATAAAATACATAAAAACATGTTTTTTAAAATATTTTTATATAATACATAAAATGTTTTTTACATTTATGCTGTAACCAATGTACTGTGGTTAACGGGTAGGGCGTAGGGGAAAACATTTTACACGAATATATAGCCATGGGTGTTAAACTTCGGCAAGCAAAATTTTAGCCATTTATTGCAAAGAAAAATTTTCACAATTCATTCATTTTTAAATTGGTCGTTGAATTGACGGGGGTAAGAAAAATTTACGTTTTCCAACGGAAAACTGCCGATATCTCGGACAACGTGAGAGATACGGTCTAGTTTCTATTAATCACTATAATAAGAAGTGGCATACGCCCTGTCAGATTAGATAAAAATTATTGACCTTGAATGACTGTGAAGACCTTTTCGCGCTATTGTGGCGAAACGGTGAGAGATAGGGCCTATAGGCTGCTATTGATCATCGATAGAAAGGTACTGTCAACCAGTACGGTCGGCTATCCTTTTTGTTTGTTTTGGTTTTGTAATATAAGAATACAAACAGTGACTGGAATCTTCGATCATTATTAAAATTTTTTGCCCTCGGTTTGTAAAATGTTGCCCTCGGTCTTCGACCTCGAGGCAACATTTTACAAACTTCTGGCAAATAAAAATTCAATGACGACCTTGACGCGAGTCACTATTTGTATAGTAGGCTTAATATTAACGCGTTTTGAGGAGGTACCTAATTTTGACTCTTTTTTAAAAGTAGGGGATCGGAACTTGAGACTGTTTTAAAAATTTACGTTTAATGCTGAAAAGTTCGTACGCAGGTTGTCTTAATTGGCCTTATCTCCATTCATGTCAACGAGATTTACTCTTAAAGTGTTAAAATGTGCGTTGCAACTCGCGAAATTGCGAAAAATTTGCCAAACCCCTTTATTTTTGGAGCTTAAGATCGTTTGAGGTCATCGATGTTGATACCGCCAGGAAGCTCGTCAGCTTTGCTTTTTATTCAAGCAAGACTGTGCTTATCTGCAACCGTGCTCTCACTACGTGAATAAATGGTCGTAAAATAACGATTTTTTAAGCAACTGCCCTTTCTTTGACGCTTTCGTTCAAGGAAAACTTTCTCGGCCAGCTAGCGGCAAGAAATTTGATCAAAAGAAACAAGAGGTTCTACATTATTCATATGCGTAAATATTCGGAGTTTTTATTTCACCTGGGCTTGAATCGGTACCGTGACAGACACCAAGACAGACGGACAGACGGACAGACAGAATTAAGCTACAATATAGCTATAGTAGTACGCGCTTAGAACTATACGCGCTGTCGCGCGTAAATAAGTTAAACATCGGGTTTACTAGTGTCTCACCGTCAAAGGCAATATACAACAATGGTTAACGATAAGCACCAACTATAACTTAACTTGCTGCAAATAAAACCAAGAAGGCCTGCACAGTAAATGAAATGCTTCAAAAATTGTTTGATCACTATGGAGTGACGTATGAAATGATCAAAGTGCACAAACAGTGTGCAGTTTTTGTTGTTGTTTTTTAAATTGCACACGTAAGCAGTAACCACCTCTGATATATCTGTGCAATATTATTCGACCTTACTTCTTGATGTAATCACGGAGTATAGACACAGGGCTGGAAAAAATATAGGTTTTGGAAAATTCTTCAGATTTTTAGGTTTTTTCAAGTCTAAAAATATTTTACGTTATTAAGAGTTTTTAGATTTTGAAGTTTTTGCGTACAGAAAAAACCAATATACAAAATCACGATCTAGAAATAACATCACATACACCAGTGAAGCGAGTAAAATCTGGGCTGCTATACTTGATTAGCCTAAGACAACGTTGTTCGTTTTTGCCAAGTAACGAAGAATATACAACTAACAAAGATGGAAAGACTAAATGCTTCAATACGCGTGAAAAAAAATCCAGTTTTAAACTCGAGTACTTCTTTACAATGCCAAACAATGTTGATTGCAGGCATTTAAGTCAGTTTCACTTGTTTACTTATTTTCACAGCATTTGTGCTTCGTCTTTAAAGGTAACTGGGGTCAGAAAGTGTGGGCAGGTAAAAATGCGATGTAGGTGCAGTTAAAATGATGTTAACGGGCGATGCCCTAGCGTACAGCTATTGACGTTAATTTTGATTTACGTTCAGTCGCCGCTTGTGTAAGGCCGCCGTCACGGTCAAACGCCCCAGACTGCAACATGTTAACCTTTTGTACAGCTTCACAGCATGACATCAGAATCATCTAGTATCCAGAAATCCGCATGCAGGAATTTGTAAAGGGATTCTTTGTTTACGATTTACGATTTCTTCAATCATCCAAGAATAAACTAAATCCACGGACAGTCTCTTTCACAAACTGTTAGATTTTTTGTGCATCAGTTTTGAACCGCCGCAGTTTTTGAGGGTTCGGTTTTCTCTTTCAAAACTTTTCGATTTCGGGGGAAGGGAGACAAGGGCGTCTACACCATAAACTTACAAACCTTAGAGCAAGTGCTCCAAGAACAAAATAGGGGAACGTTTTTTGGGAAATTAGAGGAAAAGTTAAATATTATAATTCTGCATTTCTGATATGTTTATATCACATCTTGCAAGCAAATGTGTTTTGTGACGTTTAAAATGCTCCAAATTCGTTTTTCGCCGGGGCTCAGAGGGAGCTCACGATGCTCCCCTCACGACGCTCCCCTAGACCTACTAGTCGACTGGACAAGGGTATTAGCTCCTCTCCATTCCCTACCCTTTCGACGCCTACCGCGTATTGCTCCAAGGACTTAGAGGAGATAGACGCCCTTGGGGGCCTTTTATGTTGCTACATTTTGTAATGCTGTGTTTGTGGCTCTCTTTAGTTGACGTAATCATTATACACTGCGTTTCATAAAAAACCGGACCCTGAAACTTCTTGTTATAACTTCAAGATAACGGCTTTAATATCGAACAAAACGTGGTACAAGCAATCTACATGTACGACTAAAGTTATAGTAAATGTTCAAAATGTTATCCTTTGGTTTTGATGCAGGCTTTGAGTCGTTTCCTCAACTGGTCAATGGCCTCGTTTACAAGCGTCTGTTCCAAGTCAGCCCAGACCTTAACAAGTCGCTGCTTCAGTTCAGCCAGATCACACGGAAACCGTGCAGCTGGTACTTGGCCCATACCAAACTTTTCAAGCACAATGAATCCGCAACTGAATGGCAGTGCACTGTGTGAAAAATCATTTTAGGCGAACTTATTTTGATAAATTTATGCCGACCTGCCTTAGGAGTCCGGTTTTTTATGAAACACAATGTAGTTATAGTTATTGCCGGGCGATGCAATTGCATGACATTATAAATTTAAGCTTATGCTCATGACACGCGAGACAACGACATAAACTACAGTCCGTGCTGAATAATTCTGTCGTAAGCTTTTACGACGGGACTAATTTTTCGGGACTAATTTTTTGCGTGTTTCGAAAAACAAGGCAACTAATAGCATTGAAATCAGTCGCCTTCAACCATCCGACTGTTGAAATTGACGCCTTCTCGCACGAGAACCCAAATAACCGCATGAAACCATACATTGCCGCAAAACTAAACTTCCTGGAAAATACTTTGCGTCGCTGAAATTATCGAAATATCTTCATTTTTTCGCACATTTGTCTTTAAAAGCGAGACAGGAAAAAAGCTAACCAAACGTACGATAAAAACAAATTTTAGTTAAAAATGGCATTACAGAGTCATTCAATGTCAAGCATTCTAAGGTCACTAGAAAGCCGATAAAGCACTTCTTGCATGACGCTGTGTTATAACACTGGCTTCAACTAGGCTAAGTGATGGGCGCTCAAACGCCAGTCAAAACAACCGGCTACTTTTTCTAATTTCGGTCACCACGGAACACGCACGAATATTTAAATGACGCATACACCAATTGAAAGTAGTCACAGTGCAACCTTTCTGCCGCTGTTAGTAGGCTTGTGGGCCTATCATTTCTTTTTTTCCAAATTTTTGTTATGAGCTTTGAAATATGTATCATTTGTGCAGTAAAAGGCGGTACAACCGTTCAGAATCATCCAATATCATTGATTTTGGTAGCAATAAAAAGCGTATGGGACATCTTTTTTCGCGACTAATAGCAATCTTAGCCTTATTTCGCAGCGCCTCTGAGATGCGGAGAGTTATTGGTTGAAAATCGCAAATTTTTCGTACACCCTCTCATTTAACACCTTCAATCGGGGTGACGTTTTTTGAATTTCTGGAAAAGCGTTACGGTTCCTGAAATTTAAGTCTATTGGTAAAGACTCTGTGATCTGAGATTGTTCGGTTTTGATACAATCGCAAAGCGTGAGAGACACACACAGAGACAGACGGACGCCCTTACGATACGCGCTTAGCACAACGTGCTGCCGCGCGTAAAAATAAATGCACTGCTGCAGCACGAGCCCCATACGCGGTCACTGACTTTTGGACCAAACCGATCAGCTCCAGCAATCATCCATCCAAGTACTAACCGGGCCCCGACCATTATACTCTGTTCACACGATGAAGCTGGCTCGAGGAGCTGGCTCTAGTTAGCTGGACGAGCCAGAACGATGTTTGCTCGACGTCTGCTCGATGCTTGCTCGATGTTTGCTTCGTTTAGGCTATGTTTTATGCATGCATCATATTTGCTCGACATTTGCTAGACGTTTGCTCGATGTTTGCTTGATCGTGTAAACGGCGTATTAAACTTAGCTAAACTTAACGCCGACGGTCGGCCCTATGGTATGGCCTGTCTGTCTGTCTGTTTGTCCGTCTGTTCGTAACGAGTGTATTGTGGCTAAACGGTGCGAGACGAGCCAAGGTTCCTATTAAGCACTAGCAAAAAGTCGCATAAGCCCTTTCACATGACACGATATTTGCCTTCCGATACCTGCGTACGGTCGGCCCTTCCTAGCGACAGCTGGGTTTTGTATTAAATGGCAGTGAACGCTGAAAGATCACACGAGCTACAGTAGTACCACGCTTAACTCATTTAATAGGCCAGGCTTATTTTGCACAACATGCTATAGCTTAATTATGTTCATGAGGCCCCCTGCTTTTGCACTGCCACAGTATGTTTTTTCTGCAATTTTGGACTTTCGGTTTTCTGTTTAAAAACGTTCGGGAGGAAGGTTATTTGTCTTTTCAAGCCCTATTTTGCGTATATTTTGTGATAATGTGTTTGTGGCTAGGTTTAGACTGGCGTAACAAAAAAACCGGTACACCAGTGCAGGTCTGACGAGAATTTGGTAAAGCCACGACATTGCTGTTGCAACAAAAGTGGGGCTATTGAAAGCGTTAGTGTGACCGGTAGCAGTCTACGGTTGTGAAAGTTGGACGCTTGGAGCAAGAGACGGAAAACGGCTGCAAGCATTCGAAATGCGAAGACTTCGCCAGATACTGCGTTTGTCATGGACTCCATAGCGCCCGAACGACTGGGTATTGAATAAAGCTGCAGCGTCAAGGAATTTTTTTATATCTGTGAAGGCAAGAAAGTTAACGTATTTTGGACATGTTATGAGAAGTAATTAAAAATTTTAGAGAATGCAAGGCGCAACACTTGGATTTCGAAAAAGAGGAAGACCAAAAACATCGTGGATGAACAACATATGCTACTCCAGTGGAACAGATGCACATTGGACAGAATTCTCGCGCATACAGAAGACAGAGTCAAATAGAAACAACTTGTTCATTGTGTGGCCAAGTCTCGGAAGGAAGACGGCTGAAGGCAAGGCAAGGCAACAAAAACGACGCGATGATTGATGATGACAACGAACTTCTACGTAAAACGGAAAAAACCTACTGTGAATATCCTACATAAGCAAAAAGCATGCTATAAATCAGTCCCGAATGTTCACAATATTGTCTGCTGCTTGATCCTTCCCCGGATCTTCGATGCTGGTGCCGTGAAGACATTTCGCGTGCCCTGCCCTGCTCTGCCTACAGCCGTGATCTCTCTGCGAGACTGCAGCCTCGTGCAATCCACGTAGGCCTACTCGGCAACGCCGAGAAGCCGCGTTTGGAGCCGAGTGTGGCACATATCTAGGACACTGCAGACAAACATCGGTGCAACGTAAACGAGCGCCGGCAGTCGGCTAAAAAGAGTTAACGGCGTTTGCCTGCAATTGGCTGTGTAGCCGAGCTACGGAGCGACTCAATGGGCCCAACGGCGTACATACAGCAAACCTAGCTCTCTGCAAGCAGAGCACATGACAACGAAAGCACTAATATTGCAGGTGTGTTCGGTTCAAACAGGTGATATATATTTCTGTCTCATATAATCAACAGTTCCTGACTAACTACCAGTCTACTACAAACCGAGTTATCTATCTGTTGGCATAAAGCAGAGAGAATCGTCTTATACTCTCCGGCAGAACGACTGAACGAGAGAACTACAGGTCAGTGAGATCGAGATGTATAGGCCTATATTAATACATCGTGTTCAAAGCAGATAACAGTTACAATATCGAATGATCGTTAAAATATCCGTAAAATAAGGCCCCTATCATCAGTAACTTTCGTCAGTTATTCTTCACTGTATAGTTTATTTCAGTTCTCAGCGTGTAAGAAGACGAAAACACGACGCAACGTGAATCAAACGTGAATCACGCAGGGATGTGCACGAGACCTTCTGAGCCGAAACCGAGACGAGACCCGAGACCCATGTTTTCGAGACTGAAATGAGACCGAGGCGTTCAAAATTTTGTCCGAAACGAGACCGAGACGAGACGTTGCAGCTTCCGATACGCTGGCCGAAACCTTGAAGCTCCTTGAGTCTCGGGAGCTTTAATGTCTCGCCGCGACGTTTACCATGGCGTATCGTGGTGAAACACATTAACATTGAAAAAAGTTATACAGATTAATTAACTCGCACCGTGGTAAGCGCTTTCTATTTGTGATATTGTGGGTTTTTGCACTTTCTTTTGACAATTATCACTTAATAGTTAACGGCTTGCATTATAAAGAATTGCAACTGCAGTGCTGTAGCCATGAGCCATTATGTTTATCGCAATTTGCAAGCAACTGAAATTAGTAAACTACAGCTGATTATAGCCTTATATGCCTACGTCGTCTACATTTGGCTGATAGGCCTAGTAACGTATTCATTCTGACATCACACACTTTATCTTCATTGCGACTAGATCATTTTATGACCAAAAAAGACTGACATGACATAATAATTCTGCCTTATGATAAATAAGTAAATGAAAGAGTAAAAACACTGTAAACGAATATGTCTAAGCCACAAATGTCATGCTGGTTAGTATCGCTCTAACTGCTGCTACAGTATGCACGGCGCGCGCCTGCACAAAACGTCTCGACGAGACGCAATGGCCCGAGACCGGAGACGAGACCTACTGGGTCGAGACCGAGACATATTGCTCCGAGACCGAGATGAGACCGAGACGAGACGTTAGTACGTCTCGAGACCATCTGGAGACCGAGACCGTCTCGAGACCGAAACGTCTCGACCGAGACCAAATGTACGTACGATCGTGTCTCAATCAGAGAAGACATCGCAGATCTGCAAGACTCGACGTCGATTGTAACGACCGGACGTGAATTATGTGATCGTCGCATGGAAACATTTCAACTCACATCGGTATCATGTGAGTAAGTGAGTGAATTCAGAGAAAGCTCAGCATAAGTACAGAAGAAATTTAATGCGCTTGAAGACCGCCGTTGGGTTGTTTTCTCACCGGCCGTTTTTACAAATGAGACGACACCGTGTAGGCCATAGATGTAAAACACGTTCCAAGAAAAATTTTGAAAAACGTTAAAAACGTTAAAAAAAATTTTTAAAAACGTTTAAAAACGTTGAATAAAAAAACGTTGGCCATAATTTGTTCAGCTTCTTGCCTAATGCCTAATGTTGTAAGTGCAGTATACGTTAAATTATAGTTCAGATAGAGAGAACTTTATTTAATTTCAATGTAGCTGTGATGTCATAAGACCATAGTATTAAACTAACTAAATATAATGGTTAACAAAACTTTTTATTTAGTATATTTCGACTAACTAAGTAAACTACATCACTATGATCTATTAATTTATTTCTGTTGTTCCAAAAGTGCTTCACAAAGCCTTTAATGGGATTTTCAATGCACGTTTTTTTAAATAAAAAACTTTGAGCAAAATAAAAAACGTTAAAAAACGTAAAAACGTGACAAGAATAAAAACGTAAAAATCGTTTTTTTACATCTGTGGTGTAGGCTATTGTAGTTGCAAAAAATCATGATAGAGGAAAGGAAAACAGTCGATTGTGTCTAGTCTCGCAAGCAAACACAAGTAGCCCAGTGTTTCTCCAACATATTGTGAATCACAGCGTTTGCACTGTGATCAACGAGTGGACGACGTAGCTTAGTATTCACCTGACCACCGTGTTATATGGCTCAAGTTATAGTTGGAACAAGTAGGAAGATGTATTGGACAGCACATGTGATTCTGAAACTCGTGCTTACGGTAGTTACGAGCACTGCCGAATTCAGCGTTAGTGCAGTTGAGCATTTCAACATTAGTGGGGCTTAGGCCTACTTTCCTCGTTGGCGGTACGGTGCTTCTGGTTAAGTTCACTTTCTTACTTATTTTTAGCAGACTACGTGAGCGCCACCTGTTGCCATGTAGTTTAGTACTGTAAACAAAATGTACGCTCTATTGTGGAGGTATTTGAGGTATTTCGGCCATAAATTACACGACAAGTAGATGACATGTCGAAATCAGTGCAGTTTTCAGCACAGCACGATGGTAGGTGACAATCAGTGTGTTACTTGTTAAACGTGACATTCGTGTAAGCACAGCAAACGCATTTATTCGGTCACGGGTGTAACTTAGTGGGCGTGGCACCTCAAAGTTATGGAGCGTCACCCTGACATGTTTGATCACATTAAGTTACCTACGAGATTGGCTGTCTTCGTCGAATCCTTCGGGTAACTTGACGTGACCAGCTATGCAATAATGCAATATGCCACCGATGCATGGAACAGCCGACTGTTGGGAAACGAGTACAGTGGAACCATCTTTGATGGTTCAGACATGTTTGCAGAATGGGGGATTCCCACCTGCCAAAGCAGCTTTCATGGGGAAAACGTACTGTCCACCCAGTGCGCCAAAGAAACAATATAAGGATCAGGTCACTGTCGATATTTTGATGTATTTACCAGGCCCACGCATTTTTACTGTGACCCCAATGATGGCTGCCAGTATGACAGCTGAGTGCGGCACTTGATGAGGGTTGCGGTACGACATTACCAGCATCAACAGACGTTGTAATCAATGAAGTGAGTGCACACATCCAGATATAATAGTAATAGAAATACTCTCGACAATGTTTATGTTGCTGTCATCGTAGCAGTGAACTGCAACTGCAAGATTTCACTCGGTTCATTTGGTGAGAACAGCACCAGCGCCAGGCAGCTGCCGACCTTTGGATCAGGCTGATCAATCTGAACCTCAGATTCACCTATAGATTGCCTTTTGGCAGATGTCTGACATGACTGAACTGAGCCGGCTTTCTGTCATTGATGACTGCATGTGTGTCTGGTAGATCTGTCTTTTCGGTGACTGCCCAGTTGGTTATGAAGTCTGACCACCAGGGGCCATATGCATAACAACATCGTAACTTTACTTTCAAACTAAAATCGATTTACGTCGCACGTAATGCTAAGTCGGTATGCATAACGATGTCGTAGCACTAGTCAGACGCCTAAGTCCGAACTAACTTTAGTCGCTCCAGCGACCTGTCGTGAATATTAGTCGCTCGCTGTCAATGTAAACTAACATCGCTAAGGAGAAGCTGCAATCATGTCATGCATCGTAAAGGACTTCTGGCAAGTCAGTTACGCTATTGAAACTTATTGCAGTAATAAAAGTTGCTGAATAAAACTTTTAGCATTCAATAAATTTCATTTATTTGCATCGCGCATTTTTACTTAGCCCATGGAGCTGCAACTAGGCTCGAGCACGCTCGTGACTGCAGCAGACGACAAGTCAGGCCATGTCTATTTTTAGCTGCAGGCCAGCCGTGGCAGAGTGCGTTTAGCCAGGAAATTCCAGATTCAAACTACCCGATGTTAGCTACGTTGGTAGTAGTTAGTCGCTCGCTATGACAGCGTTTTGCATGCCATCGAACGTAACTTTCTAGTTTGGAAGTAGTTAATCGCAAGGTAGGCCTTACTTCCAAACTAAGCTACAACATTGTTATGCATACTGCCCCAGATGTCTAGGGTGTGGCGCTGGCACTGCATGTGGAAAACTGGTGTTGCTTGAAATTACTTAATATACAGTGTAGACAGTGCTGATTAGACTGAATTAACAACAGCATTCCAGTAACAACCATTCAAAGAAAAACTAGGATTTGTAGTAATATGTATGGGAAGACAGTGGCATAAACATGTCAGCTTTACACCAAATGTATGTTGTAATGTGCTAGCTGCTAATAATGTAGGTTGTAGCATGTCACAGTTTGTAAGCATGGTGAATACTGAAAGATCTGGCACAGAGGCCATTCGAACATGACACCCGCTGCATTTTAAGTTAATTCATATTAGTTGGCAATGATGGACACCTTTAGCTGCATACCTTAACTGCCATATTACTGCAGTTAATTTAGATCTCAATTTGTCCTCTATTTTGATGGGATGTGTATAATGTGTACTACTGTAACGTATTACGTTGTGAGTTTATCATTATGCCATGTATTGTATTGCTGTACAGCCTTACTGGAAGTCAAGACTGACGGCCAAAGGTCAAAGATGAGCAGCAGGAAAATAAATTGGTACAAGACGAAGACATGTCGAATGGTGTCGATGTTGGGTCTGACTTTTTCATTTTTCCTCTGTGAAATTGTCTTTGGTTACATCACTAACTCACTGGCTCTCATTGGAGACTCGTATCACATGCTGTCAGATGTCATGGCGCTACTTGTTGGACTTACCTCTTTGCGGGTATGATACGTTGATACTGTAATTGTAGTAATAATAATGTTACAGTGTCAAGAATATTGACCAAGATGTCTGTTTTGTTTCAGTGTTGCAATCTACCAGATAATGCAGAAGTATTGACATATCACTAACTATTCATTACAGTGGTGAAAAAATAGGTTAAAATAAGGAATAAGCTGTTGTGTGTTAATCTCTTAACATACTCTTAATTTTTTACCCTTTATTTTTGTGGAAAATCATCAAAGTCACAGCACTACGTCTTAGTTTTTTTGGTCTTTTCATTTAACTACCCAAAATTTTGTTTAAGTCTAACAAGTTCAGACAAATTAAAACCACAACGTAACACAGCATTAATAATTGACCAGTGATGGCAGTGTTTATACTTGTAATTTTTGCAACTTTTCATTTAGTTACATTTATCTTGTTGGAATCGCTTAGTCTTTTGTATCAGATCTTCAGTAAACTACAGGATGCGACAAAAAAGTAGTCCCCTAAAGTTTTTCGCTGTTTTCTGAGCAACTGTTTAGCCTTTTAATCTGAAATTTTACAGATTTATTTTTGGAATTGCTTTACAGCTAATTGCCAAACAAAATTTGATTTCATTGAAAAACGACAAAGTTATAGATTTTTGAACATGACCACCTACTGATTTTTCAGCGTGAAAAAATGTTCAAGCTACAACACCAGTTCAATGACATTGTTGAAACAAGTCAAACAACACAGTTAACTAATGATCAGATGCCAAAATTTTGTTGTCACTGTGAATGTTCGAAGTGTCCACCGACAGCTCCAAGCTTCAACACAAGTCTTCAGTTGCTTAATTTGAGAAGTCTTTGTGGTAGGTTGCTTCAAATAACCTAAAGCGATTCCTTGAGTTTGGCGATTGTTTTCGGCTTTGTTTTAAGCTTGCAGTAAGCCTCCAACATTGCACACCACATGCGATAGTCCACTGGGTTTGTATTTGGCGAATTTGGAGGCTATTGGTCTTTTCTGATGAAATCTGGACAGTTGGCCCACTGCGCACTGGTGGGCAGTGGGTGATTGCTTTAAAATAATGATAATTTAGTGATAATTGG
>Ga0209454_1002072_pt1 | contig 13280 bp, 10 predicted proteins | sample WorMetHERISLAND1_2_FD_187400 | JGI IMG/M metagenome (GOLD analysis project Ga0209454, IMG submission 187400) | Marine gutless worms symbiont microbial communities from Max Planck institute for Marine Microbiology, Germany - Olavius geniculatus... | ecosystem: Host-associated > Annelida >...
CCTGGACCCCGCTGGGGGCTCCGCCCCCAGACCCCCGTTATAGGCTCGCGCTCCACGCGCTCGCCATGGGCCGGGACACAGCTTGCTCCCCTAACTTTCAAATACTTCCAACGCCCATAGAAAAATGTACGTTTTTAGCGGGAAACTGGTCATATCTCGGAATCGGTGAGAGATAGAGCCAAAGTTACTATTAATCACTAATAGAAATAGCATGCGCCCTTTCAGATGACACGAAAATCACTGACCTTAATTAATGACCTTCAAGGTCAGTACTGCAACAGGAACTGTATAGAGACTGTAGCGCGTCTTCCCTAGCGACAGCTGGTTTTTTTTGTTTTTTTTAAATTTCTTTGGTGTATTTAAAAACTTGTTTTTCAGACTCTGGAGAATTTTTAAGCGATGTTCTACACGCATATTTTGAGTTCAAATCCACGCTAAATACCAAATTTGGTTCAATAGGCCTAATTATGTCTAATTTGATGACAAAGTTATGCTATAAAGCGCCTTAGGCCCTACCTATTTTCTAAAAAATTACGTTTCACAACGCATTTATGATTTATCACAAACTTTAACTTCTTTGGTAGCAATAAACAAAGGGTTAGAATACAATAATACAAATTAATAGGAATATTACTGTTTTTGAATTAAAAGAGCTAACAGAATTAAATCAAAATGGTTCATGAAAAAATTCAATATGTTCAAAATGTCTGTCACATGCCAAAACTCATACAAAAATTATAACGTTTTACCTAGTGTGCGTAATGGAAAAGTCAACCAGCCCAAAAGCCCAAAACAGTCATCCATCACAATGGTTTTACCTTGGTAGGCGTACGTCGTCGTCGTCGTCGCTGCTGGCAGTTGGAGTAGCAGCTGCTGTAGTAGTCTAGCTAGTTGTTAAGAGATGTGATGAAACAGCCTAGACCAAGTATGCTATTGGCCAATGCCTATCTATGGAGAATGATGCCTGTTGCCGCAGTGACAGTGACTTGGCAATGTGATGCGGTCCACACTGTTTCTGCTGCTGTCACCAGTCGCCTGCGAGCGCGTATTTTACGTCATCTGATGAACTAGGCTTAGCTAGTTGCCCTTTTTAACGAATTATTTCTAACTGTATAATTACTGATGCTCGAAGGGCAGAAGATCGAGATCAAAAAACCGACAGGGTTTAGCTAAGGGGCCAAAGGAAGCGATATACATGCAGGCTATCCCAGCCGGATCCGAGGAGAGTCGGTCTAAATTTCGTTGGTTTTCACCACACAAACGTATTTAATTTTACATCTATACAAAGTTTCTCCGAATTTATGAAAAAATTAGCAAACTAAAAGCTCTGCTATTGAAAAGTTACAGACTGGCTTTTCGTACAGGTTTATAGATATGTTTTTGACGCGCTACAGCCATGCTCTCTACAGGGTGCGGTAAAAAGTGGACCCTTAAGGTTTTTCGCCGTTTTCTCAGCAACCGTTAAGGATTTTAATACGAAATTTTACACCTTTATTTAGCTAAACTTTTTACATCTAACTGCCAAGTAATACGTGATTCTGTTGAAAAACGACGAAGTTATAGACTTTTTAACATGACCGCCTACCGATTTTTTAGCATTAAAAATGTTCAAGATAAAAATGCTATTTAATTTTCAAAAACTGATTACACGTTACTGCCGATGACGTCACAGTGACTTTCTGATAAACAGTAATTTATATTGTTTATAAATTATCACTAAATTATCGTTCCTTCAAAGCAATCGTCTGCTGCCCACCGGATTTATCTTCCAGCAGGACGGCGCCTCAGCACACACAGCGCGCAACGGGATTGCAATCACTAGGTGCAAGGGGAACATTTTCAAATTTGGGATTGAATGGAAGGAGTAGAAAAAATGTGCGTTATCAACGGAAAACTGGCCATATCTCGGAAACGGTGAGAGATTGGCTTTCAAATGACATAAAAATCATTGACCTTGGATGACCTTGATTAAGGTCAGTACTGCAAAAGAAACTGTAAGCCAATGGTGAAGGCGTATGGGGCACGGTTGTCGACCATCTGTCTGTATGTCCAGTGGCGGTTTTAGGCCCGGGCCCGGAGTGGGGCGCACGCCCCCAGTTTTGCTCCAGCCCCCCAGTTTCGTGGCCACCCATGAGTTTTTTTGAAACAGCACAAATGTCTGATTTCTTTGTGTTTCCATATTGTAGAAAAATGGGCAAATTTGCAACTTTCATTGAACGTCTAAAAACCAAAAAGTGCTTCAGCTTCGGGGGGGGGGGCTTTCGCCCCTGACCTTCTGACCAGGAGCTCTGCCCCTGCAGGACCCCGCTGGGAGCACAGCCCCAGACCCCCGTTGTATGTAGGCTCGTCGCAGCCTCGCACTACCGCGCTCGCCATGGGGCCGTGCCCCCAGATGTTGTAGACTAGAACCGCCACTGTGTATGTCACGGATGTATTAATTGTGGCTAAATGGTGCGAGATAGAGCCAGCTAGGTTGCTATTCATCACTAATAGGACATCGCATACGCCTTTTCAAATAAGATGAAAATCATCGACCATGGATAACCTTGAAAGTTAGAACTGCAACAGGAACTGTACAAGCTGTAGCGCGTCTTTTCTATCGACAGCTGCTGTTTCGATCAATTCTGAGTAAGCTTATGATCACATAATATTATTCTAAACAGCGACCCTGAGCTGGCGCTGACGGCCGCGGCAGTGCATCGTTGAAGAAAATATTCATGTGATATTAAGTAGGTTTGATAATTGATTGTCATCACTGGAGTGGGTAGGCTTACCCAGTATAAGCCAGTAACTTGCGGACCTGCGGCGCATCAACCTACTTCCAACAAATCTCTGTTTAGTTACCAGCTATTTTGGCAAATTAGTTACATACTTATAGTGTCACGCTAATTTGTTGATTTTCATTTTTCAGTATCGTGGACTTAAATCGTTGAAATGGTGAGTTTATAGCGATTGGATTCGTGACCACGTTATATTTTTCAGCTCGCGACACGTTATTTACGGTTATTTCGGTACATGTGTAAATAATTATGTGGAAATTCGTCAAAAACAGTCCAGTGATATGACGCTGCGTAAGAGCCACGCCCCTTCGGCATATACTTTAACCATTTTAGTTCTGCTATTAATCTATAACTCCGTGACTTGAACCGTGCCTAAAGCTGTAATTAGGACGTAGTTTGTGTAAGAACTTAGTGTTTATTTTTACTAATAGTCTCGCTGATTTCATGACCTGTCGTTCGTTGGTAGGCGTTATTATCAGTTTGGGCCGGACTGACACCACATTTTGTTTTCAGTCCGGACTTGGACTGGTGGCAAATTTTATTTTCAGTGCGAATTAAAATAGATACATATGGCAGATTATGTCATCATTTCAGGCACTGCTTGTTGGCAAAGTTGATCAGAGGCGCGTTTCGCACTTTTTCTCTGAGAATCAATCTCTGAGAATCTCAGAACTTCTAACTTAGAAGCGCATTTCACACTTTCTACTTCTCTGAGATTCTCTGAGAAATTGTGAGCAAGATTTTCCTTTGCTACGTTATGCTAGCTCCGCCCACTTGCTTGTGAGTTACGTCATCCAAATAGATAAAATTGGCTAGCATAGAATTCTATGTTAGAATTCTCGTAGAATTCTTACTTGCGCGTTTCACACTTTTCTTGAGAACTAGTGAGAACAACTGAGCCGTAGAAGTGAGATTCTCAGAGAAAAAAGTGGGAAACGCGTCTTAGCAGTCCACCTAGATTCCAGACCACACTGATCGTGCCAATAAGGCACTTGACGGCTTTGCTTAGGCCTAATTTTAACACTGCCATTAGCGAATCCATCCAGTTTTTGTCCGCTGCACTTACAGTAATTCCTTGAATGTCTGAAACGTTTCACAAATAACTTTTGCATGGCTTATATACCCGCGGTAGCTGTCGCTCGTTTAGTCATTTTACCCGGGCTACTGGTGGCAGGTGTGATGCTGCAGTGCAGGTATGGTGATAGAGCCAGCTGATGCTCTGTTGTCTCTGTTGGTCAAAGTGCTGTCGTTTTCATTGATATTTTCTTAATTGTCATCTTGACTTCCAGTTGTTGCTTGTAGCTCAATATTAAACTTGCATTCAAACAATTCTGCAGTAGCATAAAAATTAGATGGCACAGCTAAGTTGGAAAATTGCTGGTTCGTAGCATTTGCACCAGCCGCCCGGCAGTTAGCCATCGACGCATGACTATAAAAGTATTCATTGTTTGTTAGCCTATAGCTACCCGGAATGATAATAAAATCTGATATCAGTCCTGCCCGGACTGATAATAATTTTTTCGACGTTTGTCCGTCTGTCTGCAGCATTTTGTATTGTGGCTAAACAGTACATAATAGCATTATAGGCGGTCAGTAGTGGTACCGTTGGATCTGGTGATGGCACTGGCAAGTTCTTATAGGTTGTCAATAATAGCCATGTAACGATCTGCAGCAGATAACATTTATGCTGCGCACTAAATAAATGATTAGTTAATTAAATGTTATAATATGTCTGTTTATCTGTAGCCGTCAACACCAGCAGTGACACCACAAGAGGAGCAGGACAAGTTACTGGAGGAAGCTCTTGGAGTTGTCAAGACTCAGTCATTCCAGATGAAACGATGTCTGGTGAGTGATGATGAGTGTTAGCAGTAGCATCTAATAGAGTTTGTGCATTGATTTTTGCACGTGTTTTGTTTCTTTGTTTCTTAGGTTGACTCATCAACTGAATCAGTGTAATAAAACTGGTCTGCCATACGTCTATCTGTTGATCCGTTCATTTGTCTGTCAATCCTTCCACCAAAAGTTTTTGTATGTTGCAGGGTAGGCGATTGATTATGACGGGGGCATACAGTATCACTGTAGAGTGTCCGCGATGTTTCATAACAAGGTGTCCTTTTTGTTTCTTTCATAATTCACTCAAATGATGACCAATTTACACAAAAATTTTATTAGATATGGCTGAAGAAATACTAATTCAAAATATTTGGACAAAATATGGCTGTTAGTTAAATATATTTTGCTAGTTGTGAATGTAATGCTGATGTTATAGTGTGCCGTGAGTACAAACTTGCTTGTTGCAACAGGTGCTGACAGTTGCTGAATAGCTGCCCTGCTTTAATGGTAAATTTCATATGGTTCACTGATGATAAACTGTTGAAGTTTTACCATTACAGCCACAAAATAACACCCAAAAAGATCACTTTCACACACATGTGAAAGCTTGACTTTTACATCTTCCAGCAAGACAGTGCACCAGCACGCACCGCTTGTGAGATAGTTGAGCTTTTGGTTTGCGAGATGCTTGGATTCATGCCTCCATGTTGCTTAGTGCTGATAAGATTAACCTTTATCATCAGTGAACCAGATAGAGTTCACCGTCGAAGCAGAGTAGCAACTGACAGCACCAGTTGAGACAGGCAAGTTTATACTCACGACACATTATGACGTCAGCATTACATCACAACGAGCAAAGAATACTTAACTAACTTCCATATTTTGTTGAAATATTTTAAATTACAATTTTCTAGGCTATGTCTGGCAAAATTTTTTTTGGGCAAATTGATCATTATTTGAGTGAATTATGAAAGAAAGAAAAATGGTGCCTTTTTTATGAAACACCATGTAGGTGCTACGATCAAGGTGTTTATCCATCCACGAACGAAAAAGTGCAGACAAAAGCATAACAGAGAGCAATGCTGCAAATGAAATTGTAAAACATAATGACCAAAAAATGTAGAAAACGAGTATCTTTTTATTACTAAACGACAGCAGAGTAAAAACTGACTGATTGCAAATAGGGATAAGCCAATATTGTGATATTGATCGCCAACCACGTGCCGCTATGATAGGGAAGGAGGTCGGGGGAGGAAAGGAGTGCAGGATGACAGTGACTCCTGTGACAGTTTCTGACTGCTACCACACGACGACAGGGAGGGCATAGTGGGAAAAGAAGAGGCAGCAGCTGTGGCAGTGCCAGCAGCAAACATGCACTAGCTGCTGCTAGTGATAGTGTGACTTGGAAGTGATTACAGGAGGCAGGTCTATCTTCTCCACCATAGAATGAGAACAACACACTGTGAGAACAAGGCTGATTTAGCAGCAGCAGCTGCAATGTGATAGAGTGTTTACACGATCCAGCAAACTTCCAGCAAATGTATTCAAAATACACGTGCTAATGCTGGACGTTTGCTGGATCGTGTAAACACCCCATGAAAGAGCCTGTCAGTTGCCATTATACTGTATCTATGGATTTTCTGCCACTATATAGTCCCTAATTGCAAATTTGCGTCAATCCGGCGACCAAAAATTCTAAGCGTGGCCAGCGATAGCGAGTAGGCGATTGAAAATTTGATCACCTGGCTGGGGTTTAGGTGATCGATTTAGGCTACAAGCTCAATGGCAAGCCCTGGTGTGTTGTCTGATTCAAATAAAATATGGTTTGTACTTTTGGTAGAGCTTGATGAGTGTTACATGACAGTATGCTACGTGACTTGATCCAAGGTCAAGGTCAAGGTTACGAGACTTTCGTGGTCAGAAATTCTTTCATTTTTAAGGTCTATCTTCTCCACCATTTGCAGTGGGAGCTGTCAAATGTCTAAGATTCTTAAACTAGGGGACTGGTTTGGATTTTTGATGGTTAGCCTAGTTTTTGTATCACGTGACTTTGAACGTGACTGGTATTTAATGAGTTGTATACCTGGACATAACCGGTAATATTATGCACACATTATGCATTAGTTTTCGTAATGCCAGTGAGTGGATTGGATGCAATGCATGTACAGGACAAAGGCAAACTGATGGATGGTTTGAAGCATGCATCAAATATGCTGGGTGAGCTTAGGACATCTCTCCTGTCTCCAAAGAGCTACTATGAGCTCTGTATCCTGTGCCAGTTATTTTGATTCAGTCTTAACTTTAGTGCTTGAATTCTGATGCTTGGGTGTGGGGTTATTGCGATTATTATTCTTATAAAAACTAGCTGCATTAATCTCGAGATGTTGTGTCATGGGGACCAGTCTAATCTGAATAAACTTCAGGTAAGTAGGTCAGTCCACAGAAACATTTATGCCATCTTGCATCTCACCTGTTTCACTTATTATTTACATTTAGATTAAGCTACACTGTACACATATAGATCTTTGGACTTTGTTGTTTTGTATGCAGTCAAACAAATTTCTGTACTTAATGTGTGACATACTTGTGGGCTAAAACTATCACTTTATGTAGATGTTTACTTGAATAATTCACAAATGTCATAGATGAGCAAGTCCATTCCTGTTTAACTCACTGAACAACATGTCATATTAGGCAGAGTCTTTCAAAGTTGTTGAAGGAAGCTTTGGACAGCTGGACAGTTTTTTACAAGTCATTAGTTTTTGGACATAAATGAACAGTGGTAATATTGTCGTGTAAGGTGCACTTCTTTATAAGCCAAATCTGTGGTTTTTGAGGCATTTATTTACAGTGATGGTAATTGCATAGATACATGTTGATGAAACAGTGATAAGATCAATAAACGTAGTAATTTTGAATGAATATAGTCGTTTTTGCAGTTTGCTGCTGTTGTAGTGTATTTGTTAGATCATTTGACATTTTTTTTACTTCGGCCAGTTTATTATGAAACAGCCTCTTGTACCAGTGTACAAATTTAAACATAAAAACTTTACTATAATTACAGACGATGACTACATGAATGACAGATAAAATAGAGATAGAGCTAAAATCATATATAAATCATGATAAGTTTGCTGCACAGTGTACTGTTAGTCTGTGCCTGAACCTCGGCACAGATATGGCCATCTCTGATGAGCTTCGGCATCTGGAGATCTACTTACTGGACGAGTTTTCCAAGGGTCGAAAAGTGGCGGACTTGTATGAGCTGGTGCAGTATGCCGGGAACATCATTCCACGTCTGTACGTTGACTTCACTCGCACTTACAGCTATCCACCTTTTTATATTCTGTGTATATTCACATTGTCTGTATGCTGGATGCAAGGAGTGGCCTGATGAGTTATTAGCTGTTATCTCTTGCCCCACACATGTGTGTCTCAGGGTTTAAAAACCCAGGGGTTTTAAAAAGGCTGGGACAGTTCGCTAGTCTGAAAGAGCACTAGTCTAAGTGTTAGTGATAGGGGTTAGGGTTAAGAATAAGGATAAGTTGCATCTTCAGCTTTTTGGCTGACCTTGGCTATGGCAGGCTTTGGCTATGGTGGCTTCTGGCTGTGGCAGACCAAATTTGGATTAGTATCTTTTTGGGCTAGTGAACAGTCACCAAAAGGCCAGCTCAGTGGGTTTTTGGTTCCATGGGATGTGGGTTAAACCTTATTTTAAAAGGCTGAACTTAATGGATTTGGGGTATTCAGTCATTCAAGTTATTAGAATGAACACAGCTAGATACTCTCCGTGTGAAGTAATTATCTGAAAATTGCAAATTGACAGGTTTAAAAGTTTTCTAAGTGGGTTTACGCAGTAAAACCCACTGGGTTATTTAGGTACTCTATGTATCCAGGCATTGGAACCCTGGTGTATTTGTGTACAGATATCTGTGGATAACAATTGGCATCGTGTACACTGACCAGTGATGTTACCAAGGACTTTGTGCTCAAGGCCACTCAGGTCATGATGGATTGATGGTCAAGGTCAAGGTTAAGGTCAGGAACTTACAAAGAAGCAAGGTCGAGGATTTAGGACCAAGGCCACGGCCAGAAAAGCTGAAGGCCAACACCAGGGACATCGACGCATGACTATAAAAGTATTCATTGTTTGTTGCAATGCTAGATTACTACAAAATAGCAGGTTCCAATTACTAGCATCATGGGTACCAGTGTGTGAAAGCTGATGTTCAATACTTTTTTGGTTTTGTGCTCAAAATTTTGGTAATAATAAATGGACTTTAATTTCTTGTCATTTTGGCTGAGGACTTTATGTCAAGGCCAAGCCAAGGACTTGGGACCAAGGTCAAGGACTTGGTCATCAAGGCCAAGCCAAGGCCACCACTCTTTGTTTTTGACGTGCTTCTAGAATGAGGCCAAGTCCTTGGACACGTCACTGACACTGACTGTGAGCCTGTCTATCTATCTATCTGTGTTTGTATATGTCTTTGTCTATTTGTGTTTGTGTGGTGTAGGTATCTGTTGATAACAGTAGGTGTAGTGTACATAAAGAACAACGAGTTGTCTCGTCGGGACATCCTCAAGGACCTGGTTGAGATGTGTCGTGGGGTTCAGCACCCACTGCGAGGACTATTTCTGCGTAATTACCTGCTGCAGTGCACTAAGAATGTGCTGCCTGATCATGAAGATGACCTAACCGGGTGTGTTTACTGTATATGCCTGTTTGCTCTTATAGCATTGTGATATAGTGCTACAGTTAATTGTTTGAGCATTCGTATGTAGCTTTGATTGGTGTTTGTAACAGCACTTCATAGGTAATTTATGGTGCTGCTTATTAGTTGTAACCGACCGTGCAATGAACACGTAAGATGTTATATATAGGTGTGCATTTATTGATTTTGCAGCTAAAATTGGCTGAATTGAAATATAGTGACTAATTCGCAGTTAAAAATTTAATCGCATTGCACATTCTTTTACATACTTGGCACTTGCAGCCTTCAAGTCTGTGCACACAGAATGTGATGAAAATTTTGAGTTTTGCTGAATTTAGTTACAAACGTGACTAGAAATCTATCTGATGTTACCATTAGGCTAAACCACCACCATGTTGTACCCAGTATAATAAACCCAGATCTGGTGGAAATAACCTGGATGTGGCAACACTGTATGGTTGTGTAGTGTTGTGTTGATACAGTGGTGAACAGGTGGTAGCTTCCCATGCAGCTCCACGTGCCATCGCTGGGCTCAACAAAATGGTCAACAGGTCTGTGTGTCAGTCACACTGCACTGCATTGTATCTGCTGATAGTGTAATTACTTTTGGTTATATTTTTGTGTAGATTTACGTTCACTGCTTTCTGCGGGCTGTTTTCGTCGATAACATGTGTGATTGCCAAGATTTTCATTGAAGCTTTGTTCTGCCTCTTTGTAATACACACTCAACTTGTCAGTGTCATTTTTTTGTTAATTCGCATCAGGTTACGGGTAGCACTGAGTGATCCAGTATGGCCGGTAGGTCTGAGATGGGTTTTGATGAAGATTTTACAGCACATGCTTATATTTTACGCTGGCACTCATACTAAATGTGTTTACTATACCATTTACCATGTTGTCTAAAGTGAAATAATGTGTCGATAACCCTATGGTGCAGTCATGTGTGGCCAAACGAGCAACGATGCATACCAGCATGGAATAAATGTCAGTCAAACCACAGTCTCGAGTGTGCATTAGTTCATTAAACACACACTTATCATACTGCAGACAGTATAGTGGAGTAGCATACACTTAACCTTTCTAACCTTCTCTGTGCGTGTGTGTGTGTGTTTTGTACCTACAGTGAGACGGATATTGGTAGTGTGCGGGACTCGATAGATTTCATTCAGCTCAACTTTGCGGAGATGAACAAGCTATGGGTCCGAATGCAGCATCAGGGTCACACGCGTGACCGTGAGAAGCGTGAACAGGAACGTCGTGAATTGCGTATCCTCGTTGGCACTAACCTTGTTCGTCTCAGCCAACTTGAGTCGGTTGACATGGATAAGTACAAGAAGGTATTGTCGTTTTTTCTCCATTATCTGTTGTTTGTTTTTTGCCCTAGTTTTTCTATTTTCAGTTCTCTTTACTCTTTCTATTCTCATTTTTTTGATCTCTGTTTTTATCTTTGCCATAATCATCTGTTTGTGGTTCTGGCCTGCAATGTGTCAGCTAAGCTAGGCTTTATAATGCCACACTGTCTATGTGGTGCATGGTACAACATAATGGCGTATGTATGTAGGGCATCCGAAGATCGGCATTTTCAAAGGGATATATCACAGCAACTGAGCATCGGATCTGTTTTGGGTTTGGTTTTAGGATAGGGTATTTGGGGTAGGCAGATTTAATGGTCTCATGACCAATGACGTCACATGATCCCAAAAGGTCAAACTCATGATCCCAATATCTTTGAAGCTGTATATCTCTGTAACTGTGACCCTTGTTGTCAGACAGCATGTCAGTGGCTGTCTGCATTTCTGTGTCCGCTGTCTCTCTGTTTCCAGTCTGTTCGCAAAACTGCGATCGCTAGTAGTCGCAAGCCACGTCACCTACTGGCTTGTCTTTGTTGTTGTTACTGTTGTTGTTAGTGCTAGTCATTTTTGGTTATGTCTGTTTTTGGGCGCTGCCTATTCTAAGTTTCAGTTGCATCAGGATGTCAGTGTCAAGAACATTGTCATTGCTGGGTGACAATGCACTGCATTCTGACCAGTTGCATTTGCTGCAAGTCAAAGTTGTTTAGGCAGTTCGTTATAGGCAGTAGTCTAATGAACTCTGCCGTGGAGCAGAGCTGTGCATAAAGACCAGGGGCCAAATTTTCGAAACTTCTTAGGAAGATTTTTGGAAGACTTCTTTTCCAAAGAAAGTATGCAGATTTTCAAAACTTTTTTGGAAAATATCTTTGGAATAATTTGAGATCTTCCAAAGAAGATTTTGGTAAAGAGTGTGCAATTTTCAAAACTTCTTTGGAAACTTCTTAGGAAGAATTTAGGCAAATATATAGGAAAGCACTAACATTGTCCGACATGGAGAAAGCTGTGTAATAAAACGAAATTTGCAAAAAAAGTACACAATGTTGACACTTAGCTTAGACGTCATAGGTTATTTGCATAACGCTGCGGTAAAATCAACAATGAGTAAGTAAAGGAAATTGACGTTTGGTCAACTTAAAAAACGAAGCGGTGTATAAAATGGATGTGCTAAGATAAGAAGTTTTCCTAAGAAGTTTTGATTACGTCACATGGTTGGTATAAGTGCATCTGATTGGTAGAACTAGTTCAGGAAGATAAGAAAAGATAAAGTTCTTTGGAAACGCAAAGAAAGCCATTGAAAATTCGGATAAGAAAACTTCTTTGGAATTCCTAAATCATCTGACGTAGGAAGATCTTTGGAAAATGTCTTAGGAAAGTTTCGAAAATTTGGCCCCAGTAATGTTACTAATGTGTGTGTGTGTGTGTGTGGCTTTGATTAGTTGGTTTTGCCGGGAGTGCTAGAGCAGGTGGTGAGCTGCAAGGATGCCATTGCTCAGGAGTATCTCATGGAGTGCATCATTCAGGTTAACGCTCAGCATTTGTTTCTAACAGTCACAGGTGTAGTCACTTCTTGACATCAAGGCCTTGGTATCAAGACACCCCGAGGATAAAACATGAAGTCTTGATCATGGTCTTGACAAAAAGCCTCGAGAATTTCAAGACTCTGCTAGTAATTGTTATTAAATATTTTGACAGCAGTTAACTAGTTACGGTATTAAATACCGATGGTGTTATTTTGGTTACCATCAACTGGCATGAAGTAGCATGAATTGCATACTTTGTGACATTTAGTTGCATGTACTTTGATGAAAATTGTCAATCTGCAGATGCTGAGCATTTTGCTGGCCACCGGCGCCTGTGCACGCTGTATTGGTACTATTGCTGTACATGTATGTGTGTACTAGTGTAGGTATGTGTAATAGTGCATAGTTCGAGAATTCGTAACTTGCGGTTTTAAAATGCGTAAAAATTCGTGAAAATGCGTAATAGTGCTTTGGGCTATTTTGGGGCTATATGTACATTGAAAACGGCGTTTTCCAAGACACTCGTAAGCAGCAACGTGAATCATCATAATGACGTAAAAACGTATTGACGTTGGCTGCATTTTAGCACAATTCTGCAGCCGGGCTGTAAGCATCGGCCGGCTGCATTTTAGTGCCAACTCTGTTACCCAATTTTATCTCACGTAGGCCTATTTAAGACGTTTGACGTTTTGGAATAATTTTATGTGCGAAGAACGACGATCTCGTTTTATCGTTTTTGCGCGCGAGAGCTAGCTATAGCGCGTAATAGCTACGGTAATTCTGTTTATCTGTCTGTCTGTCACAACTCGGTACCGTTTAGAGACCAGACAAGATAGAAACTTCAGGTTTTTATTATATGATAGAGTAAAGTCTTTAGTATTTAGTGACAAAATTTGATGCTGCTGGGTCAGGAGGTCTAGTGAGTAGTGACTGCAGTGCACTGCACAGTTAATCTGCGAACTTCGGAATTCGCGTTGGTTACTAAACTAAACTGTGAGACTTGAGTGCGAGATCGTCGCTATTTGCACAATACACAAGTATACGTTGATGCGTTGATGTGAGTTTTATAAAGTACAAAAT
>Ga0209454_1002075_pt1 | contig 13265 bp, 14 predicted proteins | sample WorMetHERISLAND1_2_FD_187400 | JGI IMG/M metagenome (GOLD analysis project Ga0209454, IMG submission 187400) | Marine gutless worms symbiont microbial communities from Max Planck institute for Marine Microbiology, Germany - Olavius geniculatus... | ecosystem: Host-associated > Annelida >...
CTCTGGAGGCAGCTGATCGTTTAGCCCAATTTCGCCGGCGCTATATAGCTAGGACTGTTGATTGTAGCGTAATTTTTAATTGTTGAGCTTGTTGTGTTGTTTGACAGATTTCTGGTGGAATAAAGACTAAAATAATGGAAGCAGTACACACTACAGATGATACAGGTCTGTCTCCGTCTGTCTGTCTGTCTGTCTGCCTGTATCTCTGTCTGTCTGTCTCTGTAATTTTGCTTATGTTTTGCATCTCGCATGCTGCAATAGTCTAATTGGTAAAAATTTACATTAGTTTTGCCACCCCAGATTGCTTCAGAAGTGACTGAAATAGGTAGAATTAGTGTTGTTATGCATGTTTCAGACTAATTTAATTGTGGGAAACTGCAAATAATTGACTATTGAGACTGAGAACAAAGTTCACTTTTTGGGTGAATTCCATCATTCTAAAGAGGGTTTTTTGATGGGGCCTATAAAGAAAAAAGGGGCTAGGTCTTTTGGAGGGAAAAAACAAAAAAAACCACAAAAAACACTAATGGCGTTACCTGGTGAATGAAACACATACTAAATTCAGTAAGAAAAAATAATTTTATAGCTGAATAAGCCACATCTACAACCCATAAAACAGCTTAATGGCGCCACCTAGCGAATGAATATTGTACCAAAAAATATAGAAAAAAATAATAACCTGAGTAAGCAGCAATGTAAATCACAAATCAATACAAAAATTGCAAAAATGCACTTCCCTGAGAAAAAAACAATGAACTGCAGATACTGAATAAACAGCATATAAAGAACGAATTATTGCTTCTCCCCACTCAGAATCCCAAATTTATTCTTGGGTAGCAGTATGTCAATCAATTGCAGTTTCCCATAATTAAACTAGTCTGAAACATGCCTAACAACACTAATTCTACCTATTTCAGTCACTTCTGAAGCAACAGTAAACGAAACAAATGACAAAACAAACATACACCTACCTTGTTCAGCCAAAAAAGTTGCGCACACACTGATACTGCAGCATTTTCGTGCAGAACAACGACACGACGCATGACTAATACTAAAAAAATCTGTTGCACTATTATACACATTACAGAAATGCAGCATTGTCCAACTCTGCGCTCCAAAGTTGACGATATTCGCATTCGATGCCATAACACGCACGCCGTAACAGACAAAAATGCGCTTGGTCTAGACAACCACCACTGACCGCCAACGTAGCGCACGTGATTACCTCAGCACGCTGTTCAGGCCGTGAACGTCATTGTCTGATCTTCTGATCCAACTTACACCCTTACAGTCCCGGAGCAGGACATTTTGCCACTGCTGTTACAGCACTCACTGTTTTAGTGCTGATATAGGTTCTGTGGAGCTGTAGTATAGACTCAATTTATTTCTTGACCAAATGGCATGGAAAGCACCTAAACTAGGCTTTTGGTTTTCTGTTGGTAATGTAACTATATAGTTACATTGTGTGTATCTGGAGTGTGTGCATCTTTTGTGTGTTAGCATTATGTTCGTGTGTGTGCATGTAGGTATTTTGTTACTGTAGTCATGATTTTTACTTTCATTTGTTAACTGTGACTTTTTGCTGTTTATTTTTGTTGTTTGTACTGGTGGAAGTGATCTCCTGAAGTGATATTTTACAGAAGTGACATCTGATATTTATAGCATTGATTGACATACAAACCACTGCTCACTCGCAAGGGCTTTGGCAGAAAACTTTAGGTTTTGTTAGGGGTAGTGAGATTGGGCCCCTGAGGCTTTCGGAGAGGCAGCAAAACCCTTTCCCACCAGGTGTGGTGTCTGGTAGTGCTGTAAGCTCCTCTAGTGGGGTCCAGGGCAGAGCCATAGCCTGTACACAAACAAATTTGTGGTGTAGAACAGGTCAGAAAGCACATGTAACCGGTGCTAGAATCATTTAGTTTCACTGCACACACAATCACTTATTTAGATGTGCTGTTGGCATACATGGCTGTGTAATTCTAGAATCTCCGGCCTTTCTGGGGGATTTCAAACATACAACTTGTCACTGTTTGTTTGTTGTTATGATGAGGCTTTTTGGTTGGTTGTAGCGCTAGGTATCAATGGAGACAGTCAGTCAGTTGATAGTGTACTGGTGATAATGAGTCCAGCTTTGGCTGATGCCAGTGAACAAGCACCTGCTCAGCCAGTAAGTAACGGAGATGACAATCAGCAACAGGCAGAGCCTGTCAATCAAGACTCCACAGTCCAGGTATTGCACCACTGTTATTTTTATTAGGCGGACTTGCAGGCTGAGGCAGTTTCACCTATAGCACATTTCTTTATAGACTGGTTGGTTTGTCTGTTTTTCATCTAGTTTACACTCGCATACTGCAATGGATTTAGGTGCTAATTGGTAGGTACACTAAGGGATCCAGTGACACGTTGTGTTTGATGGGGATCAATGACAACCCCGGGGATGATGAGTCTTGAGAGTTGAACATCCAGCCAGAACTTGCAGTTGCTTATTTCTGATTTATCATTTGGCAGCACTGGTCAGCAATTCAGAGTTCTAGCAAATTACTTCCATTCTTGTTATTGTTATTAATGTAGCTAGTGCGACCATATATCAGATAGAAATGAACTGCATGTATGAAAAACAGTTAAAACTAAAAGATATTTTATAAAACAGTAGTTGTAGTAGCTGCAGCCGTGGTAGTTGTAGTTGTATTAGTTATTGTTTTCGTTGAAGTAATTGTTGTGATTGGATTGTTGTTTTTGTTTCAGTCAAAATCCAGTCATTCCACAATTTTGTCAGAGAGCAAACATACATCATCTTCTCACTCTCACAAGACCCACTCGTCCCGATCAAGAACGTCCGAAGGTCATGAGAACCGACCAAAGACGTCCGAAGGTCACTGGGACGATCGGAGGAAGTCTGAAGGTCACCACAAGCACCACTCTCACAGTGGCAGTAGTTCATCGAAGTCAGCCAGTGGTCAAGGTCAGAATGAGGTCAAAGATCACAAAGACCAGCATCATCGTAGCAGCAGTAGTAGCGCTAGTAAACATTCTCATCATCAGTCATCATCTTCGTCGTTGTCGGACCCGAACAAACACCGGCATCACAAGTCTGCCAGCTCCTCATCTGATGTGACGAAGTCTTCTTCATCTGATGTCAAAACATCAAGTTCTAGCTCTAGTGTGGACAAGCATCATTCAAGTTCTAGTTCCACTGGAGACAAGCATCGTTCAAGCTCTACCTCCATTGTAGACAAACATCACCGAAGTCATTCCTCAGCCTCCTCCGACGTCAAAAAGACGTTGGGAGCTGCTGTTTCTAGTCCTGTGTCAGGCTCTGGCTCTGCCACTGACCAAAAAACACATTCTTCCTCGTCTGAGGCCAAGAAGACATCATCCTCGGGAGCAGCGGTGTCTAGTCCTCAGAAAAGTTCCAGTTCTGTCACGGATAACCGAACCCATTCCTCGTCCTTCTCTGAGGTGAGGAAGACGCCATCATCGGGAGTAAAGCCAGCGTCAAAGAAACCGGAAGATCAACATCAGTGTGGGTCAAGTTCAGTGTCGGTGAAGCCGGAGCCACTCAGTCCACAGTCAAAGTCTCTGCAGTCAAGTCCTGAGGCGAAAGCTGGTCACAGTTCTCCGCTCAAAAAACAGGTTTGTTGTTGATGTTGTTATTCTTGCACATTGAGCTCATTAGCATCGCTGTTGTCTGCGGAAGCTACGGCAGTATTGTTTTCAGCATTATCGGTACGTTTTTCTCTGTTTCTGTTACACAATAACTCATGAACTGCTGCACCACTTAGCTTGATGAAATTTGGCACGAATGTGTAACATTGTACCTTGACAACATTGTTAGGGGTGGTCTATTGAATATCAATGTCAGGGGTCAGGGTTACAGCTACTTTTGTGTTTTTTAATGGCACCATAGTCAGTCAGTCGATCAACCGAAACATATTTGTATAGCACCATGTGTCACGAGCATTACACTGCAGCTATCGGTGGTCAGTACTTAGCTTCGAGCAAGGCTGGACAGTTGTCACTATTGTTGTTACTACAAACTTTATTCATGTCTGCTGTAAAGGAACTGATCTTTTGTTGCTGCTGCTGCTGTTGAGCCCATCAGGATTGTTTGCACAACTGTTTCAAATTTCCGGACAACAAAACTTTGCAGATCCTGAGAACTGAGTCGTTCACAAAGCCTGCAGGCAGAAGAGTTTGTGATCCTAGCTTGCATAATTTTGACTGAATATCAGCATTGACGGACATACAGGGACAGTCGGATACTTTTGCCATAAGTAAGACAGGGCTATAACATGCTAACGGTATGTAAAAAGTGTTGTGGAAATTTTGCATAAAAATTTTAGTCGAGTTGAACTCATCTTGAAGATAGACCATAGTTTCCGGCAAAACGACATGTTTGTGTTATAGCATGAAATGGCTTCTGGTTCTTTTTTTGCATGTATCTGTAGACAGCTTTGAGTTGTGTGCATATCATGTGGTGTAAGGTGGTTGGTGACATTGTGGTGAACAAGATAAAAGTTGAAGTGAAGACTGAGCCTTCGGCTGCTGCTGCTGACGATGATGATGAGGATGAATTGCCATTGGTTAGTAAAACTCTGTATTATAGGCATGTAAAAAGTGACAGAACTGATATGAAATACCAGTTCACAGTTGTGTTACACAGACTGTACAAAGTGAACACACTGGCAGTTCAGTTTATGCTTTCTATGTGCTTTTACTTTAACTATCTAGCGGAAACATCATTCTTGCACCAATGAATGTCATGATGGTGGCTGTCAAGTTAATATATAAAGTTAAACACCAATCAGTACCTATTTAATTGTAACAAATGAAGGCCACAGAAATTAATTATTAGGCCAAATATTAGCTAACCATATGTTTTGAATAATGGCGGATCTGTTGCTGTGGATAGTAAATCTAGTTAAGAGTTGGGATTATGGTGAGTTCTGGTCATGGTTTTATTTTGTGGCAACATAGTCACATCAACAAACATCGAGCTGGTTTAGTGTGGTATTCAGCCAAACCACCCCGGCGAATCAGCCTAGCTGGTGGGTGTAATATTTTACAAGGTAAAGGTAGTGTCGCGATGCAATTGAAGTGTGGTGGTACATTTAATAAGTGCTTAATTCCAAATTTTTCAGATAGTGTGACAATAAGTATGGACAGAAGTTCGAAACATTTTTTGTGGCTCACTGTGTACTTTGTTCAAGACGTATCTGACAGTTTCTGACTATGTGTAACTGTACAGAGTGTAAGAATGAAGCCTCAACACAATGCAGTTGCTGCTGCTGCTGTTGATGATGATGATGATGACAAGCCATTGGTGAGTCGACATTGACCTGTTTGTTGGTTTGACCTTTGACACGACCTAGCTACTTCAGTATGCTGAAAAAATGATTAGCATTAAATGAAATTTGCGAGAAAACTGATTTCATAAAGTGGCATGTATTTCTGATGAATCGGAGTTATCGTGCACAAAAGCTGAATTTGCATTGGCATTATAAGTCTGTGTTTTGACTAATTATGCTGCCAATTCTATCTAGCCGGTTGCTCAAATTAACATCCAGCGGCCTAGTTACATCTCAGAGAAGAGTACAAGTTATATAGCCAGTTGTGCTAAGAAGATGGTGGGTGGTTTGCTGTAGTAGTTAGTGCATCGGTCTTGGTCAAAATGTCAACTGTTATACAGCCAGCATATTGGAAAGACATTCATCTTTGATTTCATTCCGTGATACTGTGATGGAAAATTAGCACAAGTCAATCTTTAGTTTGTTTAGGCAGCTAGAATGTCAGACTAAGATCATATTAAGATCTATCAATACAACAGAAAAAGTTACTTTTTTGATTTTGTATCATAGTGTGCTTGATTGGAGTGATGGTATGTCTGCTGGCTGCACCATGGTTCCAGTTGTTTGCTTGTGCAGGCAGTATATACCTGCATACTGTGCTGCTATGGCACTCTTGACTGATGTATCGTTACTGCCATATTTGTTAGGCCGATGTTTCCATCCAAAGGGCTAAGGTTTTTGGGTACCAATGCCTACTGTTTGTCATTTATACACTGCGATATGTGACCTAGTTACATGCTGCTTGACCCAGTTACATATCTTCTGTGTATGACATGCAGATGCAGCGAGTAAAGAAGAGAAAACGTGATGATTCAGCTGACGATAGTGACACTCCGCTCGCTACCAGGTCATTGTAGTTTTCACCTCACTGATGGAAGAAGGGCATGTTTGCTTTCAGCTGTCTGGCAGTCTGTTTGTCTATCTATTTGCGGTATTGCACAAACAAAAGTTATTGTGCTAACAGATTTTGATTATCTTTTTGCCATGATGGGGTGTGCTGAAGGAACATGTGATTATATTTCATGGCATTCCAGATTTTTTAAAATTTAAATTGTCTTGTAAGTATGGAGTAATATATGGGCACACTATTCAGCATTATTCACCAGGTGGCAGCAGTATTTGTGTTGCCATACAGAAGTCGTAGGCTGATAGCTGCTTACTTGGAGCACCGATAATTGCATAATTTTGTCGAACTTGTGCCTGTTTTGGCCTTAGTCACATGTCTGTTGTCCAGCAGTGTAAACTGGCGTCTTGCTTAGACATTATGGCTTGGGAAGAACTTTGCATTTCTTTATAGTGCACATCGCTAACTCAATTGTGCTCGTCCAGCTTGACTTGAAGTTACTAGAATTTGAAGCTTTTTTTGAATAAACAGATTTATCCTGAAAATCTTACAGAATTCATAAGATGTTTTTGCAATGGAAGTAAATGTGCTTTCAGTCCGTCTGTCCAACTGTCTGTCTGTCTGTGTATGTCTGTCTGAATGTTACTGTGCCTGTGTGTTTGTAGGGTGTCGAAGAAAGTGAAAGTGGAAGATAAGAAGAATAAGAGGAAACGACCGAGAGACAGCGATGATGAGGATGATGATTTTAAGGTATACACTATAGCTGTAATGCCTAGTAGTAGTTGTCAGTCTAGTAGTAGTAGAGCTAGTAGTAGTAGTGGTTGTGGTAGTGTATGACACAAGGCACATATATTGTACTTATCAGCAGCAGCAGGACCATTTAATCAGTCAGGTACATTGTATTTCTCTGTGTCTGTGTGTCTGTCTGTCTCTTTGTGTGCCCGTTTTTTTGTCTCTGTCTGTGAAGCCCTACATGCCTGTGTGTGAGTGTGTGTGATTGAAGAGTGTGTGTCTCGGTTTATTACACTTCCGAGGTCTGCCAGTCGACGCTTTCTTACTGTTCCGCGGTTTTGACGAAACATGTTCGGCCATCGGGCCTTCGCTGTTTTGCAGTGCTGTTGTCTTTGGCCTTGGTCCTTGGCCTTGAGGTGTTCCTGAGGAGAAATTTTGAGTCATTGGCCTTGAGGGTAAGTCCTTGGTTTTGGCCAACAAGTTCTTGGTCCTGCAAGGCCTCAATTTTTCAGACTTATAGCCCATTTTTGTACAGTTATAAATAATTTCTTCTGCAATAAAATATCCTGGGAAACAAACTGACACCAGCAATCTGTTTGTTTCCTTTCCACGGATTCTCCTGCATTGCATTGCTCCCTGTCTACTGCATCTGTGTGGTGGTATCACGTGGTCGTAGGGGCCTATACCAGGAACAACAATAGGGCAGCCGCTTGGTGATGCCCTGGAGGTATGGCGACCGTGCTACTTCCAGCGCGGCCACCCTGTTGTAAAATTTAATTGCTGGTACTTCTACCGTTCCACGCGCTACCAGCTATGCTCATTCTGTCGACAGACTGATCTTCTTTTGAGACCCGATGTCTCACCGAACATTTAGCAGACTGTCTAATGCAGGTCTCCTTTAATGTCTGCATTGCTGGACTGTCCAATGTGTCTATTTCTCAGTTTTCTAGGCTACTGTGTATCGCCCATCTGTGTTTTTTAACTTGTAGGTTAAATGGATGCATAACAAATATTTGTGATTGTGATGGAAAATTTGCATTACATTTGACTCGTGATGGTTGGGTAGCAAATAGGGCCAGTTGTATAGCGCAGCAGCAGCAGTAGTAGTAGGCCTACTATGCACAGTGACACTGGCAAAACTTTACAGCTGCAGTGGCTTCACAATGATTTGGTGCAAAGGAGCATAAAAGGAAGGACAAAATAATTTTAGAGTGACGCATTTAATTGAATGATGATTTTGACGTAGAAACTGTAGTTTAAGTTCAAACTCCATTTTGAAAGGTATAGGTCAGGTAATGAAAACATTTCTAAAGCAGTCCTTGAATGTGTACTAAGTACTTGAGGTTAAGTCCTTGGCCTTGACGATCAAGTTCTTGTTAACAACACTGCTGTTGGGGGTCCGATGCTTTAAAACTCATTACTGGACAATCTCTGTGATCCATCACTCTGCAGCAGTAGCTTTAGGCGCGGCTTAAAAAGTATGTTTTTCGCAAGATGCTAGTGTAGTCAGCGCAGTACACATGCTTTACGCTATATAAATCTAATGTTGACATTGACGTTGAAACTGTACCTCAGTTTGTCTGTGTGTTTGTACATGTATGTATCTCTATATGTCTGTGTAGGTGAAAGTAAAGCCGGAGGTCGACAGTGCATCACCCAAGAAGGCAAAAGGCAAGAAGGCGAATGCTGAGGAAGACACCAGCTGGAAATGGTAGATAACTGCGACAGTCAGTTATGATCTGTCTGCTTCTTTATCCTTCTGTCTGTCTCTCTATCTCTCTCCGTCTCAGCATCTGTCTTTCTGTCTGTCGGTGTGTTCTTCAGTTTGTTGATCCATCTGTTCATCTTTGTCTCTGTATCTGTCTCTCCGTCTCTCCATTGTTACTAGAATGTGCTGTGTCTGTGCTGCTGTAGATTGTAGCGAGTTTATCGTGTCAAAAATGTAATTCCATTATGTTAGGAGCTGGTAGGCTAATTGGCTGTCAGTCTCTAGGCCTAAGTGCGTGATGTTTGCTTAAGCGCTACTCTCTGACAACGTTTGAATTACGGTGGACTGGGTTAGTTTGGTGTGCATGATGCTGACTTATTGCTAGTTCAGTAAATGTAGAACTGAAGTTAGTCTCCTCGCAATCAGGCGTAAGTGGTGTAGTCCAGCGTTAAAAAAATTTGTTAAGGACAAAATTCTGGCACTTGTGATTAGGATTCCAGAATTAAGTTACCAGACGTCAACTACTGCCAGACTTGTTAGTTCAACTGCTATGCTGATTTTGGTGAAAGTTGTGTATACTGTTGACCACGTCGACTAGTGTTGGAATTGTTGGTTGTGACGTAGCCATTACTGTTGGCATAAACTAAGACTGCAATTTCACATCATGGTTAAAAATGCTATAGTTCTTCATAGGAAACCCTTCTCAAAGCTACAGATTGTTACTCGCTGTATGGGATCACGCAGTGTTACTTGCCACTCGACATAGGTGAACGCACCTTGCCTCAACCCCAGCCAGATAGGCCGGTACTCGATTTACCTACCCCATAGGGATGGAAGGTTGAGTTGACCTAGGCGGCTGGTTACATACCAAGATAGTTTACCTGCCCGCATCCTTACCCATCCAAGTACTAACCCGGCCTGGCGTAGAGTAACTTTGTGGATTGGATGAAATGCATTACTGCCACGCCACAAACCAATCATGCATATGGGTCGTGCGATTTTGGTCTAGGTACTATCACTGCCTCAGTGATGATGCTGATGTTGTGTTCATGGTCAGGTGGGAGGAAGAGAAACGTCCTGAAGGTGTTAAGTGGACCTCACTGGAACACAAAGGCCCAGTGTTCGCTGAGGCCTACCTGCGTCTGCCCAATGATGTCAGATTCTACTATGATGGTCGGCACGTGCGGCTGAGTGATACGGCCGAGGAAGTGGCGGGATTCTATGCCAGGATGTTGGAACATGAGTACACTACTCGAGATATCTTCAACAAAAACTTCATGAAGGACTGGCGACATGTAACTAATTGTAGTTTCGTTGTTGTTGTTGACTAGTAGTAGGTACAGTTGTCACAGTAGCAGTAGTGCACTAGTGACACCACCTGCAATATCTTTAACAACCAACTTGATGAAGAACTTGCAGATCTATGGAGTAGTCAGTTGTAGTGATTGTGGTAATAGTAGAAATGCTGGTAGTGGTAGCAGTCTCAGTAGCGCCACTTGTGATGTTTCTTACAGCAGCTTTTTGAAGGACTGGCTGAAGGTAGTCTTATTTGATGTTGACTTGCAGCATTTAGTGATCGGTGGTAGTAATAATAGCAATAGCAGCAGCAGCCGTAGCAGTGTTTTCTTTTCTGTCTGTTTGTATGTCTCTGTGTATACCTGTTTTTTCATATATCTCTGTGTGGCTCTGTGTGTGATGTTGACTGCTAATTTACTGCAACACGTTCACTGCAAACTTATGGCAAACAAAATTTAAAGCTCCTGGGCCATCTTTAAATATTAAAATCTTTTAGGGGAAATTTGTGTGATTTTTCTTCCACAAAAGTAGCACATTTAAGGGGTGAGAGCAAACGTTTTTTCCAAGTTCACAATTTTCACATATAATTGGCCACAATAGCCAAACTTTGTGCGCACTGAGTATCTACTTCCAGTCGGGTTAGGAAGCTGAAATTTTGCAGCAATAATACAGTTAGTAAATCGAATAAAATTAGGGGACCGTGCCTTGGTGTGTGCTTCATAGTTGATTTTTTTTTGAACCACCGTACTATGCATCTCTGGATTAGTGGTTTGGTTTAGTTGTTAACATCATTTGTTGCATCAACGATGTTAATCAACGCTAAGCTCGGTTAGTACTTGTATGGGTGACCGTCGGCAGGTGGGTAAACCATCTCAATATACAACCAGCCACTCTGGTTAACTCAGCCTGGCCATCCTTCAGTGGGTAGATGCAATGAGTACCAGCGAAAGCTGGGACGTAAACAGGCACACCGCGCGATGCATTAGCCCCATGTCCGTGGTCTTGCAGTGTAAAATCGATATCTGGCTGAGGGCTAAGGAAACAGATCAGTGCTGCATAATGGGTTTTAAGGCTCGGGAAGGATTATGCGTTTGCGTACATCTGTATGTCTGTGTTTCAGACGATGACTAAGGCGGAGCGCGAGTTGATCGTTAGTTTGGATAAATGTAACTTTAATGAGATCGCTCATTATTACAAGCTCAAGTCGGAGGAACGAAAAAACATGTCCAAAGAGGAGAAGCAGGTTTGTTCCATTCAGTTTATATTCTGTTTCCCTGACTTGTCGGTCTAGTAATAGCATTGTTGGTGACGTCAACAAAGTTCCTCTTTGTCAAGCTGGTTTACACTAATATTAGCACGATGGATTGTATGGATGGCATCTTGGTCTCAGGCCAACTCAGTCCCCTGCCATCCCCATTCTCTCTGGGGGAAGGCAAAGTGAGTACTGGTTTTAATTTGATGTGATGGTTGCAGTCAGTGCTAGGTTGCCTATGACTTTACTTATATACTTGTGCTATGTTAGCTAGCTGTAAATGCTGAGTTTAGCATAACAGTAGGTCCTGTTAGGTCCAAGGCTGCTGATATACTGACCCAGTTGGTTGAAGTAAAGGCACTAACTTGGGTCATATGATACTTGTCTGTATGTCTGTTGGTACGTCTAGTCGTCTGTACATCTGTCTGTGTCTGTACACCATGTCCGGAAAAAAAGCATTCTGGACATTTTCGATTGTAACTTAAAGAAGGATTATCAAATTTTAATCATTTTTGACACCAGTATTTCTAATGCAGCTGGCGATCAAATGACTGTCCAATTTTCCACTGCACCCATTGTCTGCTTCTGCACTACCTGGGGAAACAAAATCAACAAAATAGTTCATTTTTATCTTATTTTGCCTGTTTGGGTTTTCCCAGATAGTGCAGAAGTGCACATTTAGAGAGGTGGGAGCTAAAATTGTATCTTGATGGCAAGTAGTGTCAAAAATGTTTGCAACAAAATTATTAAATTCTGTCAATTCTTTTTCAAGTCACAATCGATAATGTTGGGGATGCTTTTTGACGTATTTTTGTTCATTTTAACTTACATTCGTTAGTCCTGTTTTCCTCAGGTAGTGCGGAAACAGACATTGGGTGAGGTGGAATATTGAACGATCATTTGATGGCCAGTTGTGCCAGAAATATTCGTACCAACAATTATTAAAAATGGATTTCCTTTCTTCATGTGATAGTCGATAGTGTTTGGGATGTTTTTTTCGGACACAGTGTCCAGTCTGTGTGTGAATGTGTAGTTACTTGTTTGTTTATTTTTTGTGTCTGTGTGCATACCGGTATGTCTATTTGCCTGTCTCTCTATGTGTCCATGTATCACTGCGTGTGTCTGTCCATTCGTCTGTCTGTAGGCTATAAAGGCAGCCAACGAGAAAGTGATGAAGGAATACGGTTTCTGCATCATTGACGGCCACCAGCAGAAGATTGGTAATTTTAAAATCGAGCCGCCTGGCTTGTTTCGCGGCCGTGGCGATCATCCCAAGCAAGGCATGCTCAAGAAGCGAGTCATTCCGGAGGACGTTATTATCAATTGCAGCAAGTACGTCTGTCTGTCTCTATCTCCACATGTCTGCCTGTCTGTGTGTCTGTACGTAAGTATGCAAGGAAGCAACTACACTAAAGTTAGAAAGTTTCGGTGTCGGAAAATTAAAGATTTGAGTAAGTGGGTACCGAGGTTGAAAAATCTGTGGCAGTAACGTACGCCAGCGGAGAGTAAGAGAAAATGCAGACTGCAAATAGAATGTCTTGCAGTAAGACTTGATCTCCACTGACAGTCTGACATGGCTCACTGCCAGAGATGCAAGAAGTCTGTAACCTGTAATGTGTGACAATTACTTAACAGAACTAGCTGTTATATTCATATGATGCTGCTGCTGCTGATGATGAAAATGATATGGAGATCGTGGTGTTGGTCTTGAGACCAAAATTTTGGTCTCAGTCTCACATTTTTGGTCTTGGACGGAAGTATGCCATTGTGTAGCGGATCTTGGTGTAGTACATCCTGTTCTGGTGTTAAACTTAAGCTTTTGTTGGCCGAACTGCTGATTCCACTTCGGTCCATGCTTCAGTTTAGGTTAATGATGTCATTGTCATGTCTGGAATAGTGATTTGTACTAGGAATTGGGTACCCTGATGCAGTTCCAAAATTCATTACCCAGTTCTATGTCCAGGTAACTGGTACCTTTTTTTGCACCGATTACTGATGAAACTGATGAAAATCTCGCTACTTGCAGCTTTAGTGGCAAAATTCAGTACTGCAATGGAGGTTCAACTTCAGCCATTTTCGTTGACAAAT
>Ga0209454_1002077_pt1 | contig 13258 bp, 9 predicted proteins | sample WorMetHERISLAND1_2_FD_187400 | JGI IMG/M metagenome (GOLD analysis project Ga0209454, IMG submission 187400) | Marine gutless worms symbiont microbial communities from Max Planck institute for Marine Microbiology, Germany - Olavius geniculatus... | ecosystem: Host-associated > Annelida >...
CCCCAACCCGTTCCAGGTATTGTGAGTTTTCTCTTGCATTTATGTTTCACAAAATAGTGTAACGACGCAGCTACGGTGTGGTGGAATATTCAATAACAACTTTATTCCCAATTGTCTAGATAGTGTGCCAATGAAAGAATTTTAAAAATCGGTTAATATTTGTGAAAGATATGAACAATTACAAAGTGGGACGTTTTTTGAGACACAGTGTATATAGCTCACCTCACACTGATACTGGCATTTGATGTAGACGACTGTATACTCGTTCACCCCGCGGCCGGCAGTGTACTCGAGGAAGTCGCCTCTGCCCAGTACACGAGGCGCTGCCGAGGTCACGTGCTGCACTGTACTTGAGAGGGTCCATGTCGTCGTGTCGTACCGATATTCCGTTAGCGTCTCAACGTTCTGCCACAGCACAGTAGTAGCGGAAATAATACGGAAGGTATATCCGACGTTGTACGGTCGTCCGGGGATAGATGCCATGACATAATGCGATCCGCCGTAATCTCCCAGCTGCAGGTCGTACGGAATCTATCAACATAAATCAAATACATACTGTGAGTCTATAAGCAGAAGCCGACAGCTTGACATATCGTATTAAAGAGCCTCGGCCTGTTTACAATTAATATTTATGTAAAAAATGTTCAGTTTATAAACAGCGTAAAGGTGACATCGTGGTTGTAGATATAAAACAGCACAAATCACAATTTAATAATTCAAACTTTACCATTACACAGTCAGCAAAGCTCCTCTGACATTGTGTAATGGTGATTGTTTGAATTTTCAAATTGTGATTTGTGCTGTTTTATATCTACAACCACGATGCCACCCTTACACTGTTTATAAACTGAACAGTCTTTTACATAAATATTTGCAGTTTTATTGCCGTTGAAAGTAATTTAAAGTAAGTAAGTAAGTAAGTAAGTAAGTAAATGATGTATAAAGCGCCAAAGTCTCAGAAAGAATCAGGGCGCTGAATAAAATCTGGCAGTAGAATAGCCACTACAACTATTACTACAATTACTGCTACTCCTATTTTTACTTTGACTAAGTAACCATTACTTTGCTATTACCATACTCTACCCCTACCATATCTTACCTTACCCCTATTGCTATACAACCCTACGCCTACACTACCACTATCCTACTCTTATCTCTACTACTACTACTACTACTGTGACGGAAGTCACATTTTTGACGAACCACAATAATAATTTAAATTGGCCCAACACTAGCACCCACGGTGTCTGCTGGCGTCGTCATGAACAAGATGTGTGGTCATGAATACTATCAACTTCCCCTAAATTTAACGACTCAAAATCCGTCTATTTTGTCTCCAAACTCTACTTTTCGCCAGTATTTTATTTATTTTATTGTGCAGAAAGTAAATTTAAAATTGCTTTTATCTTAGAATACGGGCTACTTCGCTTAGTTCTATGGGTTTACTATCAATTTACGTTCAAAGCGGACGGGTGTCTTATCTCGCTTTAAGCAGCTGTCGAATTAGAAGATTCTGTCGTTAACTTTTAGAATGTCGTACTAATCTAACCTCTGATTAGTTAATGTTAGAAAATGTAAAAATGTTTTTTGTTGGTAGATAGGCCTAATAATGATTTTCGTATATTTAACGTATGATTATTGCGGGGGTGCGTATGTGCGCTTTCGAATAATTGCGCACGCGCACTGTTCATACCAAAATAAACCGACCTCGAAAACACCCCATCTGACACAAAGATCTTCGATATACCTCTTACGTAAGCCGAGATCTAACCCATTATGTCCCAAATTTCGATGCCATGGCAACGAGGGTCGCTCGGGGAAAAATCGTTTGGCAGCATTTGATGGCCCATCCCCGAAAACCGCCCTATTGACGCAAAAAAAATCTTGCAGATGTCTTTTACACAGACTGAGTTATCGTCAATTTAGTCTCAAAATTTGTTGCCATGGCGACGGGGGTAGGCGGGAAAAAAATTTAAATGACACTATCGGATGGCCCGGGCTCGAAAATAGGGGGTTAGGTGCAAACATCGCGCAATTATTTTTTACGGGGGCCGATTTATTGTCAATTTGGTTCCAAAATTCGTTGCCATGGCAACAGGGGTCGGCAGGGGAAAAATTTTAATGAGACCATGGGATAGCCCGGGCCCAAAAGTAAGGGATAGGTGCGAACAGCGCGCAATTATCTTTTATGGAGGCCGAGTTATAGTCAATTTTGTCCAAAAATTCGTTGCCATGGCAACGGGGGTGGGCAGTGGAAAAATTTAAATGACACCATCGGATAACCCGGTGCCGAAAATAAAAGGGTAGGTGCAAACAACGCGCAATTATTTTTAAGGAGACCGAGTTATGGCCCATTTTGTCCCAAATTTCGTTACCATGGCAACGGGAGTTAATCAGGGGTAAATATAAATGACATCGTTAAATTGGCCGACCCCGAAAACCGTATTCTAAAACTAAAAATTACGACTCTATCTTATACATAACCGGAGTTATGATGGTTTAAAGCATTGTCTAATTTTCCCCATAGGCGCCATTGTAATTTTTAATATTTTTCTGAAAAATAGGTTAAAATGTTCAATTTAAATTTTGTAACCCCCAAAAGGCATTGCCTTGTGCAAAACCGCGTCATATAAGCCATCGTGCGTTAAAATCGGTTTAGTCGTTTTTCCTGTAGAGGACGGCAAGAAAAAGGGGAGGGAAAGGGAAGGTACAAAAAAGTCACGCAAGCGTTATATTTCACCTATTCGTGGGAAAACCCCCCGTAAACGGATTTTCACCAAATTTTGCACATCAGGAGATATGCCAAACGTCTGTGCAAATCTGTACAAATTTTGGTTCGGAAACATTAAGGGGTTTGGGATATACGGGGGGGGGTAAAATTTTGGGTTATCCCATTGAAATGGCTGGTCACCCTTACAACAGTGCTGCGCTACCGCGCAGCCTGTGATACCAATACTTTATCAAAATATGCGTGGATGTGATTGCCGAAATCACATCCCGTGACGCTATCTAAAACTCACTATTGCCTAAGTAGGCGACTGTGGCAGATGGGCACTATTAAACACATTACTGCCCAACCGGGCACTATAAAATGTCACGGACTACGCCGACAGCCCGACATCCACTAATGGCATAGAGTTGCCTCATTAATATTCATGATGTCTATTCTACGCCCACTACAGTTAGCAGTAACTTTATATTCTAAACACCAGTTGAAACTACACTACTGACAAATCTACGGTAAATCACACTTTTTCGCATTTTACATATTTATTATTGTGGTAAAATAAGTAGCGGGTTCAGAACTCACTAGCTAGAATAGTCACTTCTACCAGGAAGCATGATCACATTACTCCGGTTTTGAACCGACTGCATTGGCTACCAGTGCGACAGCGGGTCATGTATAAGACGGCGATGCTAACATACAAGTCACTGAACATTGGTCAGCCAGAACACCTGTCAGTTCTGCTTAGCGACTATACACCGTCACGTCAACTCCGATCATCCGACCACTAACTGTTGTCCCAGCCAACAGACAACACAGTGTTCGCCGGCCGTGCGTTCATCTCAACTGCACCTCGTATTTGGAACAGTTTACCAATTACCATTCGAACAGCATCTACTACCAACACTTTTCGACGACACCTTAAGACCCATCTTTTCTTCGGCAACACCGCCATCGACTAACTGTTACCATCCGCGCCTACGATTCGAACTTCTGTTTTGACATATGGCGCGTTACAAATGCAGACTACTTACTTACTTACTTATTTTAGAAGTAATCCTAATTGCACTCAAAAACACTTTTGTCGCCAATAAATATTTAATAATTTAATTTTGCACCCTGATTCTTTCTGAGACTAAGGCGCTTTATAAATCATGTACTTACTTACTTACTTACTAATTAACTCGCATCGCGCGCTGAACGTTAAAGTAGTTTTGACTATTACTTATATACAAGTAAAGTGAAATGATTTTGCCTGTTCCATGATGTGGTCACATTGTTTCGTATTGTCTGGAATATCGACACAGTCGCATCCTCCGAAGACGCCAACTGGTTTTCGCGCGCTGATATGAACTCCGGAGTAGTCGGTGTTATTTGAGTACAAGTTGTACACGTCGCCCGCCTGCAAAATACCACTACTCTCGTACTGTGCACCGTCACTTGAAAATATTACCAATGTTTCGTGAAATTTTGTATAACCTCTGTTTATAACTTACTAAGATACTCCGCAAAATAAATGTTTACGCTAACCTGGTTATATCCTGGAAAATTTTTCTACATCCACAAGATATTCTAATATCCGCCGAAATGACAGAGATTAAAATTATTCTTACCGCAATGCCAATACTTCGTTTATAACTTTGCGAGATATTTTGCACAGCAACACACACAAAAAGAAAGAAAGACACAAACATAACGACAAACACAGACACACATTGGCAACATTTGTTGGTATTTCTGTAGCTTATCGTTTACAAGTCAATGAGTGTCAACTGCCAAATGCTAACGCGTGAGATTTTTTGTTGCATGTGTAAGTTAAGTAGCGTACGTGCAAAGTGCTGTAGGCAAGACGCGTTCTTTGCTGTGTTTTCGCCGTATAATCATAGCTGTACTTGTCCACTGCGACGCATGTGTTATTGTCGATCGCGATCACCGACAGGAACGACGTACCGTTGCAGCCAGGAACGAAATGATTGTATAACGCACTGCTGCGCTGTTTAATAGCAATCCCGAGATATCCTGCGCCCGAGTTAGGAACTGCTTTGACAGCGTGGACACTGATAGTACGGTTTTCATTCTCAGCGGCTATGATAATTGCCATAGACGACGACTTGTCCACCTACAGACATAATCATTAAGACTTTATATGTACAGCGGTTAAATCAAACCAAATTTGTTCTCTCAGCAGCAATCGCTTTTAAACTACCGCCAACAGTCGTGGTAAGGGGGCCTACTTCTAGCCCATAGTGTTACGAAATACTCACGATTTTTTTCCGAACGGCGGTGGCCGTGGTTATCACTGCAGTATACCCACTACGTTAGTCATATCACTGCGTTTACTTACAGAGGGATGGCCAGGCTGAGCTGGCCTATGAGTATATCACTGAATCCGCAAGTCTGCATTACTGCATTGAAACGCAAATGTGACCTTGACTTTGACCTTGATTAGGACTACACATTCAAGTGGATACATAATGCCACTTTCCGCCATATGCAATTCATGTGATGTTGAGTGACTTTAAAAGATCACTTCGACTAAGCTTTGGAAACTGTCGAGCAAGTCTAACAAGTATTTAGTAGCCTAAAAGAAAGTCGTAACTGAGGTATTTTGGCCTGCCAGTTAATTTCTTTGGACTTCACTGTGAGAGACCTTAGTACTCGCTTGATGCACTGTCCAAAGCGCACCGCCACTAAAGCAACTATGTAGCAGACGGCATTTTACTTTAACACTGAACTGAGTCGGTGGGTTGGCGTACTGGTAACGCGTTGTGTCCGACGAACGACGTTGCTCTACACCAAGCTGGGATAGTACTTGGATGACTGATTACCTGCGGGAAAGTAAACCATTTCGGTATGTATGACCATTCGCCTAAGTCAACTCAGCCGTCCATCCTTCGGGGGTAGGTAAATCGAGTACCGGCCTATCTGGCTGGAGTTAAGGCGAGGCGCGTTTATTTGTGTTGGGTAGCAGGTGGCCCTCCGTAACTTTCAAATGAGCTTCCATTAAGAGCTATAGCACCATCTTAAACTTTTTAACCACTGCATTGACCTGGCCTAAATTGGCCTAAATGACAACTTAACGATAAAAATATGACTTACATTCAGCGGAACGCTGATGTCCTGCATAAAGTTGTCAAAGTATTTCCAATCGTTTGAGCTGTCCAGTGAAATGACTTTTTTGTAGTTGATCTGCGGTATTTTGATGCCGACTTTAGTCGTCTCTTTGAAACTACTGATCGCGATCTGTTCAAACGCCTTTTCGAAGTTCGTGAGGTTCATGAAACTTAGCACATACAGGCTGCCTCCATTTACAGCTGCAGTAACACACATGACACTTAACGACAATAAATAGCCACAATGAGTGTCCCAGCAACTGTCTAGTTGCGTGCAATATGCACTATATCCTGCGCAAAAACAAGGAGAATTGTGATTGTGATAAAATCCGCGTAACTGAACATACGTGGTATTTCAAAAAGTAAGACACTAAATTGTGAGTCATAATTTCATGACATACTTACCAATCTTCGATGACTACTATGTAGATTGTAGACCTATCTTATACTGTTCGTCTGTTAGAGCCTAGGCTTTGTCAGCTGCAATGGTGGCAACACAACGTTCTGACCTTATCATTTCGAACAACTGCTTCAACACAAGCTTGTAAAACACTGATATCTAACTTTACTAACTTAGCAAAAAACTACAACTTTTTTCTGTTTACATTAATGCGCTACGAAGTGTTACAGCTTAGAATTAACAAGCTAGCGATCACAGCGATCTACGTTACAAAACGGCGAAATCAACTAGTTGGTCAAGCGACGATTTTCTAACCTCTGCAGAATCTAATTACAATCAATACACGTTCACAACATTACAGAAAGACACTTACCTTCGATTTGCTTGATTTCTGCAACAAAATACAAAGATATTCTATTGTCGGCATACTAAAAATGCGCAAAAACTTTTTTATGCCAAATAAACAGGGTAAGTCAAAAAAACTGACATTTTTAGTATTTGAGTTCCATTTGTTGTTATGTACTACAGTTTTTCAATTTTTATTTACTCCCGTCAACCTGTCGTTTTACATAACTGAATGACATCGTCTTTACTCGGGACAGCAGATACGCTAAGCGCGTCTTATCGTAATGCCGTTCATCTGTCTGTCCGACCGTCCGTTACATCCTGCTGCCCTATGAAAACGGTACAGGTTATAATTACAAAATTTTTACTGTTGGCTGCTACAAACAGTGTAGTGTTTTGTGACGAGGTTTCATGCATCTGAGTCAGGAGTTTCCACTCAACGAGAACCTCAAACAGGGATAGCCCCTTAACAAGTCGTTATTTTACCGCCATCGGTTGCAGATAAGCAGAGACTTGCTGCATCATGACAAACTCTTCTGACGAGCTTTCTGGGAGGTAACAGCATTGATGACCGTAAACGACCTTGAACACCAAAATAGGTGGTTTTAATGACTTCTTGCGATTTTGAGCTGCGGCGTACGTTTCTACAGTGAATTGCGCCAAAATGGTTAGAAATAGGCAATTTGCACATGAAATTCAAAATTTTTAGCATAAAATTTAAATTTTAGCTGTTCAGTTAAAATTTTGCCTTCCCTTTTATCTAGGTCCAAGGAGTTCTTTGCACGAAAACGTCAAATTTGGGTACCCCTTTAAAATGCGTCATTTCTGTCACTATCCACCTATTTTGCGTGAAAATGGTTGCAGATAAACACATACTTGATGCTGCCGTAACAAACATCGCTGATAAGCTTTTGTACCAACACTGATTGCATTGAACTACCGTGCAATCTAAAATACGCGTTTTTATTTTTTTTATTTAGCCTTCAACGCGTACATTTTAACAGTGAACTGCGCCGAAATTACTAGAGATAGGCCGGGATAAGCCCAAATTCTATTTTTGTAGTTTAAATTTTCACCCCTACGTTCAAGAAATCCTCCTTATTTGGGAATCAATTATGGGCACCCACTTCAAACGCATTATTTAATTGCACGTTGTACACTAATTCACCAAATGGCAACACCGATGCTGTCGCATGTCACGTGAGCTTTTCTTAAATTACTTGTTCGTCTGCTGATGTAGAAAGTTAGTTATTTTAATGCGAATAAATTTAACTTAATCACGACGGTTAAATCAACTAAACACGAATGTCGTCTGATTACTATCTGTGCGTGAAAAAAAGGCTAATTTTTTGTAGAATTATGAAAATGTTTACAAATAAATTTGCGCATTTAAATTGTGAGTAACAACAAATCTTATATTTGCTTAAACAGTAAATATCTGATGTTTAGCAGTTTATATGACATTGTTTCTTGTATTTAAATTATTAAAAGGCCTACATAATATTACGAGTAGTATGCTTTTTCATCACGATTTAGAGTCCATTATGCGAGTGTAACCAAATATACGAGATAAGAAGACAGTGTAACAAGACATGATAAGCTTTGACCGTGACGAAACTAGTTTATTTCACGAGGATGTGATCGACAAAGACAATGCGTTCTGCGTGGGATGTAGGCTACGTGTGATAAACAGGTGCCCAACCGTCACGCTCGATTGGAGTGAGATTATGGACAGTTATAACACTGCCGACGCTATGAGAAAAGATAAGAGGAAGTCGTTGGACATGACAATCATATGCGTTCCAATCTCGAGCTACATAACGGATAAACGGATAGCAATGTTTATAGCTCCCTCATCATGGCTTCAAACACACAGCCTCATCTCACTCAGATTTGCGCCGGACATGGCTTGGCGATTTTCTGGCACGTTCATGTTATATTTTTTGCACTTTAGAAATTATTTAGTGTCCATGATTACACTAACATGCAAAATGTACGAGATATCAGGATTAGACAGATAGAGAGGCATACATAAAAATGACAAACAATAAAAACAGTCAAATCAAACAAAGACAGGCATGCCAAAATTATGTAGGTTAAAAACATTAAAACCTAGACAATGTACACAAAGCACTAGCATCGTATAAACAGTATGACCTTTAACTACGCATGCCCAAACTTTTAAATTATTTGCTTTTCAAAACATTGCCATAATCCAAATAAAACCTAAACATTTTAGTTCTGAACGCAAACCACGAGACGGAACGTGACTTACGTGTTGCAAAAAACACCGTGACGCAAATCCAGACCAGAAAAGCCTGCAACACCCATCAATATTCATATTCATGTTCGTCTGAGACGACAGTTGACAAATCCCAGCTATCATTAAGTACTAATGGCAATATTACAATTATGTATACCAAAACGAGTCAGCATTTCATGACAGCAGTGATAAATTCAAACATCTATATAATGCTGAAAATAGGAAATAGAGAAAAAAATAGTGATTTAACTAACGCTTGTCGACGCATTTCCGAAAAAAATTTTTTAAAACGACATTAATTGTTACGACTTTAGAGACAATATCAACGTTCTCTCTAGCTTGCTATCAAATGCATTTTTCAGACTCAGAATGTCCCAAAATTGATGGTGGTTGGGGATTTGCATCGGAAGAAGACTCTCGAAACTAGAAAAGTACATAAGGGAAACACGCTTCTGCAGCTTCTAGTCTAATGTTCGGTTAAATGATTTGACTATTATGGATTATTATGTAATATCAGTGGTATTAGCAGTCTGTTTTACAACAACGTAGAATTAGATGTTATTTCTATCCTTAAAAATTTTCGGAAATATTGTGTGTTAAATTCGAGTTTGTTTCTCTACCATTGTTTGAGAGTAAGAAAATTAATTATATATTGTGCGCCTCTGTATCTTTACACACGTTTAGTTTTATGGCGCTTTATAAGTTCGTTTTTAACTTTTATCTTTAACTATTGGACGCTTTGTGTACAGAGTAGAGCAAAGCGTTTGGCTTTTTTGCCTTTTTGCTTCCTTGCTTTTTGTTTTGGCTTCGTTTCTGTTTTGTTTTTGTTTTGTTTTTGTTCGATTTTATAATAAATACATAAAAAGTAAAAAACCGGAAAAACAGGGAAAACAAAAATAGACTCCTAAACAGCAGTACTAGTGTTTACATACAAAGATGTGCGTTTATTTATAGCAATAAGTTAATATTTAGTAAATAAGTTTTTGCGATACTAACCGTTGTGCTCGTATCACGCATGTTGACGTCGTGTGTACGATCTGGCGAAGTACGGAAGTCTCGTCTTTAATCGAGATTATTTCTTCTCTCCAACAAAATCAATGACTGTGAACGATTTTCTCAGACAGCAACAAAATCGACGACAAAAAAATCAACACAACAAAGAATATATTTCACTGCACTCTCGTAAAGTTTCCAGTCTCGCAAGTGCAATTTATCTATTTATGCAGCAGAAAAATGGTTCTGTTCCTTTGCAATCTTTCACCGATCCAAATACGGCGTAAGTTTAGTGTATAATGTAGATAATCCACGCGTACACAACAGAGACCCATTCAACCGAACACAACATGTACAGCGACGGCTATGCATATAATGCGACGACTCATCTCTGCTGAAGACGACTACGCCACGCGGTGTATGACGTGAGAGAGAGTGTACACTGAAGAGAGGGCGTCATCGGCGCATTCCCGTGTGACCGACCAAGCTGAACATCCACAGCACCTATTCACTAAATCGTCGCCACTGCCAGCCACAATGTTGCCTCGTCTTATATCTTTCACCAGCCTCACATCACCTGCAGGCTCACCTCGGCATAACTTGGCTCTCATAGTTCAGGTCGGCTCAGTGATACGAGTATCTCTATAGTGCCATTGAACGAGATGTCACGCGGCGACTGAAATTGTGGGACATCAAAATGCAGCACAACGAAAATGCAGGCTGGCAGATAAAAGAAAAGTCTAGCCTCTATGGAAAGCGAACATACAATACACATATAGCATAAAATCGTTGATGTTTGCACTATATTTAATACAAAGCACCATCGCTTCTTATGTACCTCGCTGTTTTAGCATGCACACTTGGCACAGATGCTGAGACGCAACTCATGGCGTCAACGGCTGACGTCCTCCTAGCTCCTGGTTGTCGTCGGACGCCGAACTTCTGTACAGACAGAAGGCGTCTGATCTATCACAATGACCGACGACTTATGATAAATGTCGTTGTAATATAGCTACAGATGCACGATTCTATTCACGTCGTGCTCTCGTGATGATCCAGAAACGCGAACAGGTTCGGATGGACCACCTGGAAGCGTCGTCACTCACAGAGCAATGCTGCGTTGTTTTCGCGTAGCGCGTTGTCGCGTATTGACAATCTTGACGCCAAGTAGGCTTCGCCGCGCGCGTGAAAACTTGTCCATTATTCAACTCGTGTGCTCTGAATGCTTAGTACAATATGATTATTTGACATATGGCGTTCCACACTTTGTTTTTCCAGTTTTTTCCAGTATTGCATTTTTACCGATTGTAAGTTTGTGCCGCATTTTTCGGTTTCGCATTTTCATGTCTAGTCTCGCATTTTCAGCGTTTCCGATGTCACACTGCGCCTCCGTGGCAACGTCAGAACTCAGACACAGTAAGTTTGCGCGTATTTAACTGTTGTAAGTCATGTCTTCGTCGCGTAAGTGTTTTGCAATGCTGTTCGAAATACGTAGCTTGGCAGCAGCAAAGCTTCTGTCGCCGAAAGTGTTGTGGATGCGTAGAACAGCACACGATCTGTCGGCAGACGAGCGCAGCCGACGTCGAGGACCTTCCGAGACCAGCTGCATGTCATCAGCCAGGTACGCAGGATGTTTGGCTTATGATGAACGTTTGCGTCAGCTTGGTTTACTTAGACTTGAATTATGGCGGTTGCATCTTTTTTGTTATAAAATGGTCTTTGGTTTGATGTTTTTTAAAAAAATTTTTAATAACTTTTCAGTTTGCTTATACCAAAGCAAGATGCATCAGCAATGTCAGTCTTAACTTTTTAGCCAGCGTGTCTGTAATATATGGAATAGCCTAGGCTACCGTCTGCCATTAACTTTTCGTCGCTGCCTTTGAACGAATAATTGCATAATGTTAATTTTTCACCATATTTCTAGTAAAAGGCCTATTAAGGTTTGTTTTATGTTTTATTACTGTGCTCATTGTTCGTTTTTGGGCAGTTGTCAGAGTTTTCTGGGCGTTTCTGCCCAGCTCGCTGAGTGTGTTATGACTGCGGCATCGATTTGTTGGCTAAAGATGCGTGCACAAATAGGTCTACATGCAGATTTGTGCTACGTCATTGGCAGTAACAGCAGGCGACGAACATCTCGTGTTGCATATCTGAGTGCTTGACTCGGGATAGTTAGCTGTCGCTGAATACGCGGCAAAATCATAACAGTGTTGCAGTCTTAAGCCACGCTGAAAGTAGAACAATTTTAATAGCAAACATTCAGCTCGTAGGCTACAGCTAATAATATAAATATTGCCGAGCAGCACGACCCGAGCGGCCGAGTTGCCGTGATATGTTGAAAGAACGCGTCAGTTTTCGGGCTGCGTGAATTAACGATTGATCACGCCGTTAATTTTAATAAATTTTAAACATTAGACCTAGTTAAATTTCAGTTAGGCTTAAAGATTGCAATAAGTGTAAAAACAAAAGTCAGTTGCACTACTTTTATAAAGCGAATGTTTACTTTGGAAATGCGTCAGTATTATGATACTAACCACTGAGATACACAAGCAATTTGAGCAAAGCTCATGTAACGAGCGACAGCATCGCTGCAGCCACCTGCAAAATCAGTGTACAACATGCAATAAAATAATAATGCGTTTGGAAAAAGTACCCAAATTTGTTGCTTCCGTACAGAAACATTTTTGAACTAAGGTTCAAACTCAAACAGTTATAATCTATGTTAAATGCTGTTACGACAGACCACTGTCCAGATTATTCTCTCTGTAGTAGTCAGACGCTTAGGAAGTGCAGTTACTGTATTAATGGTAGTGTGTGCCGAGTAATAAGACGAGTTCGTTCGTACTCGTATATTACAGTTATATACACAGTAACATCTCGACATCGTAAGCACTCTCGGCCTCAGATACGGCGCCTGTACGGTCGCAGTAGCAAAGAACCCCAAAATATCTGGTCGCCGTTCCTCGTAGACGCCAGCTGCCAATCATCCCGCTAAGCCGCCGCCCCTTCCCGCTATAAGCCCATGTCGGACGTCGCCGTAGCGCCCCCACTAGATTTTGTAACCCCAATCCCCAATCCCTAACAAATGCTAAAAAAGAATTCATACGCAGGTTGTCCAGGTCTATTTCTACTAATTCTGGTGCAGTTCACTCTTGAAATGTGCGCCTTCGACGAAAATCGCAACAAAAGTCAATAAAACCTATATTTTTTTCTAAAAAATCCGGGAGAGAGGTTAAAATTGTTCAGTGTCATCAACGTTGATATCCCTGAAAAGCCCGTCAGATCTACTACCGGTAATGATAAACAGCATGTATATGCCTACCTGCAACCGTTTTTGCGCTATGCGAGTGAATAGCGGTGTAAAATAACTACTTTTTAGGGTTTGCCCTTTTTTGACGTTCGAGTGCGCAAGCCTCTATGAA
>Ga0209454_1002086_pt1 | contig 13251 bp, 5 predicted proteins | sample WorMetHERISLAND1_2_FD_187400 | JGI IMG/M metagenome (GOLD analysis project Ga0209454, IMG submission 187400) | Marine gutless worms symbiont microbial communities from Max Planck institute for Marine Microbiology, Germany - Olavius geniculatus... | ecosystem: Host-associated > Annelida >...
TTTACATGTGACAGCAGCTAGTGCTAAGCACACAGGCCTACTAGCTCTCATAATTCTGTCTGTCCATTCATCCGTCTGCCTGTCTGTCACAAACCAATACCAATTCAAGCTCAGATGAGACAAAAATTCCAAGTTTTCACCACATGATACATAGTGTAGAGTTTCACTTTCTTGTGACATTTCGTGCTGCAACGAGGATGTCAAAATCTTTATACTGCTATCAACCCATCTAGAGTGCAAATGGTTGCAGATAGGCAGACTTTGCTGCTTATCATACAAGCACTGCTGACGAGCTTTCTCAGTGTACCAACACTGCTGCCCTTGAGCGACCCTGAAATACAACATTAGCGCGTTTTAGTAATTTTTTGGCGATCTCAGACTGTGGTGCATTTCAGGAGTGAATTGCACCAAATTAATTTTAGCCGATGCTGTCGCGCGTCTCATAAGCTGAGCTCAGATTTATCGTGTAGTTAGTTGCGCATCAGTGTCAGTGTTGACCTGCAGCTGGTGACAGAAGCGGTTGAACTGTGACGACAGTCCGTTGCGACGTCGAACCCTAGGACTGGCCGACGGACTACACCCGACTCCGTTCACCATGATACCTCCGCCGCCGCCGCGGCCGTCACACTGCAATACGCCGTCCAGCAGTCCTCCAACACCAGGGACTTCAGACGCACACAGTCGAGATCCTGCGGCACCGGACTTGGCCACCAGCTGGTCGAACTGAGTCGACTGCGAGCGAAACAGGCCGTTGGTAACGAACTGTTCAGCGGACTTGCGCCACGGCAACGGCGATTCTATGCTGGCCGACATTTTACACGTCTGCTAGCTACAAGTACAGAACATATTCCACGCACAAACGCAGAGGTTCAGTCACAAAACACGTTCTGAGAGAGATATTCGCAACAGTTCCGTGTTCCGCATACATCACCATTCGGCAAGCGGTTTCAAACTACTAATACTGCGTGCACAGCCCAGCAGCGTACAGGCTAACACAGCAGCCATACAAACACTGCGCAGTTGTACACATCAATTAAGCTGCGCCAAGTACTCGATTATTGAATTACCGAAATACACAAGAGCAGTTTTACGAAGTTGCTAGAAGTACGCTGCGACCGTCTTAGTCTAGCCTAACTATTTTAAACAACATAAAAAAATTGACGGCAAAATAAACAAAAAAGAACTAATGCGAAATAAGAAAGGGCGATGAAAGTAATTTGACAGCTCAAGTTTAACTATCCTGTGCATGTACTTTGTATAATGTACGAAAATTTTCTCGGACACATAAAATATTTTTATGTAAAAGACTAAACTTTGTATTTAAATACAGCACACAAAACTATGCAATCTGAAACTTTTCCTTGAAATGTTCAAATTATAGCTGTGATTTACCGTTGCTAATGTAAAATCCTAACCGTGTACACTTCACGTGTTTTGACTCCAATTGACAGTGATCAGAAAACGTTTAGTATTTATTATTCTGCTTCGTTTATCCCATTCCCATCTAGTGAGCACTGAGTGGTGATATAACATCAGACCAGTAGCGGAATCGTCAGTGTTCGACTGTTTGCACAGCCCTACGTAACTGCGGCCACGACTAGCCATCAGCAATACTGCGCTCAGGCTTTATAAAACGAAGGATAGGAAACGACAAAGTTCCTGATTGTATTGCATAACCCATTTCGTTAGACCTACCGTGTCTGCAATTCGTTTCAGACAGGTTTACAATCTAAGCAAAATAGACTCCTGGCCGCCTAGGCCGTGCACACGTCTTTTATAAACCATCGGGTGTTTTCGTTGTTACAAAGCTCAATTAATCAGTCATTGTTTTACGGTACCTACGTACGGTGGTCACCACCCCCAACTTTTGCAAAACTAACGAAATATGTTATACCCGCGACATGCATTTTCAGGGCTCGATACTTGTCCGTTAATTCACCCGCACCCGAATTAACTGCTAGGGTTAGGCATGGGGTAAGGTTAAGGTTAGGAATAGGGTTAGGGTTGAGGTTAGGGCTAGGGTTAGTGCTAGCATAAGCGTTAACAAGAATAATTCGGGTGCGGGTGAATTAACGAACAAGTACCCAGGGCTCTTTGTTTCGTGCCCAAAATACGTTTGCGCGGTTTACAGCGCTGCGCAGACTGCAAACTCCCCCTAGCTGATATGGAGAGTGGTCGCTGCCTCTCCCAAGCACCCCACTTTCGCTCTCGGCCTTTTATCTCTATGTTCGGCCTTTCTGGCCTCGGGAACCGTTTCACCCGAACTCCAGATTTTAGTCACATTTATGATAATTTTATTCACACAAAACTGTGTAGAACATGACACAGATAGACCTGCGAGTCGGGTCGATCAAGTCGACTCAAGTCGACTTGGGCCTTCCAAGTCGGGTCAAGTCGGTCTGTAGCAGCGTCACCGTCAAAATTTTCTGGCGCCGTCGGTTTCATTACAAGTCATTTCAAGTCGACTTGAAAAGTCGACTTGACCAAAAATCTTGTATCTAGCAGTTCTCTCAAACGCGGCTATCGATGATTTTGGGCGAATAAGGCAATTTGTAACGTATTTCAGTAACAGTAAATCTATATAAAATATCGGTGTACCTATAGGAGGGTAAACGGATTATCGAGTTTCATGGCTTCGCACAGCCCTAATTGTTCATGTAGATAACGTAGAGGCCTACATGGTGTGAATCAGCCTAGTGTGAATGACGTAATTTTCATGCTGTTGTTTCCCTTGCACTAGATTGCTGAAATTTTAAATGCCTAGGTTTAAGACACAGGGCTAATTATTAGTGTAAAAAGTTTTTTCCATAAGCCCTAACATGCAGTTAGCCACAATACATTCGTTACAGACTGACTGACGGACGAACGACAACGATGCCAAAGACGCCGTACAGCATAGCTGTACTGCGTCAAAAACAGTCACATAACACACAGTTTTTAGGCCTAACTGTCTGTGTGAACTTTTTTCAAGAAATGAGAATGGCAAAAGACGCCGCTGAAGGAATAAAACGCATTATGAATAGCCTACAGTATACGTACAGCGTTCACGTAAGTTCATCGCAACTTCTAAACGTCTCAAGTCGTTTGAAGTCGACTCAAGTCGACATGCCGCTGTCAAGTCAAGTCAAGTCGAGTCGGATGTGCTCAAGTCGACCGCCGTCGACTTGGGGTCATTTTTGCGTCAAGTTGGGTCACGTTTCTGTACCTCAGCGACTCGCAGGTCTAATTAGAAGCTACATACCGTGCACATTATAACTTGCATCACCGCATCGAGAACTCCTTCTGCTAAATCCAGGTTTGGATACAACTTGATTGCACTAACTTTTTCCTGACATACAAAACATGATTTGTCAAAGTTAAGACGGAATCAGTAAAACAAAACATTATAAATAACAAGCAGAGTGGATTGACTGCAAAGCTGCGAAAATGTCAAAATATAACACTGCACTGCGACTTAACAATAATGCAAACAGTCTTGATCTTTCATTTTCATACGGCGTCAGCATAGCTTGCCATGCAAAAGCCCTGTCGTAGCTATAGCAAAGGCGTCTGTCCGTCCATCCTTGTGGATGTCACACTGCTGTACTGTGGCAAAACGATGGCTTGTGCAAATACCGTAAGGGTCCTTTAAAAAACGCGATATACTACTGCGGGCAGTATTTATACAGAGAGTATAATCCATCCGTTGCCATGTAAGTCTTAGATTTGCTAAAAATCACACACTATAACTAAACTCCGATACTGGCATATTACTCAATGATGAGTCCGAATCAGAATGTTGTACAAAAACGAATGCTGACGATTTAACTTGCATTTTTATTTATCTGTCGCAATTTCTATTATACATTGGGTCGTGTCAACGTTTTATACACGAATATGTGGATATGGACTGATAAAGCTTACGCCCAGCATGTTCTCTATTCGATAGAGCTCTTTGAGCAGTTTCAAATGCTAGTACTGTCTGACAATGACCTAGGCTACTATAGTGCACGAGATCGTACTCGGAAGTCGGTTATGTTCCGAGTCATCTGCTGGCGATTCTTGAAGCTGAACGGAGCATCCTCGCCTTCACTCAATCTACAAAACGTATTTGTTATATGCTCAACGCACAGCGACTTTTGCTTGCTTTAAGCTTGTTATTTTGGGAAAAACGGCACCAGCTTAACGTGCAAACATTGTTAAACTGAACTGTTCGTTGATCTGATAGATAACACGTAGGCCTATAAATTGATGTCGTTTATAATCGAGTGCACGAAAAACAAACAACTTTATCTCCATTTATTGCCCAGATACACCAAAAACAAGTAATTTAAGCAAAGCTCACGTGACGCACGATAGCACCGTTACTGCAACCTGGGCAATCGTGTACAGCATGCAAATAGGCGCAATTCACTTTTGAAATGTGCGCCGCAGCCGAAAGTTGGAAAACATTAAAAGAAACATTAAAACCCCTTATTTTGGTGTTTTACGGTCATTCAAGATCATCAATGTCGACACCGTTTAATAGCTCGTCACTAGTGCTTGTTATTATAAGCAGTATGTCTGTGCCTATTTTCATCTGTTTTCACGCTAGACAAGCCAATACCGGTAAAATAATCACTTTTAAGGGGGTACCTCTCTTTGATGCCTACCTGCGCAGGTGTCCTTGTACCTAGGCAATTGGCACTTAGACTGCTAAAATCTGCGTTTAATGTTCAAAGTTTCATACGCTGGTTGTCTAGGTCTATTTCTAGCCATTTTGTCGCAATTCACTTTGGAATGTGCGCTGCAAATTGTGCAAAATTCGCTAAAAAAAACCCTATTTTGGACGCTCAAGTTCGTTCAAGGTCATCGACGTTAATAAATCTAAAACGTTCGTCACCAGTGCTTGTTATGATAAGCAGCATATATGTACCTATCTGCAACCGTTTTCACGCTATACGAGCCAATAGCGGCAAAATAACGTCTTTTTAGTGGGGTGCCCTTCTTTGACGCCCTCGTTCGAAGGGAATCTCTTTACCCAGGGGCATAAAAATTTGTCGCAATTAACTAGAGTCTTGGGGCATCCCACGGTAAAGATTTTGTAATTCTAGCTTGCACCGTTTTGATACAATCGCAGAGTGTGACAAACGGACAGACAGACAGACGTTCAGGCCATGGCTAAGACGCGCCAAGCAATCTGCTATCGAGCGTAAAACACTTTACCGGTGCTGGAGAAAAACATATGGCATCGTAGTTTTGTCGACGAACGTTCCAAGACCGAGACGATAATTTTTCGTGAGTTTGCTCAGTTCGTTTGCTGTACATTCAGCATGATATAAGTCAGCAACAAAACTGCATGCAGACTACAGCAGCATTTTCGTATATAGGCCTTACAGTACTGTGAAAGACTTTCATTTCTGACCGAGAAAGTTTCTTAGCACGAAATCTTCGATGGGCCTATGGAAATACAAAAACACAACTGCCTAATACATTTAACGCAGAGATATTTATAATTATAGCAAACCTTATTTTAAAAATAGCTTGCAGGCTATTGTTTCTGCAGTGAACACAAACGAAAAACTCGATCGCACTCGCCATGCGTTCGCACCAATGTTGCTCGGCGTAATTGCGGTGACCAGAATTAGCGTTAATATTATGGTGCAAGGTTTGGGTTTAAGGTTTGAGACGCATATTTTTGATTTATGTAAAAATAATGTACATCATAATTAAGCGTATAGTATTGGTGATAAAACCGACGCTGCTGCAGGCATGTACGAAACTTGCCGACTGACGATTCGTGATTCCCACTTGCTAGAGTTGAGGTCGTCAGTTGGCCGGCTGCAGTCGTGTCTGCGACGGTACGATGAGCTCGGGTGCTCGTCGTACAGCCGAGACACGGCCTTGGCCGGTATCTATGAGCACCGTTGGGTACGTACCGACTTAGGCCGTCCAAGTCGGCGGCCGAATAAATAGCCAGCTCGGGTAGAACCGGATATTTATCCGATTGCCTAGCGGCTATTGATACAGCTGCCAGATAAATATCATGTGCTTATTTTATACATAATATTATAAAAACAACTTCCAAATAAGAGTAATCTACTAACCGAGTACATATGACATATTCTTCAAAGTTTCTTTGAACTGCAACATAGTAACTGAAACGTCCATTAAGAAATACAAGTCCACAGGATAGTTCTCTGCTTGACGAAACATCACTTGAAAGGTATGAGGTTCATCTAAAAAAAACAACAATAAAGCAAAAGAATGCAATAATTTTATCATTGATGTCGCGTACTATATTCGTGCACTGTATATGAGCACTTATGCACTAAGCAGTTAAAATTTTAATTGTTATTACACAGTATATATGGTATATATACAATAATGGTTCTTTAAGTAAAATTTTGCTAAAACTATGCAAAATGGTTTTTACGCGCGATAGCAGAATACTTCGCGCGTCTTCGCCATGACCTGGGCGACTGTCCATCTGTCTGTCCGTCTGTCTGTCCGTTACACTGCTGTATTGTGTCAAAAAAGTGCAAGCTAAGATCAGGAAATTTTAACTGTGGGCTGCCCCAAGGACTCTAGTTTATCGTGACAAAATTTCGCGCTACGGGGTGAAGGGGGTCACCTCGAACGAGGGCATCAAAGAGGGGCACCCCCTTTAAAAGGACGTTATTTTGCCGATATTGACTCGCCTAGTGTAAAAACGGTTGCAGATAAGTACAGATATGTTGCTATGATAACAAGCACTTGTGACAGATTTTTTTTTTACTTTTATTAACATCAATAACCTTGAACGACCTTGAAATGTAAAAATTACGGGTTTTCGTGAATTTTTCGTAATTTCGAGCTGCGACACATATTTTAAGAGTGAATTGCGCCGAAATGGCTAGAGATAGACCCAAACAACCTGCACATAAAATTTTCAGCATTAAACGCAGATTTTTACCTCTGTTCGCTCGACTAGAGTGAAAACAGTTGCAGGCACAGACACGCTGCTTATCATAACAAGCACTAGTGACGAGCTTTAGAATGGTGTCAACATTGATGAACTTTAATGACCTAGAATCTTAAACAACAGGGGATTTTAGTGTTTTACGCACGAAAGCAGCTACTGCTTTCAGCGCGTTTTAGCCACCGCAATTCTGTCTGTCCGTCTGTCTGTCTGTCTGTCTCTCCGTCACACGGGTGGATCAGTCAAAAACTGTGCAAGCTAGGATCACCAAATCTTCACCGTCGGCTGCCTGGAAGACTCTAGTTTCAGGAACCGTAAAGCTTTTGCAGAAATTGGAAGAGTCACCCCGAACGAGGGCACTAAATGAGAAAGGGGCAAAATTTGCGATTTTTGGCCAATAAGTCGCTGTATCTCAGTAACGGTGCGAGATAGGGTTTATGTTACTATTAATCACTAATAAAAAATCGTACACTGGCTTTCGATTGCCGCCAAGATCAATGACCTTAAATAACCTTGAACGCCAAAATAGGGGGTTTTATAGATTTTTTTGGCGATTTCGGGCTGCGACACAAGTCTAAATCATTTACAAAATGGCGACACGGAACTATCGTTATGCGATCCAGATAGAGAATTTGGTATTTGTATATTAACTTAGCGTGAACACCCCAATTTTTAGCTAAACTACTTAACAGGAACTGCTATAGGCTTTCGCGCGTCTCATGAGCATTAGCTCAAATTTTTTGTGTTTTGCATTTTTCGGCTGCGGCGCACATTTCAAGAGTGAATTGTATCGAAATGGCTGGAGATGAACCAGGACAACCTGCATAGGCCTGTGAAATGTTTTGCATAGTACGTCCATTTTTAACAATCTACATTTCGACCTTCTACATTTAAAAAGTTTTCCGTACAAAAACCTCAAATTTAGATACTCCTTCAAAACGCATTATTATTCTATTGCATGCTGCACACGATTGCCTAGGTGGCAGGACCGCTGCTATCGTGCGTCACGTGAGCTTTGTTCAAATTACTTGTTATTGAATGGACCTAGTTGAATGCTTTAAATGGATCGCATGCAGAATAATGCTAAAATGAAAACGCACAAACTTGGTCTGAGTCGAAGGCTAATGTTCTGCGGGGCAAGTTGAACTGCGCCATGACCACGCTCCGCGTTTCTTGGCGGAGTGTTCTAAAAACGACACAACGTCTCATTTGCTTCTCGTTGTCAGTTAAACCCAGCTTCATTGTGTTCATAATTTCAAATATGTGCTTTTGTTAAAATTTATGTTTTGATGCTATTGTACAAAATTAAGCCACGAAAATAACCAACTTTGCTATAGTTATAATGTCTTCGCATTGATAAGTTTATTTTAACCAAATATGTTACGCAGTACGTATCCTAGCAGTTTTATTTTTTTGTGCATGCACAATTTGCCGCGCCACTACATTAACATTTCCGCATTTTCCAAGGTGACATAAACAACCAAAGGTTTACGTACATGTCTCAAAATTGGCGCACTTAAATAAACATATTTAACTCTCTCTCTAACCCTGCCTATTGTGTCGCATTAATGACGTTCTATTGAAATAAATGTAAAAAACTTACCAGTTTACAACTGTGTGTAAGGTCGATGTGATGATATCAGTCCTCTAAAACCGCACCACACCGTAAATGCGTCTTTACACTACCTTGTGAAACATAAATGTAAGAAAAACCTAACGATAATAACAAACATTTTAATAAATGAAAAAAACACTTTAGACCAACATTGCGGTGAATGATCTGTATGAGACTAGACTGTGATAGATCCACACAGTCTAGAATTATACAGATCATTCACTGCAATGTTGATCTGAAGCGTTTTTTTTAAATTTCACCAAAATGTTTGTTCGTTATTATCGTTATACATGCATATTTCATTCATATTTCACAAGGTAGTGCGCATTTACGGTGCGGTGGTATATAGGCCTATAATAATCACATTATTGCAAATTGTCCGCAGAGTGTGTCAGTGAAAAACGTTTGAAAATCGGTCATTAATTGGCGAAGATATGGACAAAAGTAAAGTGCCACGTTTTTATGGCCCACCCTGTATTGCACTATGTGTCTGAAATTGCTAAGTGACATTCAACATTTTGAGCCAAAAAGTACAATACCAGTCATACAGACAGCCGTTGCGAGTAAATAGGCTTTTTTATAATTAAAAAAAAATAAATAAAATCATCACACTAACATTGTGGTAATGCATAGACCGTTGAGAGAACACGATAAACGCATGGCTACACCCACTGCTGTGGAGCTTTTCTTGAGAGTTGCATCTGACTAGGGAATAATTCTGTCACAAAACAATTTTACAAGCACGCTCATTTCCAGGCAGTTTTTATTAAATGGTGTGTTATTTTGTTATACAAATTAATATAAGTTTTAGCTACGTGTGAAATTCGATAGCTTTGTTGTTAATAAAAGCTAAATATTAATAGAATATCAGAAAACAAATCTGATCACTCAACTTTAATGAAGCTCATTTAAGGATTATGTAAGCTTATAATAACTGTATAAATGAATATGTTGTGCCTGTTTAATACCGGCTGAGTACACCAGTAGCAACCAGCGGCGATACAGTTGCCACAGCTATGTGCATGCGTTGTACAGACGTCTTCGTTGGTCACTTCCGCACCACCTTCTGTCAGTTTATACAAGTAAACAGTTTACATGCTGTACTGCAGTCATTTAACCCCTCCTGTATTTTTGATGACCCAAAAAGGTTCTCAAAATGACGTAAAACTCGTCGTTAAACTGCGATCACGGAAGAATCGAGCACTGCGATCTCAGAGACAGTAATTGCAAGTTTCAACAAAAGTGTTCGTAATGTTTGTGAGAAGACAATAAAACGCTGAAATAACGGCATTGCTACTTTTGAGTTTTCAATATGGATGTCACTTGTAACATGCCGTTGATTCACAACTGGGCGTACAGTTTACGCTTGAAATTTCGATCATTTTCACGAACGCACGCCGTCAATCAAATACGCCAATTTTATTGATGGCTTTGTCAATGACGCTCTGTAAGAAACGACACCACTCTTCAATGAAACTTTTTCAATTGTCCCACGTTATGAATCCTGCTCTAATAGACGTGTTGGGACGGTGTTGCTATAGTAGGCCTACACCTCAAACTTAATAGTCAGCTGAGTTCAAGTCTGGGCTCTGCATGTGCATGCTATATTGCAGTTATACATTGTGTCCGGTAAAAAAATAAACCCCTAGACATTGTGCAATAGAAATGCCAAATCTGAACAAATCTAACTAAAATTTCACGCGCACTTAAACCCCAGTAAATTTCTAAAAATCGTTAAACTTTGTTGAAAAATGTTATTTCTTAGAAAATCGATAACATAATATCTCCGTTACCAATATACCGTTACAAAAGTGAACTGTAAACCCGTGTATATTTGCGTAACTCTAACAAGCAAAGTTTAATTCTGACCGAATTTTACACTAACAATGCGCCACTTATTGGCAGTCACACTGCCAAATATTTCAGTTAAATATACCAACGCAAGCGATAGTTACTGCGCTTTTTGTGAGATCACCCCTTAAATGTCTGTGTCGATGTTCCGCAGCAGTTTGTTTAACCCTGACGATGTCCACGGCTTGTTGGGAAATTCTGCAATAAACTTTTTACCGCCATACCCTTTTTGTCTCAGCAGTTAAATTGAAACACGATTCTCTGCAGAAAATATCATTTTTATTGTTTACGTTATTGTGTACGTTGATTGCGTCAATAAACGTCACTGCTGATGAACGACAGCAGTAGGCCTAGGCCTATGTAACGTCATTATTGGTAACGGAGATATTTTTGGCATCGATATTCAACAATAATTAATAACTCTGCTAAGAAATAATATTTTTAACGAAATTTGATCTCTTTAGCAGTTTATTGAAAACTAAGTGTACGAAATTTTATTCAGATTTGTTCGTATTTGCCATTTCTATTCTACAATGTCTAGGAATTAACTTTTTTACCGGACACAGTGTAGGTCTACAGCATTGTTGATTTGCTACTTACTTAAAGTATTTTCGCAGAAGGCAAACATTAAAACACTTGCTATGAAAAACAGCTGCATTGATATCGCCATTCTACAACGCAGTATACAGTTTCGTTACTGCTACGAACCAAAACATTGCAATCGTGCAAAACTAGCGTACTTTTTTTCAAAAAGTAAGCTTACTACGTTTCACGTCAAGAAAATGTTTATTTGTGTCTCTTTTTGATAAAGAACGGTAAACGATGAAAATTGTCACTAAAAATGAAAGACGAAAAGTGGAAGAGCAACAATAGAACCTTGCACTAAGTTATTTCACTATAATGCACTGACTGTAATATATTTTCGTACGTAAAACAGATAACGTTAGATATCAGAGTGCTATAGGCCTACTGTTCAACGTGTCAGTCCAGTCGCTGTTAAGTTACACGGTAGTAAAAAGATTAGAATGGCTGCATTCATCAAGCTGTATTCACACGCCACATTTCATTCACTGCAGAATGTAAGCTGTTCAAAACACAAAATGCTTAAAAATTGCATGTGAAAATGTGACGCGCCATCTTTGCCAAGCGTTGCGCTTTTATATCTTCCGGAAACCGTTGCAACTCTCACTGATGCATCAGAATAAACGACAGTTTCCGAGTTAAGTTCTAAAGACTACGCAAACACTTCTGCAGTATGCTGTTAACCAATGTGTGCAAAGCAACACTGCTAACAGTTGTGCTAACAGTTCATTTATTCGTTTGCAACTTTATTAGCAACAAATGACAAAAAGCATTCGCTGTTACAGATGAAAGCGACAACAGGTACAATGATTATGGACCTCAGGGTTATAGACCTGATGTTAGTTAACACAAGAGTTAGTAACAGTTCTTGGTGATTAAAATCTTGTGATAAGGTTGGCGTTAGCCAGGTAGCCAGTACGGCCCAGTAGCCAGTTGTCTGATGTGCGATGTGGCAAGCTGAAAGTGTATACGGGGCATGAATACACTGTCATCATCATTGAGCAGCAGCAGTAGCAGCGGTGTCACAATGCACTCATAGCCGGACACGCCTGATTTAACTGCATCCGCCATCAACGCCATATTATACATCCGTATCGCATACAAACCCGATCATCAAGTTGCAATCTGTATGAAATCTATAGAAATGAGACCATCAATAAAATAAGTATTGTTACGCGGTCGACTTAATAATTGTAGCCCACCATAGCCAAGGGCCGCCATAGCCACAAAGCCATAGCCATAGCCAGGGGCCAACATAGTTAGGGTTACGGTTAGGGTTGCTGACGAACAGTAATCCTAATTCTAACTATGGCGGCCCCTGGCTATGGCGGGCCGTCACCGACTTAATAGGCTGCGTCCTAATGGGCCGCATTACAGGTTTTGCTTGTCCATCCATCCGTCTGTTTGTCCTTCTATCCGTCTGCCACTATACTGGCTTTTTTAGTTCTAACACACAATAACAAAAAACGTAGTAAACCAAAATTGGCGAAAACGTTTTCCAGAAAGGAAGTAACCGACTTGTTCATTTTAAATTTTTATTTCAAACGGTTAAAGGCCAAGGCCACCGGATGTTAAAAACCCTAAGTTGAATACTGGCTTTCAAATGACATGAAAATCAATGACCTTGTGACCTTGAACGCACTATGGTGTGCCAATCGTGCGGTATTGTGGCTACACGGTAAGTTGCAATAACCATCACGACATGCGTAGACCGCGAATGTCATCTGAGCTAAGAGCTTGTCTTGAAAAAATTTTAACTAATTAAACTTTTAAAAGTTTTTTTAGTTTGCTAACAAGTTAGTTTTCCATTTGCACGATAATTTGAGAGAACACAAAAACCATTTTGAATGAAAAACAAACGGAATCGCAAAATTTAGCATTTGGAACGAAAAACGAAATTCGCGGTTTTACAAAAAATGCCAATTTTTCATATTTATTCGCATTACTATAATGCTTTTACAGTTCGGTTAACAAGAAAAGCCGTGCTAACGCAAAGGGGAACGTGCAACAGCAGTGCATGTTTGAAAGCCCAGTAAAATAAAATCTATGTTTCTATTACAGTCGCCAGACGGCGCGAAACGACCGGCGGCTAATTATCTACACCGTGTCTCAAAAAACTAAGCAGATTTGTTTTTGTCAGAACTGCGTCAAATTTTCACCGATTTTGATAATTTTTAGCAGAAAGATGGCAAACGATCCAAATATATGCGAGGTGCACTCATTTTTCACCTCACCTAATTTGCGTCATCACCTTACCGTGTTAAACGCAAATGTTCCAAATCGC
>Ga0209454_1002087_pt1 | contig 13250 bp, 6 predicted proteins | sample WorMetHERISLAND1_2_FD_187400 | JGI IMG/M metagenome (GOLD analysis project Ga0209454, IMG submission 187400) | Marine gutless worms symbiont microbial communities from Max Planck institute for Marine Microbiology, Germany - Olavius geniculatus... | ecosystem: Host-associated > Annelida >...
AAATCCGATTTTGAATATCTTCATCCGTTTCGGAGATATTCGCCGCCGAACTTCGAAGTCGTCCGAAATCGGGCCATATTTTGCATGTTTTTCGACCCACAAATTTTTTTGGGGTGTGCCCCCCGAAATTTTGGACCGTCATTATAAAATTGGGCTAGTACTGCCCATCGTGCAAAATTTCACGCCGGTCGGCCCACGCATCTCGGAGATCTCGCGTTGCAAAATAAATATAAAAAAAATCTGCAGTAAAACATAAGTCCTTCCGAAAACTATCGTTTTCGGGCGGACTAAAAAATTTGAGCTGATGCTCACGAAATGCGCGAACGCATAGAGCAGTTCCTGTTCGCAAAGTGTCAGTCTATCTCCAGCCATTTCGTCGCAAGCAGCCGAAGAACGCAAAAATCAATAAAACCCCTTATTTTGAACGTTTAGGGTTTTTCATAGTCATCGATGTTGATACGACTAAAAAGCTCGTTACTAGTGCTTGTTGTGATAGGCAGCATGCCCATGCCTGTCTGCAACCGTTTTCATGAAAGACTGGCCAACAACGGTAAAACAACGACTTTTACGGGGGTACCGCTCTTTGATGCCCTCGTGCGCAGGTTTCCCTGAACCTAGAAAATCGAGACTCGGACCGTCGAAATCTACGTTCAAGCTAAAAATTTCATATCAGCTTGTCCCTGTCTAGCTCTGTTGATTTTGGCGCAATTCGCTCTTGAAATGTGTCTTGCAGCACGAAATAACCAAAAAACCATAAAACTCCTATTTTGGCATTCAAGGTCATCTGAGATCATTGAATTCGGTGCCAATCGAGAACCAATGTACGACCTTCCTATTAGTGATTTATAGTAACCTAGGCCCTATCTTGCACCGTTACTAAGATACAGCGACTTATTGGCTAAAAATCGCAAATTTTTCTTACTGCCCCCCTCTTATTTAGCGCCCTCGTTCAAGATGACCCCTTTCGAATTTATGGAAAATCTTTACGGATCCTGAAATTAGAGTCTTCCAGGCAGCCGACGGTTAAGATTTGGCGATCCTAGCTTCACCGTTTTTAACTAATCCACCCGTGTGACGGACGGACAGAGGGACAGACCGTCGGACAAACAGTCAGAATTGTAATCAGAGATGGACAGGGATCGGGTCCATCCGCGGATCGGGTGGGGTTGGGTCGGGTCACGGGTCAGACCTACTTTCTACCGCATATTTTTGTGCATTATTTTCCATCATCTGTATTCTTACTGTTGTCACTTAACTGGCCAGGAAAGCAACGACCGATGTGTGGTTAAAGATCAGATAACCAGCGATAGTTGCAAGTAATTTTATGAGTAGTTTTACGACGCGACAGCCGGCAGGAGGACACTGCGCAATAACAATAATACTAAGCGACGACAATTAGTTGCGCCGAGTCGCCGAAGACTTTCACTGCATGAGATCAGTCGCAGCCGCAGTTTGCAACGCCAACAACAGGCCAGCCGACAGCATGACACCAACTTCAGGGAACCCGGAAAACACCCAGCAGGAGACCGCGTAACGAGTATTCATTGTACTATAGCACTGCCAGCCAGACAATATATAGTGATTCGCAGGCCTACCACGCGTTTGAAGTGTGAATAGACGATTGGTAGACGTCAGTACAGAGCAGCAAAAACTAAACAAACTATTCGAAAACTTGGTCATTCTAAAGAAGAACAAGCTGCTAAGCCTCTGTACTGTAGAAAATGTTTAACTTATGACTCTATCTTATGTTAAACGTTCAGCAAAGTTGGTTTAACCATGTAACGAACAAAGTTGCTACAATGACGTTAACAATCAAAATATTGAACTTCTGACAGAACGTTACTTTTTGTGAGGTTATGCTAACTACTTTAATTTGCCATCATTTGTCGGCACCGTCGCTCGTAATTTTCAAACAACGCCTCAAAACTAACGTTTTTCTGTAGTTTCATGTCTTCTCATTTTATACGCAAACATTCTGTTTAACTCTCCCTTTCGTCCACTTTGTTAGTTGTTTTTGCAGTTAAGTTGTAACTTTACGGCACCTTAAACTAAATCGTACAACAATAGGCCTAATAATACCCGAAGGTAAAAAATAATGCTCGTAGTTATTGAAGAACTGCGTATTTATTTTATAACTTTTTAGTTGACCGTCCTTAAATAACGGTCGAGCAATTGGCATGGTTGTCGTACGTCTGTATTGTGGCTGAGCTTAAGGTCGTAGGGGAAAACTTTTTACACGAGTAATTAGCCATGTGAGTTAAACTTAGGCACACAAAATTTCAGCGACGTAGAGCAAGGAGAACGTTTTTAAATTCAGGGTTGAATCAATGGGGGGGAGTAAAAAAGTGATTTTTTTAAATGAATAATTGGCCATATCTTGAAAACGGTGTGAGATACGGTCAAGGTACCGTACTATTAATTACTAATATGAAGTGCCATACGCCCTGCCATACGAGATGAAAATCATTGACCTTGTATGACGTTGAAGTCCGTTATGCGCTATTGTGGCTAAACGGTGCGAGATATGGCCTAGATTGCTATTTGCTATTTATCACTAATAGAAAGCGGCATATTGGTTTTCAAATTACATGAAAATCATCGACCTTGGATTACCTTTAAGATTACTGACAACCAGTACGGTCAGCTATCCTAACGACGGCTGGGTTTCTAGTTCCTTTTTTTCTTAAGTAAAAAGTCGCAAAAAGTGTTACTTTTTCTTAAGTATTCATATTCAGTACTTCACACGGCGCTGTTTTTATTGTAGAAATGTAGTCTGTAATGTAACGCATTGCATCTGCATGAAGTCGGGTAGGGTGGGGTCGCGGTCAGATTGTAGACAATTTTGGCGGGTCGGTCGGGTCACGGGTCGGACGCTTGTGGGTAGGGTCGGATCAGGGTCCAAATAAGTGACTCCTGTCCATCATTGCAATGACGCGCTAAGGCAGTAGCTGCTTTCGCGCATAAAAATCAAAAGCTAGTAATGAACAAACATTAAAAATCAAACTTTAAGAAAGAAGATAGTAAAATCCTGACCTAAACTAAAACACTTTCTTTGGAAACTTTAATACTGTAGATCAGAATTAGCGTAAATTATCATTAGGAAAATTGTCAAAAAGTTCAAATAGGCCTATGGATAACTGCCAATTAGACAGCAGACAGCACTGCGACGCTATTTCGGCAACCGCTAGCCAGCGACACTTATACCCCGTTTACACGATTGAGCAAACATCGAACAAACGTCGAGAAAATGCATTCAAAATACACGTGCTAATTGCTCGACGTCTGCTCGATGTTTGCTAGCATTCATCCAGCTAGCTCGACGAGCTATCATAATTAGCATGCTAATTAGGAGGGCGGGCGGGTTGTAATTGGAAGGCGATAACACGTGATCAGCTGTGGGCTAAGCATAGGTCTACATTTGAGCCAGGGGCAGGGTTCCATCAGGCCTGCTTGATGTCTGCTCGATGTTCGCTCGATCGTGTAAACGGGGTACTAGTTCTATATTTGCCAACAGACCCAACGGTCGTAGCGTGAAAACAGCAACGGTAATAATAATTATTAAAACATTCTGTGCAAACATACACTTTGCACAAATGTGCAGCAAAAATCAAAAAAAATTATCGCCGACTTTTCTACCAATGACGACTTTCCACCAATTCCAATTTTTTGTGAATTGTTTGAAACCGGTACCAGGTAATTTTCACAGCTGTTTCCACGGTTGGCGAATTCATATTTCTCTCTACCGCGCCGGAGGCTGAATTTAACCAAGGGGCTTGATGGGTTTAATCAACCCCCACCCTGCTTAGTAGCCGGGGTTTTGCCCCAGACCCACTGGAATAATCACAATGCGCTCTTACAGACCCCTTATTCTGGACTAATATAAAGGGTTGTTTTGCGGACCAAGGTAAAAGTCTAACCCCGATTTGAAAAAGTTTGCAGTTGTTGGCTACCAGTAATTGTGTGTTTACACGATGAAGCAAACACGAAGCAAACTTAAATCACACGTCGTGCACGTGAATTTTCGATATATTTGCTTCATGTTTGCTTCTTCGTGTAAACACCCTCTAACGGACCTGCTACCGTTGCCGTTTGATTGGTTGCCGAATGAATTTTCAGTGAGTTTACAAAGTGCGTTAAAGAGAACTTGCTTCCGCGTTTGCAATGTTTTTGACGATGACTCCCTTGTAATGACACTTGACGATACCGTTGGTTGCGACGGCGTCTAGACTGAATGGTTCCGACCAGTACGACTGCTCGATTTGCAACGACATCTGTCAACATTGCCCAACCTCCATTACGTTGATTAGTCGCAGGTCAACAAATCAAAACGAAGTTTATACCTGATTGTTTAAACTATATAGACGATACACAGACGCCCACAGCGCCAATGCGAATGCTTCAGACTGCCTCGATAAGTTACTCAAAAATTTGATCTTGCCATGGTTTTGATTTTGATCCTTAAAATTAACCAGTTCGTCTAACCATGGTATGGAACATAACTATGTGTGTCAGAGTGACATTTTGGCACACCAGATATTCCTGTCATGGAAAACGTTCTCGCAATTTTTTGTGGTTTTTTCTGTTTAGTGTTATTAAGAGCAAGTGCGGAACAGGGTGGGGCGAAAAAAGTTGCTCTCTAAAATTTTTAGCTGTTTTCTTAGCAACCGTTTAAAATTTTAAATAAAAATTTTAGAGATTTATTCACTAAAACCTTCTACATATAACTGACAAGTAAAATGTGATTCCGTTAAAAAGTGACAAAGTTACAGACTTTTTAACATGACCGCCTACCGATTTTTCAGCATTCAAAAATGTTCTGGCTACAACACCAATTTAATAACATCGTTAAAACAACAGTTAAATAATGATTAAATGTCAGAATTCCATTGTCACTGCGAATGTTTAAAGTGTCCACCGCCAAGCTACAATACCAGCTTCCAGTCGCCTTATTTGACAAATCTTTCACAGCCTTGTCGATCGGTCCCTGTGGCAGGTTGCCCCAGATAACCTGAAGCGGTTCCTTGAGTTCGGCGCTTGTTTTCGGCTTTGTTTTAAACTTGCGGTAATCCTCCAACATTTCACCCCACGCGTGATAGTTATGAAAAAGTTACCGTTACGCCATTGGCAGTAACACGGTAACCGGTTTTTGTAAATTAAATAGCATTTTTAACTTAAACATTTTTAATGCTAAAAATCGGTAGGCGGTCGTGTTTAAAAATCTATAACTTTGTCGTTTTTCAACAGAATCAAATTTCACTTAACAGTTAGCTATAGGACGTCTCAGTAAATAATCTTTTAAAATTTCATATTAAAATTCTAAACGTTTGCTGAGAAAACAGCAAAAAACTTTAAAGGGCTACTTTTTTGCCTTACTCCGTACGGACGAACGGGCAAGATCCGTATTGCGACCTATTAGGATGGCCGAACAACAAACAGCTAAACTAAACACAACAAATCTCTGAAAACAAAACTTGCATGCAGGGACAATAGCTTGGCGCTGGCGGCATTCTTCTTGCGTATTTCTTCCATCCTTTCGGCGGAGGCTCTTCTATCTGCGGCAGACGATAGACTGGACCTCCTGACGCCAGCAGAGGACTGCACAGAGGACCTCCTGGCATCACCAGCGGCATGGCTGGACGCTCTCATGTTCACGATAGACGGACGAAACACAGTGCTACCGCGACTACCTCCCTAAATACACAGATGTCGGCGCCCAGTGACGGCATGACACGCGGCCATCCCGTCCGAAGCAGGTACAAACAACAATACGATTAAGCACTGATGCGGCACGAACAAGTAAGTAACTAAGTAAGTAAGTAAGTAGCAGTATATTCATATACTCAGATACATATTGTATAACAGTGTTTGAATTGTGAAAAATTGGCCGGGGGTTGAACTTTTCGAAGGTCGGAGACCGAACAAAATTGTGATGTAAATCGTATATATACAGTATATAGCTGACCCCCCTGTACATAATTTGACCATGTGTTGGGGGGGTTGAGAAAACAGTTGGGGGGTTCAACCCCTCAACCCCCGGCACTTCAAACACTGTCATATAAGTGTTAACTGTAATAACCTCGAATGCGCTCGATGTCCTAGTAGAACGAAAAGTAAAAATGTTTTAGATGACGTCTAAAGTTAAATACAGAGTGTGTACTTAGCTGCATTTAAGAATGTTCAAAAAATGTTTCAAATAAATGGACCGGCATGTCCAAAAGCACAGCTTTTATAGCTTAACATCCTGATCCGTTGAACAAGCGTACAACCGTACTTTTTTCCTACTGTTGCCCTGAATAATAAAGTCAAAATCAGCATCAAGTTTAAGCTCAACCAACGAGACGTACTTTGTTTATCCGACTTGATTTTCTAACTAATTCCTGTCCGGTGTCCGACAGTAAACATAATGAAACCTGCACAGTCGGAACGGCAGCGAAATCCGTGTAACCAGAAAAGAGCACAATGCCTGTGAGCTCTTTGTAGTGGTTCACCACGTGGTCTTTGCTCGACTGAAACACAGCTCAACATTATAACTGATCATCAACAAACTGTACGTACAAGACCAGATTGACCTAAACACTTTATTCATTATTATCAGATAGATATTTAAAAAGCGAATCACACATGCAAATAAAAATGGCTAGTGCACAAGACATCGAATGGCTCCCGTTCAAAAGCCTTGAAACAACTGAAATATTTCTCTTTACACTTACATGCCGCCAAATAAATAAAAAAAGCAACCAGGCAAAAAGCTATAAGGTATTTAAATTATCATTTAGCACACACAGATAACTAGAAAAATACGAGAAATAAGTTATGTAAAAACTTAACAAACTGTGACCTGCAGCAATATTGGACATTAAAAATAAACTGCAGACTAACAAAAGATAAACTTGGTGAACAAAAAAAGCATTTTAACAACAATGTTACTGTGTGTAAGAAAGATGGCAGAGCAAATTTTCCAGTGACTTAAATACAACAGTGAATGTTTGTCTACAAACTGAAGTAGACCTTCAGTAGTGTCACGACGGAGTGGGTGACGTGGCCCCTCTTAATTTCAGCCCTGTGTCAAAAATTGCCTCTGTCGGAAATTTTGTTTAACGAACATAAAATATTTTGGGCTGAAATCCCCAGATTTTTGTGAAATTAAAAACAAAACTGATAACTTAAGCACCCATATCTTCTCTGTCGAAATCTCGCAGCTATTTGTAGAAAAATTACAACTTTCTGTTTTCAACCTTTTTAACCCACGATGCTGCTAAACTTGGTGGGTGGTGGGTAACGTACCCGATATGCCAGGTTATAGTCGGTCTTATTGATCATCCAATAGGGACAGTACAGCGACAGTACGGGGTAGCCTCTTCTCTGATTGCACTGAACACCAAGGTCCTGCGTTCAACACACAACCAAACTGGACCAATCAACGTGATAATATAATCAGTTTTCACCTTGAGTATTACTGTCTGCTACCGTTAAAACTTTGTCAATGTCTAGCTGCTATCCAGTTGTGGTGTTTTCAACTTATTACTGTCCGCCGTAGTGTTTTCATCACTGTTGCTAAGTTTGTTTGTCTGTTTGTTTGTTCACTGTTACCGCGATAACTCACGAACCGCTGCACTTAGCTTGATAAAATTTTGCACTAACACGCACAACAACAACTGTAAGAATCCAGTTTCAGTTCAAGGTCATAGATCAAAGGTCAAGGTCATAGGATCGGCTTTTCTGAGAGTTTACCACTGCGAGATAAGACCATGCTGCTAATAGCTGCTGCTAGACAGGGCCAGCTAGGCCGATAGCTGCTAATGGTCGAAGCTGACGTCATTGACGTCTCAGCATGCTGCGGCGGCTACCGCGGACAGATGTAGCCTTGCGCAAGGCTTGACAGTCTAGTTGTTTATTGTAATTAACGAATAAAACCAAGAATAAACAAAGACGTTATATGCTGCAACAAAAAGCTAACGATGGATACTTACCATTTTAGACGCCACAAGTCTTATCAAACATGGTAAAATGATGAAATAAGTGATGTTCTGGAGTGATCAGGTTACCACTATCATTGTCTTCTCGGTGTCAATTGTTGAGAAAATGACCGCGTCGTATTCGTTTGGTTCCTGTTCGACTTCGAGTTCTGCCTTCCACGTCACGCTATTGTACACGAGCTAACACAACAACACGTAGCCTACGTCAGTACAGTCAGTGAGTCAGTAAGTTGATAAGTAAGCAAATAACGAACTAAGAAAGTAAGAATGTACACGAAACGGGCCTCCAACCAACGAAACGAACACAGCATACGCAAAAAGTGCGTAACTAAGTAATAAATGCAAGCAAAGTACGTAACAATACAGTACACACGGGCGCACTAGAGGTTAATTTAACGACATGCGCTATAAATATTCACATTTTACTTACTTACTTACTTGCTTTACTATGACGCAGCTGATGCAATGGCCAAAATGCAAGAATAAAAGAGGTTGTTGCGTCAGCTATGTCGGTTGCGTTACGTTCGTTACGTCGTTGAATCGCGTACGTTGCGTGCGCCAAATTAACCGAAAACTCCGCTTAATTACGTAAGTAGAAAAGTAAGTAAGAAAGTACACGAACCATTGAGTAGCCTACGTAGGATACCGGACCGCCATTCCGAAGGTCAGCTATTCTGAAAGTCCATTGTGCAGATAAGCGCCACAGTGCTAACCTTTGGGTTAAGGTTAGGGTTAAGGTCAGCCTTAGGGTTAGGCTTAGGGTTAGTGAGAATAGTGGACCTTCGGAATAGCAGACCCGAATTGGATATATAGTGCGCTAACTACAAACGTGCTGTATGATCGGTATTGATTGACTTTTGAAATATCCATCTACTTACGCTTTACCTAATCAAAGACTCAAGTAAGTAAGTAAATAAGTGAAAAACAGTTTTGGAATCACTACTAGAAATTGTTGCAGCTAAATTTTTTACACTGTCGCCAATGACAATCATAACGAAAAAATCTGAGCTAATGCTTATGAGACGCGCGAGAGCCTGTAGCAGTTCCTGTTCGCAGGTAATCTTGGTCTATCTCCATCCATTTCGTCGTAATTCACTCTTTAGCAGCCAAAAATCGCCAAAAATCACTAAAACCCCACATTTTTAGGGTTCAAGGTCAATCGAAGTCATCAATGTTGACAATCCTAAGAAGCCCATCGCCGGTGCTTGTTATGTTAAGCAGCACGTCTGTGCCTATCTGCAACCATTTTCACGTTAGACAAGCCAGCAGCGGATAAATAACCACTTTTTAAGAGGGGAACCTCTATTTGACACTCGTGTGTCCGGACTCAAATTGCTAAAATCTACATTGAATGCTGAAAATTTCATACGCGGGTTGTCTTGGTCTATCTCCAGCCATTTTGGTGCAATTCACTCTTGAAGTGCGTGTCACAGCCCGAAATCGTGAAAAATTCACTAAAACCCCCTATTTTGAGGGTTCAAGGTCATTTAAGGTCATTAATGTTGACATTTCTAAAAAGCTCGTTGCCAGTGTTTGTTATGATAAGCAGCATGTCTGTGCTTATCTGCAACCATTTTCATGTCAGAAGAGCCAATAACGGTATAATAATGCTTTTTAAGGGGGGGATGCCCTCTTTCTCCCTCCCGTTCGTGGGGACTACCTTCACCCAGTAACATAAAATTTTGTCACAAAATACTAGAGACTCTAAGCTATCATATGGTGAAAACCAGAAGTCTCTATCTCACCTGGGCTCTGATCGGTACCGGGTTGTGACAGACACCAAGACAGAATTACCATAGCTAATACGCGCTATAGCTACCTATGCTAGCTCTCGCACGTAAAAACACTGGATGTAATAAAAACATGCATCTCACAAATGTATACGATTAGAAGGATTGTGGAACAAATAAAATCTGAAGAAGATTGACTATTGTTACCTTGACTATTGTTACCTTGATGTCCATGATACATTTTCCAGGCGCTCCAAAGTAGACCACTTCATGATGTCCGGCCTTGACCTCAATACTGTCAGTGTCCACATGCTGACATACATTCACATCAAACTAGGTCATCAACTCAGTACGCTAAATGTATAGCGGCCATAGAAGCTAAGTTGATTAAAAAGTAATTAATTACACGAATTTGCATTACTTGAAGTGTAATTGCTCAGGGACTGCATTTTTACGCGCGAGAGCTATAGCGCGTATTAGCTATGGTAATTCTGTCTTGGTGTCTTGTCACAACCCGGTACCGATCGGAGCCCAGGTGAGACAGAGACTTTTGGTTTTCACCATATGATAGCTTAGAGTCTCTAGTATTTTGCGACAAAATTTCATGCCACTGGGTGAAGAGGGTCCCCACGAACGAGGGGAAGAAAGAGGGGCACCCCCCTTTAAAAGGCGTTATTCTACCGCTATTGGCTCGTCTAACGTGAAAATGGTTGCAGATAGGCACAGAGATGCTGCTTATCATAACAAGCACTGGCAACGAGCTTCTTAAAAATGTCAACATCGATGATCTTGAATGACCTTGATTTTAAAGACCCACCCTGTCTGCGGCAGAAATGTAGCCCAGGGACGTTCTCCTACTATTGCATGTAAACGATTGCCACAGCACTGCACGGAACCCTACAGGGCCCCTATATGGCTGAACGTCAATAATCTTAAGATGTGTAAAAAACGATGGAAAATAAATTAATTAACTGAACTGAACTGAGATGGCAGTTCAGTTGAGCTCCACGCAGTGGCGGATCCAAGGGGAAAGGGGGAGACGGGCGTGCGCCCCCCCTCCTTTGAGCCTCTATGCATAAGTAAACACTCTGACGATATGCATATGCATATGCTCTGCCGAAGTGCTAATTAAAAAGTTCGTGTATCTGAAAAATTGTTAAAATTATTGCCACCAGATGTCATATTTTAAGGCTAAAATGCATCAAGTTCGATTTCGGCTGCAGCTCTGCCCCAGACCCCGCTGGGGGAGCTCACAGCGCTCCCCCAGTCCCGCGTGGGATTTAAGGGGTTCTACTTCTAAGGGAAGGAGGAAGGGAAAAGAAAAAGGGGGAGGAGAGGAAAGAAAAAGGGGAAAGGTGAGGGGGAAGGCACAGGAGGGAGGAGGAGAGGAGCAAGGGGGATATTCCGCCCCACCCCCTTGGCTGAAGCCTAGATCCGCCACTGGCTCTAAGGACTATACAAAGCGAATGAACTGTCGGTTGAGTTTACTTCAGCTTAGCTCAATTCGTTCGCCGTTTAAAGCTAACCAGGCTAATCCACCTGTAGCGTGTATGTTACTGGATACGGCAACAGGTTGATAAAGACGAGTGCTGGGTGCAGGCTGACTGTGTACGTCTTGGACGACAGTTCAGTCGTCGACTCGTACAGAATGTTTTCTACTGTCGTCTTCACCTACCGGAACAACACATTCATCACCGCCAGACAATACGACACCCCCCTTATTTACATACAAAATAGTTATACATTTACCCACTCCTGGAGTTATGCTAAATATCTGATGCACACTGGTGTTTAGCCAAACAGTTGCTGTCATTCAAATATCTTTATTAGAAAGTTGAATGATTTAAATATGAATAGCAGGCGACTGCATTTTACAAAGTCACATTCACAAACTGCATTGTTACTGAAAGCAACCGAAAGTCATTTTGTGCAGTAAGCTAACAAAATGGTGTGAATTTTAACTGTGTATGATGTTCAGCATTTGTGTTAGCATTACACAGTAAACCTAACTGCATGGGAAGAACCATCTATTCACATTCACCTGAATATACGCTAAAAACCAGCATTCAGTAGACATTGCTACACCGTGGCAAGTACACATCAGACACAGACAGTACGCATATGAAGAGATAAGAGTGGATTTACAGTGAAAAAGACATTTGCTTTCTTGAAGTCTTGTGACGGACATGTCATAAGCACAGGAGTCTCCGAATTGGCTTGTAACCACTTGTAACCAGTCGACGACTGCAGTGTTCTGACACACATAATATCATACATAAAATTAAGTAGAATAAACAAATAAACAAACATCAAAAATCCCTGAATCTAAGGCAATCTTAGTGGCTAATAACAACATAACAATTTATATTGTGCACAATGTCAGCAAGCTAAACCTGAGGCGCCGCAATGCTGAAAGATTATACAGATAGGCCTTAATGTTATGCGTCTACAGGACAATAAGAAATAAAAACAAAATAATATGGGAAAACCATATCATATGGAGAAAACGCTGAAAGACTGTGAATTGCCAACACAGGGCATATAAAAACTAAAAGACAGACTTATAAACCAAATCCTGGTAAAAAATTTCGGCGATAAAGTAAAATTTTAACTGCATGCATTAGGCCTACAACTGATTTTGTAGAGTGGCGTAGCGATAAATGTACGTCTTCAGCGCAGCTTTGCAGTAGAACGTAGGCACACGTACCCGGGAACGAGTGGACGAAAGAATAGTTTGAACGCTGAGTGGCTGACTAGCGTGTTGCGTAGACTAATGATGTCCCTGGGCTCCACTGTACTGTGGAGGTTGGTCTGGTCGTCACCGGTCGTGTACAGTATCTCCACGCCGAACGGCAGCTGATTCGACACCTAAAGTGTATCACCACTCGTGGTTATACACCGTGGTCCATAAAAACGTGCCACTTTTATTTTTTGGAATAGCCTCGAGAAACATTGGTCGATTTTGATAATTTTTGACGTGCGACATCACGAAAGGACTTCACGCAAATGACTATAGTTTTGGCCACCTCGCTTTAATACTGTCGCTACACTACCGTGTGAAATGCAGAAGTCAGAAATGATTAACTGAAAAGCGACAAACATTATTGTATCTTAAAAAAGTCATACGTGTCACATCACATCTTCTTTTTAGGGCATGTGCTCAAAGCCTCAAAATGTCCTCCTACAGCATGAATGCAAGCGGCAAACGTTGACACCACTCATAAACAGCAAGCTCAACAACCTGCATTTCACAAGGTAGTTTAGCGACAGTATTGAAGTGAGGTGGCCAACAGTACAGTCATTTGCGTCGGGTTTCTTCCTGATGTTGCAAGCCAAAAATTATTCAAATCGGCTACTGCTGCATGGAGCTATTCAAAAAATAAAAGTGGCACTTTTTTATAAACCACCATACCAGAAGGTCAAAGAGCTGAAAGACATCTCGCCACCACTTGCTGACAGCCAGGGTGATACACTGGTAGAAGAAGTACAAAAGGCCGTGAAAAAATTGAAGAACAACAAAAGTCCAGGAAATGACAAGATAACA
>Ga0209454_1002091_pt1 | contig 13245 bp, 6 predicted proteins | sample WorMetHERISLAND1_2_FD_187400 | JGI IMG/M metagenome (GOLD analysis project Ga0209454, IMG submission 187400) | Marine gutless worms symbiont microbial communities from Max Planck institute for Marine Microbiology, Germany - Olavius geniculatus... | ecosystem: Host-associated > Annelida >...
TCGACTTCAAAAGTAAATTTTTCCGTGTTGACAGAACGCTGGGCGCCGATATTACTGTCAAAGTTATCATAAAATTCTGCACTTTCAGGAAAATGGATAAAATGTATATGTTAATTTTAGTGACCACGGACCTTTAAATATCCCACCACACTGTAACTGTGTTACTACACTACCATGTGAAACATGAATTTTCAAAAATCACTAAAATCACTATTATACATATGCAAAAAATCATCTTCTGAAAAAATTTTACTAATTTTTGTACAGAAATTAAATTATGTTTAGTTTTACATACATTTCTGATGTTTGTAAACAAAAGCAGATGATATTGTCGTAAGTAATAATTTCTTATTGCAGTGACAATGTATTGGTGATGTAATGTGCCATTTAGCAGTGGAGACAGGGCTCTGATTAAAAACTTGTACCAGTTAAAAAATACATTTTTCAAAGAAAACTGACAAAATTTTTGAAGATAAACTGCAACAGAGAAAGAGTGGGAATATCATTAACAGAGATTTGGGAAACATGAAGCACCGACCAAAGGCATGTAACTGGCAGACTGAAGCATGCAAGTACTGAAGAAAACATGACCACTGTGAAAGAAATGGTAGGCTTACCAAACCACAAAGGCCAGAAACAAACATATCATTTAACATGCCAGATATCCAAAGAAATGGATCTAACAAAGTGTAGCATCATACAGATCATTCACTGCATTTTTTTGGTTGGAAGTGTATTTTGTTTATTAACACGCTTGCTGTTCATTATTGTTAGTTTTTCTTGCATTTATATTTTACAAGGTAGTGTAGCAACACAGTTAACACGTGGTGGGATATTCAATAATCGCTTTATTGCTAATTGTCCACAGAACGCACCAGTGAAAGAATTTTGAAAATCGGTTAATGTTTGTTGAAGATATAGACTATCACAAAGTGGGACATTTTTTGGGACACAGTATAGTACTACCATGCCATGGACATGGTCTTTGCTCATACGTTTTAGTTGCAGGCAGACCTCCAGCAACAACTACATATATCAATAACTACAACAACAGCAACAAGGCAATAGTGCATGTTCATTATGGGCTATAGGAATGTAGTAGTGGTAGCTTTGTCGTTGTTCCTACAGTCCACACCACCAATTTGTAAAATTTGAAATGGTCAAGACACCAAAGAAAGAGGGTGAAAGTGTTGTCTCGTCCCCTATGAGGGATCTGGGAGCATCATCAACTACCCAAACGGGCCTGGGTGCATTTCCCCAGTCGAAAATGTTTTTTGTGCATTTTTTTAATCTGCAATGCACATCTGGTGAATAGCAATTTGGTATTCTTGTGACACCCTGAACCTCACAAATGTACAGCATCACGCTATGATAAACTGCAGGTATGGCAGTTTAAAATACGTTGTACCAGACTGTATCGGAACAAGTTAAGCATGCAGGTTAACTTTGATTTGTGGTTGTTTGAACTTTGTGTTTCCAGGAGACAGTCAGAGACGATCTACCCCAACGTTGGAAGAAGCTCTTCAGCTGGTTTTAGGTCAATCTCAACCTTCATGCTCCACTACTTCGAATGCTGCAGGTGTTTGCCGCAGCGCTGCTGGGAACTCTGGGATTTCCCAGCCTACAATGACTCACAGCTCCGGGGTACCCACACAGTTTATGTGGTCTCCGATGTTCATGTCGCCTGGGTTGTCGCTAAACCCGTCAGTTTATCTCACCCGCCAGAGTAACACCCCACTTAATCCCACCCACCAGAGTACCGCCGCCAGTGCCAAGCCAACTTCCGCTGCACCAGCTAGGGCTCGGGGTGGGCGTGGCAAAGAGACAGAGCTACATGACGCCAGTGCAACATCATTGGTCCACAGCCGGGGACTGTTCCAGCAGACGTTGACTAATCACCAGCTGTCGATGAACTCCCAGCACCACAGGACGATGCAGGAGATCAGCGACCAAGCTTACAAAAACCCCCACTCTGATAATTGTGCCGATAACAATGTTAGCATGATACCCTCATCCAGGGACCAAACTGTCATCGGAACTGGTGGTGTTCCCGCTGCGCCGGAGCCAGAAAATGCCGGTCAAGCTGGTACAATCGACAGAAATCCGGTAGCTGGAAATCCGTCCGGAATTGTGTCTCAGAACTCTTCCGGCAGTGGTGAGGTGAGGTCCCAGAACGGTGGTCGGATATCTCCAGACAGTATCTTGAGTTCCGATAGTCTGTGTGCCACTGCCACTGGTTCTACTACAGAGCCACATCAAACAAGGTTTGGTGTCTGTGCATCGCAGGGCATTCAAAATTTGAAAACGAAGGCGTCGCCAACAGTGAACAGCAATCAAAATGCCACGGACATGGTTCTTTTAGGGAGCCAACGTCAGCAGCTGAGGCAGTTTGACAGAAGTCGAAGCCCAGAAGCAAGATTGACGTCCAGGAATCCAAATATCGCTGCAGTTTCTTTGAACCAAGAAAGTTCAAAAGCAGGGACAACGTCAGATGCAGCAAATGCTGTGGATTCATTCGACAGAAATTACCCTACAGCGATTGATGGAATTAGAAATCTGGGAGAAGCCCAAAGGTCATCTACAGTTAACAGTAATGCTGACGTTAAAAGGCCGGAAGCCAGAACATCACCAGCATTCAATTATCCAGGGGTGAAGAATCCGGAAACCGCGACAAAGTTGGTCACCACTGCAGGTGGCAGTAATCCAGAGACAACATTATCTCAGCCTCCTATTTTTGATGGGATGGGAAACCTGGAAACCAGGATATCACCAGGGTTCCATGACGTAAAGAATTGTCTGGAAACCAGCAAGACAAAGTCATCCGATAGAGTTGGTAGTAATCCAGTGGATGCATCGTCTGGATCTGGTGTTCCCAGTAGCATAACATCTGGTAGTTCCTTCTTCCTGCATCGTACCACAAGTCCCAACGTTGCAATAGTCCAACCAAGTGTCCAACCCGCCCTGCCACAGTTCACCACCAGTACCACAACTACAACACTAGATCATCAGCATGATGAATATAGGATCAGTCAGTCTTCAGTTGCTACCACAACCACTACCATGATGATGGGTCAGAACTTATATGAACACATGGTAACTACTACTCAGCCTTCACCGGTTGTCATTCCATTTCCAGCAGCGGTCACAAAAGTCCATGAGGAGAATAATGCCTTTAGTTGTACCACCAATAACAACAAAGGATTTCTCATCGGAACAGGCAGGGAAACGAAAAACAGACCGACTGACCCGAGCACTGTTATCTCCAGTTATACTGATAGCAAAGGATTTTCTACCGGAACTCTTGGGAAATCCCAGCAGCAGGAGTCAGTGGTTGGCTTTGCTTCTGGTCCAGTCCATGCTTTAAGTTTTCCAAACACTATGACTGTTCTTTCACCAGAAAATGACAGCATTTCTTTTCTGCCAAAACCACCGCCCCCGTCACCAAAATCGCACCCGCAGACATTTAATGGCTTAGTTTCTGGAAGAACCATCTTTGCCGTTCCTCCAGGGTCTTATGCAGCCGATTCCCAGATAGTGGGGGAATTTTCCAGCCATGACTTGGTATTTCCAAGGAGAAGCAGCGACCAGTGTCCTCCAACATTGGACTTTCCGGCAATGGCGGGGGCAGCAGACATTACATATGATGAAATTCCGATTGATGACACTTCATCAGTGTCTTCAGTTACATCAGATATTGCAGCAGTGCCAGCTGCTACCAGGTCAACAACAGCTGCTGCCGCTGCTGTTGCTGTTGCTCCGAAAAGCATCCTCAAGAAGCATCCCGTGAGTTGCAGTGCAACGACTACCACTACGACAAGTAGCGGGCAGTTTGCAGCTCCATCAGCCAACCACAGAGTCTACTCTACTGCACATGGTTAGTGCTGTGATACTACTACTACTATTACTACTCGTCCAACATCCAGGCACAGTGCTCACAACAGTTTTTACTCTACCATGCATGGTCAGGCAGCATGTGTTTTAGCAAGTGATTAATTGACACAGATAATCGATGGTATTTGATAAGTTGAATCAGTCAGTGAATAATAAAAAAACATGCCACCAACAGCGTTAATGTTGAGGCCTTGAGCTTTTCATTAGTGTTACCTAACTTACACATTATTTGTTTGCTTGAAAGCTGGAAACAATCTGTCCAGCTAGTGATGCACTTTGGATCATTATGTCTCGTTTTTACTGTCCTTGTCCACAGAGATGATCTTAGACTTGTTAATGAAATAAATGCAGAAGTGGTTACACAATTCCGATTAATCGTTTAGTTGTTTCAACAATCCGTTAGCTTACTAATTGAAAACAAGAGTATGCAGCCGTTGAGGGGCCGCCTGCTATGGGGCCGTCCTTGTAGTTGAGTATGTGCGTATGTAAAGGGGCCGTATTCGTAAACAGGCCGTATTATATACGCGAATCAACCAATCACCATCTAGAAATTCTGATAATTAGGCTTACGTTGACACAACTACTGTGTCCTGTGACCTTGACCTTTGACCCTTTGACCTCAAAATTGGTCTACGGGGTGCTCGTGTCCCAGGGACCCTTCCTACCAAGTTTGGTATTTGTAGGCCTTTTCGTTTTCCCTTTAGGTGGCGGCACGGGACAGACGAACAGCATCGATACATGATGGGGGCCTCCTTCTAGGAAGGACGGCCCCATAATAAATGGTTACTGGTATAATCTATTAACAGGTAGAGGTAAAGGCATGGTACTTGCTATAGCTGTGCTCACATAAATCAGATTCACGACCAGAAGTGCTTTGAATTTTCGAAAGTTGTGGCTGACAGGGATGAGCTAATGATACCACAGCACACTATACGGCCATTCATTGAGTGTAGTGATTGCAAACAGGATCCTTGATTAAAAATGTGTAATCCTGGGATCCCGGGATCCCATTTTTGGGATTAGGCTTACAGGTTGGTTGTTAGTTTGATAATCCAATAGACTTGTTTTGTGTATAGCATATAGTAGGCTCACACGTAAAGCATATTCGAACTGTAGGCAGTGACTGTGGCTGTCAAAATGCTAATAACAGTGCACAGCATGGAGTAGGACTTTAGTGTGCATGTAATGATTTTTTTTCATTGCTAATCATTATACGACCAAAATTGTTACCGGTATTTATATTATTTAGCACTCAGAAAGGTACAATTTTAATGAGTTTTTGTTATTCCGAAATCCCGGGATTGGGATTGGTGAAAACAGCGGATCCTGGGATCCCGGGAATCAGTGACCTGGGATTGCAGTCCCTAATTGTGTGAGTCAGTGAACAATTGAACTTGTGGTCTGCAGGCAGCAGACATACCACCACCCCAATCAGCCACGTTAGGTTTTCACTCTATAGCTCATAAGCTGCTACTCATTTTCCATCCCACTGAGGGTAGGAGGCTGAGTTGACCTGAGTAGGTAAGCAACTTGCTCAAAGTTGCTTGTAAATTATCTGTGGTGGGATTTGAACTGCGAACTAAAATTTACGAGTTTGATGCTAATCACTAGACCACTTGTGCCTGTATTGATCCATTATTATTAATTTATAATCGATGAGTGATATAAGCAATTAATAATCGATTACTGCATGGTGCAGGTGTACCAGCGGAAAGTGCTCTAGCTGCGGGTGCTGAACTGGTGGTACGTAGTGGTAGTGTGTCTTCATGCAGTCTCAGAGACAGTCTGGAACTGACCAAGTCACATCTTCAACCTTCTGCCAAACCAGACCAACAGCTCAACAACCTTGAGGTCTGTAGAGAATATGTGAATTTCAGGGTGCACACAGATCTTGGAAAATCGTAAAAAGTCATGGAATTTAGAATTTAAATTTTCCCGAATTGCAAATTCATAGAATGCGACTTAGGTCCTGGAAAATCTTGGAAAGTTGTGAAAAATAAACAAAATGGTTTGCTGCATTTTAGGCCTATGTACAAAACATGTTTTTGGCCTTTACACTGTATGTACATTTGTCATATACTACTGCCAGACACACTTTGATCTGTTGTTTAGTATAATTATGAACTATGTTAAGTTTACATATTCAGTGCTTGCTGTTATATGCCACATATTTTGTGCTTTTCATTAAATATGGCTTGTTTGATATTTACTCAATTAAATAGTTTGTGTTGCTAAATAAAGACAAGTGGACCTGGAATGTGTGGGAAAAATGCACATATTTTGGACATCATGTAAAACTACTTTTCCGGTTTCACGTGTGCTCTGAAATTTGTATTCCTTCATGTCTACCAGCTGGGACCTTTTGCATTCTATGCGTGAAATAGTATAACCACATTAGGAATACTACATTGTGTTTAAAAAAAACATCCACGACATTTTTAATTGTGACTTGAAGAACAAGAAATCTGAGCCCATGCTTGTGAGACGCGCGAGAGCCTATGACAGTTCCTGTTTGCAGGTAATCTTGGTCTATCTCCATCCATTTCGTCGCAATTCACTCCTTTGCAGCCAAAATTTGCCAAAAAATCACTTAAAATCAATATTTTTAGGTTTAAAGGTCAATCAAGGTCATCAATGTTGACATTCCTACGAAGCTTGTTGTCAGTGCTTGTTATGGTAAGCAGCATGTCTGTGCCTATCTGCAGCCATTTTTACGCTAGACAAGACAACAGCGGATAAATAATCACTTTTTAGAAGGGTACCCATCTTTGAAACCTGCATGTGCAGGCCTCCTTGAACCTAGAGAGTCAGGCCTTGAATTGCTAAAATCTACATTCAATGCTGAAAATTTCATATTCAACTTGTCTTGGTCTATCTCCAGCCGTTTCGACGTAATCACTATTGAAATGCGTGTCGCAGCCCAAAATCGCAAAAAATTCACTAAAACTTTTTATTGTGGGGGTTCAGGGTTATTCAAGGTCATAAATGTTGACATTTTTAAGAAGTTCGTCGCCAGTGTTTGTTATGATAGGCAGCATGTCTGTGTCTATCTGCAACCATTTTCACGTTAGACGAGCGGTAGAATAACGTCTTTTTAGAAGGGTTGCCTTTATTTCACCCCCTCGTTCGTGGGGACCCCTTTCAACCAATGGCATGAAATTTTGTCACGAAATACTAGAGACACTATGTTATCATATGGTGGTAACCCGAAGTCTTTATCTCAACTGGTCTTGAAATGGTACCAGGTCGTGACAGACAGACGTACGGACAGACGGACGGACGGACAGAATTACTATAGCTAATACATGCTATAGCTAGCTAGCTATAGCTCTCACGCGTAAAAATTATTCGATTCTAATAATCTTTAGTGTGAATATTTGTGACAAAACTTGCCATCAAATGCACATTTTGTTTTCCACCTCACCCACTGTCTGCTTCTGCACTACCTAGGGAAAGCAGACCAAGCGAAATATGCGATACAACAAGAAATCTGAGCTAATGCTCATGAGATGCGTGATAGCCTATAGCAGTTCCTGTTCGCAGGTAATCTTGGTCTATCTCCATCTATTTCGTCACAATTCACTCAATTGCAGCTAAAAATTGTCAAAAATCATTAAAATCCCTTATTTTTAGGGTTCAAGGTCAATCAAGGTCATCAATGTTGACAATCTTAAGAAGCCCGTTGCCAGTGATTGTTATGTTAAGCAGCATGTATGTGCCTATCTGCAATCATTTTCACGTTAGACAAGCCAGCAGTGGATAAATAACCATTTTTAAGAGGGGAACCCTTATTTGACACCCGCGTGCGCAGGCCTCTTTGAACCTAGAGGGTTCAAACTTAAATTGCTAAAATATACATTCAATGCTGAAAATTTCACATGCAGGTTGTCTTGGTCTATCTTCAGCCATTTTGGTACAATTCACTCTTGAAATGCGTGTCGCAGCCCGAAATCACGAAAAATTCATTAAACCCTCTATTTTGGGGGTTCAAGGTCATTCAAGGTCATCGATGTTGACATTTTTAAGAAGCTCGTTGCCAGTGCTTGTTACAATAAGCAGCATGTCTGTGTCTATCTGTAACCATTTTTATGTTAGAAGAGCCAATAACGGTAAAATAACGCTTTTTAAGGGGGGGTGCCCCTCTTTCTCTCCTTCGTTCGTGGGGACCCCCTTCATCCAGTGGCATGAATTCTATCGCAAAATACTAGAGGCTCTAAGCTATCATATGGTAAAAACCAGAAGTCTGTATCTCACCTTGGCTCCGATCGGTACCGGGTTGTGGCAGACAGACACCAAGGCAGAATTACCATAGCTAATACGTGCTAGCTATGCCAGCTCTTGTGCGTAAAAACGTGAAAAAACATCCGTAATATTATTGATCGTAGCTTTAAAAACATTAAAGATTTTAATAATTTTTGCTACAAATATTTATGACACATCTGGCTATTAAGCAATTGCTTAAGTTCCCACTTCATCTAGTGTCTGTTTCTGCACTACCTGGGGAAATCTGATGGAGCAAAATACGCATCGGAATGAATGAAAAACGATGATAAATTCTATCTCTCCACATCTGTGGCCTGTAACAACCAGTTGATTACAAGGTTTGACTGTTATGCAGCTGTGTGTCTACCAGATAGCGTTCAGGAATGTTTATGAATTCAAGAAGCAACTGACAAAGTCTGGATTAGTCTGGAGCAGAACATTATTGACACTGCTCAGTGGCGGTTTTAGGCCGGGGCCGAGGGAGCACAGCCCCTTCCAGTTTTGCTCCAGCCCCCCTCCCAGTTTCGTGGCCACCCATAATTTTTTTGCAAAGATAACACAAATACCTGATTTATTTGCATTTCCAAGTTTTAGAAAAGTGGGCAAATTTGCGGCTTTGATTGAAAGTCTGAAAACCAAAAGTACTTCAGCTTCAGGGAGCTTCGCCCCCTAACTCCCTGACCAGGGGCTCTGCCTCTGGACCCCACTCTGTCCCCGGATCCCCGTTATAGCCTCGCGCTACCGCGCTCGCCATGGGGCCGTGCCCCCAGATATTGCGGGCTAGAACCGCCACTGACTGCTGTCAATGCGTGGAGGAATCGTCTCCGTGCCCGCGTTTGCACAATGAGCTGACATTTCCATCTATTTTACTGCAGGCAGTTGAAAAAGGAAACAATTAAATGAAATGTCAGCCAATGTGTCAAAAAATGTGAACAAAGTGTGTTTTTGTGCATTATTTCGATTAAGTAATGATACCACACTGGATAAAAATGCAATATTTCATTGGTTCTGCATTCCCCAGGTAGCGCAGAAAGAGCCGACGGGTGAGGTGGGAAACTAAACTGTTATTTGATGGCTAGTTGTCTCGGAAATATTCGTACTAAAAACCAGAAATTATTAAAATTTGGTAATTTTTGTTTAACTTAGAGTCGAAAATGTGCGGGATGTTTTTTTGAGACACAGTGTAAATAACGACCAGCGTGCAAGTTCAATCTCAGAAACGAGATCGCGGGATAAGAGAGATCCAATTTTTAAATCCCGAATCCCGGGATTGGCAAATCAATCCCGGAATTGCAATCACTAACTGGAATATGAATATGTTGCAGTTGCTGTCTGGTTTCAGAAGCCCGTAAAGAAGTGTGTTCGATTTGCTGATGAAACATACCTAGCCGGACCCAACAACAACATGCTGTTTCATCCTGCCTCACCCCAACACAATAAACCTACCATAGGTAAGGACACCAAAATAGGTGTGAACATACCTTAGGCTGTGGTTGAAGTAAGGGGAAAAGGGGCTCACTCCCAGGCTTTGACTTTGGCCCTTTTCCCCCTGCTAGAATCTGAACCCAGTCAGTGCGATGCTGGGCCAAGTTTTTATCAGTCATGTCAGTATTAATATTTAATATTATGATGCTTGATTTGCGGATTTTAATGATTTTTAGGGCGTAATCGATTTAGCAAAAATAAAACCAGTTTCTGGTTTCAGCCATATCAGATCACACAATGTTACCTCCACCCGACACTAGCGAGTGTGTTTTGCCCTAACCCTACCAAGCCATTCGCCAGACAAGCTGGCACCCAATTTACCTACCTCGGAGGGGTGCAAGGCTGAGTTGACCTTAGTGGTTGGTTATGTACAATGACCCAACTGAAACTTCTGAAAGTTGAACCCACCACCAGATGTTCGTACGTCCAACATCCTCGCCATCCTCACCAAGCCTGCGATGCGCCAATGCACACCGTTTAATGTTTCTTTGCTACACTACTATTACTGTTGTTTACTTTGTTTAGATACATCAGTTCATCGGATCAATCGGCCAATCTCCGCCAAGGTGACGTCATCCAATCCTCTGGTTGATCCCAGTGTCCGGGCTCCGCGAGTATCCAGTGCTGGATCCAGCACCACGAGTAGGATACCTCGCCCTCCAGATAGGATTCCCACCACAGGACCACGAGCCACTGGTAAGCCACACTGTGGCATTAGTATTAGTAGCAGCAGCAGCACCCAATACTGGAGTAGTAGGCCACTGTAGTACATGCTCTTTCTTTTCTTCTTTTATCCTTCTCTTTCTTTATCTAGTTTGTTTCCTGCAGCCTCTTCTTAAATTCAGCGACTATTTTTTGGGAGTGCTGTAGGCCTATTCTCCATCAATGAGATTTGTGGCTGAGCCTTATCTGCAGTTAATTTTGGGATATTCTTGGCCTCCGTAAAACCATGTGTGGAAACAAGCTAAAATAAGTCTGATATATTTAGGTCCTAAATTATACAGACTTTTTTGCCAAAGAGCTGATGAATTTTTATGCGCGAAAACAGCTACTGCTTTCAGTGCATCTTAGCCATCGCAATTATGACTGTCTGTCTGTGTGTCTGTCTGTCTGTCACACGGGTGGATCAGTCAAAAACAGTGCAAGCTAGAATTACCAAATTTTTACTTTTAGCTGCCTGGAAGACTCTAGTTTCAGGAACCATAAAGCTTTTCCATAAATTCGAAGGGGGTCATCCCGAACGAGGGTGCTAAATGAGAAGGGGGTGGGCAATATTTGCGCCACGCTACTGTCGTTATGGTATTTGTATATTAACTTTGGCGTGAACACTCCAATTTTTAACTAAACTACTGAACCGAAACTGCTATAGGCTTTTGCGCGTCTTGTGAGCATTAGCTCAAATTTCTTGTTTCTTCTATTTTTAAGATGGGGAATACTTTGCTTCTCGAAGATTTATGTGGTGTAAACGCCCTTTCTGGTGATCATGTTGAATAGATTATGATCAGCAGCGGATCCAGAACTTGGGAATAGGGGGAGGGCAGAAGGGTAGCATGTGGGGTCTTGGGAGGGGGCTTTACCCCAGAAAAATTTGGGAAATTTTAAGCAAATGTGATGCATTATTGTGCAAAATTGTTGTTATTTTTTAGATGCATCCCCCTGCCCCCCTTGAATCCGCCACTGATGATGATGTTGAATGCCGACACTTATACAGCAGGAGAAGAAATTAGGCCCCTCGGGCAGCAGCATTGACGCCCTGACTTTGAACCAAAATCAAAAAAAACTTGGCTACTATTTAGAACTCAAGCCATCAGCTTCATCTGCATTTCCTTTCGTCATACTGCTACACTGAAGATTATTTTGAGGGCTTACATTTATGTTACATTTGGCACGCGCGAAAGCAGCTACTGCTTTCAGCGCGTCTTAGCCATCATAATTCTGTCTGTCTGTCCGTCACACGGGTGGATCTGTCAAAAACGGTGCAAGCTAGGATCATCAAATTTTCATCTTCGGCTGCCTGGAAGACTCTAGTTTCAGGAACCGCAAAGCTTTTCCATAAATTCAAAGGGTGTCATTCCGAACGAGGGTACTAAATGAGAGGGGGGTGGGCAAAATTTGCGATTTTTGGCCAATAAGTTGCTGTATCTCAGTAACGGTGCGAGATAGGGCCTAGGTTACTATTAATCACTAATAGGAAGTCGTACACTGGCTCTCGATTGGCGTCGAATTCAGTGACCTTGAATGACCTTGAACGCTAAAATGGGAGTTTTTATGGATTTTTGGCGATTTTGGGCGTCGACACAAGTCTATATCATTCATAAGGTGGCGCCATGGAACTATCATTATGTGATCCAGATGGAGAATTTGGTATTTGTATATTAACTTAGCGTGAACACCCAAATTTTCAGCTAAGCTACTGAACCGGAACTGCTATAGGCTTTCGCGCATCTTGTGAGCATTAGCTCATATTTCTTGTTCTATTTTAGTGAGTACAGTGAGTTTATAAGATACAATACTGCCACAGACCTTGCGCCTTGGCACTTTTGGTGACTTGCTTGCACAAAATTTGCTGCTGGATGGTTGTCGCTACCAGTGATTATGATTATGATAATGTTTCTGTTGTCACTGTTTTGTTTAGGTGCTACTCACAACTCGTCGTCATCCCCTTCCATTACCACAACTACTCCAGGCTCCACCCAGCCGACTCCCGTCCACCAATCAGAGCCTCGCAGGCCTCCAGTTTCCGGCCAGTCAGCTACCACCACCAGCACTGTCCACCAATCAGGCGTCAGAGCTGCTCCAGCTCCCAGTCAATCTACTGCGAGCATCCCGCAGGCTGGTACCCGACCCATGATGAATAATTTAGTGACGGGTCAGGGGGAAGAGATGTGCCTGGATCGGACTCCAACAGACGATGAAATCAACTGGCTGTGGCAGCGAGTTCGCTCCTGTCTCAACACGAAGCGACCCACCAACACCAGCAGTGACCCACTGCAGCAGCAAAATCTGATCCACAACAATCAGCCATATCGTTCAAGCGTCACTTATCACTACAAATATCCCGTTCCGAGCACCTCTAATGGTAATTCGGTGAAACCAAACATCACTAGTCCTACACCGGTTGGTGGAAGACCATTGTCGGGAGTATCTGTCTACAATAATTCTACGAATAATGGAGCAAGACGAGGCTCACAGGCTTGCATTGACGAAACGCCAATTAGCAGGTAGTTTTGCATTAATTAATAAGTAGTTAATAAATAATGTATAACTAGCCTGTTGTTTGTACAGTCTTGAAACATGCCCTCTAAATAATCTATAGGCATTCGCGCGTCTCGTGAGCATTAGCTCAAATTTCTTGTAACTTTAAATCGCATAATCACATTTGATCTTAGAAAGCCACCTGCTCTGCAGCTGTCACTTACAACATTAAGGCCATATGCTAAAGAGTTTAATTTGTATGGTTTTTTTCATTCAATTTGTTCTATGTGTTATAACTTGTTTATTCGCCACTCAGGCAGAAGACAAATACAAATACAAATACAGAATAAAAAAAGTACAATACCACTAAAAAACTGACAGTACCGGACAGACAAGACGAGAGAGAACAAA
>Ga0209454_1002093_pt1 | contig 13236 bp, 6 predicted proteins | sample WorMetHERISLAND1_2_FD_187400 | JGI IMG/M metagenome (GOLD analysis project Ga0209454, IMG submission 187400) | Marine gutless worms symbiont microbial communities from Max Planck institute for Marine Microbiology, Germany - Olavius geniculatus... | ecosystem: Host-associated > Annelida >...
GCCCCAATTTTGCATTTTTTGACGAACATTTTCTCGCATGACAAAAGATTCTGACATATTTCCGACAACCCAAAATTTACAGGAAAGGCAATTACCCCTTGCCCCCCCCTCTGTCACGACGCCACCGGATGACTCACGTAGTTTCCGATGATGAGGACATTGGCGAGTTCATCGCTCATGCCGGCGTGATCGGCAGCCATGAAAGCCGTGTTGATGACGATACACATCGTGATGAACAGGTCGACGAAAGCGTCCATTATGAACAGTTCCATCATCAACTACATCAACTACAACTACAACAACTAGAAGTACAACGACAACTACTACAACGAAAACCGTTACGATGAATAGGCTACTACTACAACGGCATCAAGTAATACAACGACAACAACTACTACTATAATAAATAATACTAAAACAAAACCACTGCTGCAACAACTACTACTGCAGCATCTACTAATCTTACATCTACTACTACTACAGCAACTACTGCGGTATAAGGAATTTCTACGGGCTAACAGTAAAGAGAGTATGAACAATTCCATCACGTGTGCAAACTTCTGCCAACCAGGCGGGCAGTGCCAGCCGTAGATCAGCTTAGAACATCATAATGGACCACTTATAAGAAACCACGTATGGCGAGTCTAACATTCAGGTGACCCATGACGTCACGTGACCTCAAAAATCAGGGTCATGACCCCAGTATCTTTGAAGACCCATATCTCCATAACCGTGCGAGATAGTCACATGTCCACAGTGGACCACCCATGAGAAACACGCACGGCGAGACCGACGGTCACGTGACCCATGACGTCACACTGCCAGCCGTAGATGAGTTCAGAACACTTGTGCCGCACGTAATCCTTCCGCGACAACTGCTCGTCGAAATGCAGGAAACCTATACACGGCATTGTAAATAAATGTTAAATTTAAAAAAAAAACTTTTTGAACGTGATTAAAAACGTCACCCACGTTTTACTTGTTTTGATGCTGTTCTGAACACAAAATACTATGTTATTTTATCGGCAGCACTATGATTTTGTAACACATATTCTATTTACTAATATTTTCACACTGCCCTTTCAACATTTTGAATATGAGAATTAAAGTAAAGATGCTGCAACATAACAAACTACATGCAAACAGTTTTATTTTAGTCAAACTTTAAAAATAAACTAAAAGCTGCAGAAACATTTCTGAGAGTCCCACAAAAAATTGAGGAATGTAGGTTTATTACGAAAACCGAAATTACGGGATTTTTTGGCCTAATTACGCAATTGAATGATACAGTTTAATCTGCTACATTTTTGATTCGTTATAGACAAACTAATAAACAAGTCTACGTATAGAAGAAAGCTTACTTTGCACTTGTGCTTTTTGCTTTTTCCTCCTCGCTCGACTGAATAAGTTCTTTAGAACGCGCACATCTGCAACCAGTGCAATGCATATTAAACTCGTAGCTAATGGGGTGTTTACACGATCCAGCAAACGTCCAGCAAACTTCCAGCAAATGTATTCGAAATACACGTGCTAATGCTAGACGTTTGCTGGAAGTTTGCTGGACGTTTGCTGGATCGTGTAAACACCCTACAATGCTTTTAATAACGCAGCAAACGTAAAGGAGTTAAAGAGTGAGTATGTCTCTTTATGAAAAACTCAACATATAGTATGGAGCGTCACCTGCCACATGGAATTATACAGTGTTCCCTGATATCCGACACAAGCGAACGAGTCCCGACCTCACTCCAGCCAGACAGACCGTTATTCGGTAGGGATGAAAGGCTGAGTTGACCTTGGTGTTGATTACTTACCAAAACTTTTTTACCTGTCTGCAGTCACTCATTCAAATAGTAACCGCTTGATAGTGACTCGACCGGGAGTCGAACCCACAACCTTTTGATCGTAAGTCCAACGTCTTAACCGTTACGCCACTAAGCCTGTGTCGTGCCGATTTAAACAGAGGTCGGGTCATTTGCAAGCAATCTTCAGCAAGCTGCTAACCTACTGCGTACTTAGGCCAACTTAGCCCTCTACTCTCAGCGGGACGGAAAATGAGTAAAAACTAAAGGTGCGTTTTCACTGCGCGCGTCTAAAAGCGCGTTAACTCAACGGGCTTTCCAATAGAAGCAAGAAGCGTGACGCGCGTTACTCGGCGTGACGCACTTTTACTCGCTGCTCGCCGTCAAGTTAAAAATTGCAAAAATTTAGGCCGAGATTTTAACGGAAGTTCTGACGCAATGCTTCAAAGTCGAACCCAATTTTTGACACGTGGGGAAAGTTTAGTAGCAATTGGCCAAGAGACTTCCTCTGAAATAAATAAATAAATAATCTGGCAGTGTATCGAAAAACAAAAGTAGTAAGTGATCATAATGTTAATACCTTTAATGTCAACAGACGTGGGACTGGGTGTGCTCTCGACGTAAGGGTTATCACCGAACATTTTGTCTTTGGTTCGCTGCAGACCGACGGCCGTCACGGCACAACTGGCACGCTGCAGCAAACGTTTCCGTCATAATAATACTGTATTGTTTTTATATCTTGCGTTTTTATGCGCGACAGCACGCAGTGCTTAGCGCGTCTTAGCTATCGTTGAGGCGTCCGTCCGTCCGTCTGTTAGTCCGTTGGTCCGATAACCCCAAAATAAAGGAATTTAACAGTACAGTAACAAAAAAGTAGGCCTAAATCAATGCAAGCAAACAGTATTCATGTTGCTAACTTAATCAATCACATTTTTATAGCACCATGTGTTGCGAACCAATCAGAGACGCTATCGCATCATACACATTGCAGTCATTCTTTAACGTGCATATTCAGAACAACAAAAATGTTGTAGATAAAAAAACAATCAGCAATAAAACGCAATGTGTAAAAACAAAAATGATGAAAAACTTACGAGGCTAGAAACAATGATACTATCTACGATTGCTGGACGAAGTGAGGGTCTGGCCCGAGCGGATGTCGACGTTGACGTCCAATGAAAGTGGGTCGGTTCACAGCGCCGAAGACTCTCTGAGGCGACGGTCGATCGGAAGACTGGCACTGGCAGCCCCTGGACACTTGCCGGCAGATAATGTGACGTCATCCTAAGAACTGATGACATCATTGTCCGAGGTGATGACGTCGTCTGGACACTGGCCGGCAGCGGTCCAATCGACGGCCTCCTCCCACCATCCACGCTGCCTCGAGCGACTGCTACCGCTGCTACTGTTGAAGCCGCTGCTAGCGGACGCAATGACGTCACCCTAGCAGCCAGTGACGTCATTGGCCCGCAGACGTCACGTGACTCGTCGTTTTCGTCATCATCGTCGTCGTCAATCTCCGGGCTGCGAGGTGGCGGTGTGACGTCACACGCAGCGCCGCCCGACCCCGTCTCCGTGGACGTCGACGAGCTGTCCCCCGCCGACCAGTCGTAACAACGACGACCAGAAGTGGAAACATGGCGACCACCGGAAGTAGACGGGGACGAGGCCGAGGGCGGAGTCGGGGGCGGGTCGACTGGGGTGGTGGTCAGCGAATCGTCAGCGTAGGGCAGGCTGAGACTGTCCAGGAAAAAGACGGGCCTCGGCGGGGACGACTGAACTGTAACCACGTGTGACAGTTGGTTTTCGTCGTGCAAACAGACGGAGGGTGGTGTAAGGACGTGCTTCCTCCACGAAGACACGTCGACGCGAGTCGACGGACGACGCGATTTTCTGGACACGATGACGACAGAAGAACCTGGCAGGCTTCGACTTCTAGTCGCCTACACGCAACAACAGCGACCCACTCAGGTCAACTCAGCCTTCTACACCTCCCTGCATAGTAATTACGCCGACACCCGACAGAAAACGGTGTATCGGCTGACGACAGTGTATCGGTAGAAGATTTGAACTATTTTCAACAAATCGATAGACAAAAAACATTAGCAGTAAAAAATACGACCTCCACGGCGCCAAAGCTTAGCTACCTCAGACGGGCGGAAAAATAAGCCTGTTTGTTTAGGGATGCAGACGAAAAAAAATTATGCCAAAGCTACATTGTGAAAAAAATACGATAAGTAAGTAAAACCTTATGAGGCGCAGTAAGGCTGTCGATGGAGTGGTAACGTCTGTTTGATTTGGAATCCAGTAACAAGACGCAGTCAGCAGACTTCGGGCTGGCTCGGTCGCACGGTCGCGTAGGTTTCTTGTTGGCGCGTTCATCGCTGACAGTGTTGGATGTCGTCCTCGCTGTCTCAGCTTAGCACCGTCTCAGCCTAGCTCAACCTCCTATCCTCAGCAGGACGGGCAATGAGTAAAGCAGCCACTGGTCGTCCTCGCCGTCGCAGAGCTTGTCGACGTCCTACGTGCTGCTGGGGTACTGGTGACCTGCATATACTGGCGCTGACCCGCCGCCCCCGTGACGTCACGACTGATGACGTCACGATGCATTGCGTCACTGATGACGGAATAGAGCACGGAGACACGTGACACGCGACGAGCGCGCCAGTCAGGGATGGCCAGGCTGAGTTAAAGCTGTAGCGACGAGCGCGCGCAGCCGCCACTTCCGTCTCCAGAGCCTGAAGTCGAGCTTCTTCCGCCTGATAGCAACATCATTCACTTAAAGTTTTATGACAAAAGTGCAGCATATTATGTTTCACAGAAACGCAAATACGCGCTATGTCTATAGTATATACGCTGTGTCCTGAAAAAAACATCCCCGACATTTTCGATTGTAACTTTGAGAGCAACTACAAGATTTTAATAATTTTTGTTTTAAATATTCCTGACACAACTGGCTATCAAACGACCGACCATTTAACTTTCCACCTGACCCAAAGTCTGATTTTGCTCTAACTAGGAATGCAAAACCAACAAAATATTACATTTTTATCTAAGGGTGTATTTCCTTTCCCAAAGAACATGTTTGCAACGTCACGCGACAAATTATTTTGTTTTTTTTCTTTTTATTATTTGAGGCCACCGGTAGTAGTTCTGGTCGGAGAAAAAATATAGTAATAAACTGAAAATGTGACAAAGTTATAATTTAAATGGCCATTTATGGGCGATTTTACAATGTAAAACGCTCGTGCAACATAACAGCGTTATAGGGCTGAATTACTATTATTGTTTTTTTTTCTTTTTCAGCATATTTATAATTGCAGAAGTAAAATCAGACCAGCATGTCTTCTTCTTCGGCTTCTTCGTCCTCAAGATCTTGTTTTTGGCAGTCGTCATACGACATGGCGACTATTGCCAGAATCAGGTTGACCAGATAAAACAATCAGATCAGTTTCAACTCAGCCCGGCCATTCCTCGCTGGAACTAGCGGCTATGGCGAGGATCAGGTTGACGAGATAGAACGACCCCATAAATATGACAATGATGAAGAACAGCATGTGAACTGGCCCGTTAGCGCGTATCACCTTTACACGCCAAAATGTTTCAACACACAATTAATAAAACTATTTTGCCAGTACGTAAGTGAGTAAAGAGAAAAAAAATTTTAATACAGCTCAGCAACGTCAGAAAAGCTTCCAATGCGCTGCTTGCATTAGGCCTAGTACTTTAAAAAGAAAAATGTCTTTAGTTATCATCTAAAAACAAAATTGCTGTGAACGGTGTCCCATCAAAACCGGGAACGTCAATACCGGTAAATAGTGATATAGGGTTAGAGTTAAGGTTAGAAATAGTTATATGGATAAAGTTAAGCTAAGGGTTAAAGCTAGCCTCAGAATTCGGGTACAAAAGTTTTGCATTATGTTGTAGATAGGCCTAGATAAATAGTGCATCAGACTTGTCGGCTGCACTACTGAATGAACGTATGCTCCAGAAGAGCCTGCAGTAGACGTAGACCTATATACCAAGTGTTGCAAGTTATTCTACCGTGTACTATAGATGGAGACAGCATATTGCTCTTTGACAGTGTTCGTTTAGTGGCGTAGTTTTGACGTTCCCGTTTTTGACGTTCCGGGTTTTCACATAGAACCGGTCTGAATAAATGAACAGCGTCACGCGGATACATCTCGGATCAACGTCATCGGGCCGGCAACTTTAAATCAAGTATAATGCAAAAATCTGCCAAATCATGCCTATTTAGATAAATTTCAACAAAATTTATAAAGCACTTACAAATTGGTATAGGCTTTCCCAGTAGTCTTGGGTCATGAGTCGAAAGGCACAAAGCAACGCCCAGCCGAAGTTGTCGAAGTTAGTGTAACCGTAGTTCGGATTGGGACCCGCGATTATACACGAATAGTTGGCCGGGCACTGGCTGCAACGTTAGGTCACATTCCAGTTATGATGATCACACGTGTTAAGGTGTGTTCAGTGCGACAAAAAAATAGAAAGCACTCGGATAGCGCAGGTACCTCTGCCAAGGCAAAGCTATTCGCCAGGTGGCGTCACCATCTTCGCTTTACCAGCGGTTCCCGTATGCCCCCTTTAACGCAATAGTAACGAAAATTTCAAAGTAATCCAGAATCCAGGATTCCTTCCTGGTCACTCCCAAAATTGAATCACTGGTAGCTTGTGCCATGCCCGACATACCCTCGCAATTTCAGAAAGATCCGTCCATAACTTTTTGAGTTATCTTGCTCAAACACAGACAGACAAACAAAAACCGGCAAAAACATTACCTCCATGGCGGAGGTAATAAAATAAATTGAACTAAAATGCAACAAACTAACCTATGGATTTTAGGTCAGTTGATTTCGTTTTATTTTTTCACTTCTGCCGTTTTGAACACGCTTTTTAATAGCGTAGTTCATCTTAAAACATAGTGCCACAAAACACATAAACAGATAATACAAAAAGTCGCGCGAATTAATGAGTCGTCACAGCTTGCGAGCAGAGTATTAAAAAAAATTATTAATTAATCCATGCTCAAAACGCTTTTCAAGATTTAGCAATTGGTAAGTTTAGTTTGTTTTATTTTATTCATACAAAAAACTACTGTAACTAATATTAACTAAACAAACTGTTTCTGTGTATATGGTGTCTACATGTTGTGCGGCTGTAAGCCTTGTAGTAAATAAAATGAAATAAATGATTAAAAGTCTACGATTTTGTCCCAAAATATTAAACTTTTTAGCGATAACGCGTAGCAAGACGCAAGCTGTTTAAGTGCTGCATTTTAAATTTTTTTGAGCTGTAGTTTAGTCAGAACGCTAAAAAACTGAACTGTCGTCTACTTAAAGAAATATAAACAAACGATTATTATAGGAAAGTCGTGTTGCTCACCCATCGTCGTCGCATAGCTTTCCGTTGTTGAACCAGTTACCTGAACACGTCATCAATACAAAAACGCTATCACTTAGTCCCACGCTCCATTTAATTTTGCTTCGATTTACTGCGAATTATTGTACAACACGCTGCATAAAAAAATCCACCACAAACCGAAAACTGCGAAAACTTACAGCAAGTCCAAAGCATCCCAACAAGTCAAGATATTGTAGAGCTTGTTGTACTATTTGTTGTTCTAGTAATCTTCAGCAAAGCAAAAAACGTTGAGTTTTGGCCATACGCAAAAAAGTGTCGACGAGAACGAGGCCTTACTTCGAAAGTTCAAAAAAGCAAGTCAGCTAATAGCAACAATTGTGAGGCATATTGATAAACAAAAATACGTTTGTTAAAGCTCAAATCCCATTACGTTGACTTTCAACAAAACTTTTTCGCGGGGAATGTAGCGGACACAAATCATGAAAGTCAGCGACATGATTTGACTCGCGGATCTTCATAATTTGTGCCTTATTTTGTGTCACAGACTTTGTCGCAAAGTCGGTGTAACGGAATTTGGGCTTAAACGAAACGAAATTGACATATTGCTAGAAATTGCGCTATATCATTGCGTACTGGAATTTTCATTGAAGGCAACAAGCTCGGAGGCGTTTAGTGGAACGTTGGGCCGGATGACGCACTTGTGACGCAATGATCCCTGGTAAAGCTGTAGGCCGACCAGCGCGAAAATCGACAGAACAAACACGGTCAAAATCATCACATCGCGTAGACGTCGCACCGCCTCCATTAAGGCACCGACGATTGTCTTTAAACCTATAAAAATGTAATTATTACTGACAATAAATAGGCTACAATGACGAAAATACTAGGAAAACAGTTAACTACAGATTTTGGTTGTAAATCGTACGTCAGTGACAAGTTGTTTTTTAATCAGGATTTTGTTTCGCTAAAAATACGTAACTCTGCAACAGTAGGAAAAAAGCAAATGCTGCTTGGTCATTACATGCAAATTTAAGCAGTAAAGAATCTACATTTTATATCGTAAATTCGGTCCAAAATGTCACCATTATGTCAGTTTAAAAAGCAGCAGAACAGCCTAGACAGCTAAGCATCGAATGTGCATTGTCAACCAGAAAATAAGCATAAATTTTGCGTTTTTGAACGACAGTTTTCCTAAACAGATTTTCCCAAAAATCTAACGGGGGTTGTTCCTTTTTGCCCCCGTCCCACTGACACGGCGTCACAGTAACCGCAGTAGCAATGACAATTTATTATCCAAGCCCAATTCACGAAAACTTGAAACAACATGAATGAATACACATTGATTCAGCGCCTCAAATTTTAAACACATTTAAGAGCTGTCAGCTAGCCTATATCCGCGAGTGTCACTTTTTCGCGATAAGAAAAAAAGTTTACGAAAAATTTGCGACCACTAACCGGGGACAACGGCGACGGTCTTCAGAGCGCGTAGAACTCGAAATGTGCGCAGAGCCGCCAAGTTTCCCATCGGAAACGCCATCGTTATGTAGCTGTACCGCAACAAAAACCAACCAATTACCGAATTATCAACCTCATTAATGAAAGGTACAAGTTAAAGGATGTGTATAGTTCTTTATGGAAAATACATCGCAGAGCTACTGTGCGTCACCTGCCATATGGAATCACGCAGTATTGTCTGCCAACAGACACGGGTGAACGTGTCCGACGTTAACCCCAGCCAGACAAGCCCGTACTCGATTTACCTACCCTAAATGGACGAAAAACTGAATTAATCTAGACTGAAACCGTTTAGCCTACCTGTCCGCGGACAGTCGCCCTTTTAAGCAACCCGACCGGAATTCGAACCCACAATCTCTTAATCGTAAGCCCAACACTCTACGTTACGACAGATTTTCGGACAATTTCTCGACAGCCATAAATTTACAGTTTTGATCCCGGCCCCTCCTGCCGCGACACCACTAAAAGAGAAAGGGCAAAACGGACACAGAGGATGAAAGAGGAGAAGAAAGATGGAGATGGTCAAAAAACTGAGCAAACGGCTACGAAATCCATGCAGTAAGCACGTTCGCTTCACGCACGGTCGCAATCAAATTTAGCGCTAATTGGAGACAACGCCACCGACCAACCTTCTACGTGCTTTTTCTCTCCTTCAGGTCCCCCTCCGCCCTTTTCCCTCCATTTGCCCCGCCCTTCAGCTGGCAATATTCCCTTCCTCTAATTTGTTTAGCAGAAGTCCGACCGTCTGCTGTCGTTTATCACTTTACGTAGCAAGTTCGCGAACGGTCGATGATGTTCACAGACTCTGTTACTTTTAGCGCTGCAGGTAAAGGTAACAAGTGGTAGGCTAACCAAAGTCATTTGGTATCGGGCGAAATCGTTTCCTTTTTATTCGCTGGAAGCAACGGCAATTTGCAACTGCATGTTTTTTGTTAAAACGTTCGATACTTAATTTTCCTTTCCCCCAGGGAATTAGGTATCCTCAACTAACGTAATGTGTTCTTGAACTTCAGAGGTGTGCCTGCCAAAGGATATGTAAATCCGTCGATCGATTTAAGCAGTATGCACGACTGTGATAGACGACAAACATACAGACGACAGACCACGCTACAAAGAAGTGAGTAGAAATACACAAAATCGATTTGGCCTAAAACCAGTAGGTCTGGGCGTTTGCCACAGTTGGCATACATTAGTACAGACTTTGCAACCGGTAGCTTAGTTTGTCTAGCATTTTGCAATGTCGGACATGACGCCTAATTCGCACGAGCAAATTAATGATACCGTAAAAGCTATGTTTGTGTCCACTGTCAATCCGGTGCAGCCATAAGACATACCACAGCCCTCAGTCAGCCGCGGACACTGTTTTCAATGCGTTTATACCATGTCTCATAAAATCCCGTTCTGTTATCTCCAGTAATTTGGACGTATGTGTGTCAAACGATAGTCGTACTTTTTGCAAGCATAGCGCCAAGCCACAAATTGTTTGCAGCGAGTTTAATTACCCAACCTAACATGCACAGTTAGTGTTCCTGCACTACCTTAAAAACGCGACAACAATTTTCAGCCATATTAACCGTGAAAGCTTATTAGTGTCAGATCTGATTAATGCAACTAATTTAAATAACATGCATACATGAATGGCCAAAAAACTTTTAACATAGGCCCATCACACGCTTTCTTATCGTTACCCGTTATTAGCGCTCGAAAACGCTCCGGATTTGGCCCACTCCGTACATACATATTTTACATGTTTTATTTACAACAGCAGCCCGCAGTTAGAGCAGATGTTTGAGACGTTGTCCTTTGAGGTGTCCGAAAATCAATAATTGATACTTCTAATGTTTCGAGGTAGAAGTCAACATTTCTACCGTCTAGCGCGCAGAATAAGCCGTCCCACTGCACTTTGTTCACAATGTTTACAGTCGCGTTAACGTTTAAGCCGGTCACTGTCTTAACTAGGAAAATAAATACGTTTATTCGCCAAAAATGACAAACAAACAGACAGAAAAAGTGATAGATATATAGAGATAAAAAACAGCATTGCTTATTTATCAAATAGTTGTTGTCATGTACAATTGTTTTTTTAAATTAAAAAAATTATATTAAAAATGACAAAAAATATAAAACTGAGCGCCACTAAAAATTAATTTTTAAACGTTTTAAAGTCACCCCAAAAGCTGTTCTATTTTTTTGCAAAAAGTTATTCTTACGTTTTTCCAAGGAAATTTTATCAATCGCATTTTGTTCATCAGATATTTCTGCGTCAGACTTTTACGTATAGCTTTTTCCTAGGAACGATTTAAGAAATTCTGCAAATTAGGCTGCATCCAGACGTGTACTTACGCCAGCGAAACGACGATGAAGTCCAACCAATTCCATGCGTCTCGTAGATACGTGAACTCGGTCAGTAGGAAACCGCGAGCCACGACTTTGATTATGCCTTCGATTGTATAGATACTAGTGAACGTCTCCCTTTGTTCACGTGCACACGACAACAGCCGTCGTAAATACACCGTGGCCCAAAAAAGTATTACACCAGCGACACGCTTCGGCTGTGGTGAGATCTGATTAATGACAGCTTCATCGCAAATTTTCCACGGTCTGTGCCAGTAAGACAAATTTAAAAATCTGTTGAAAATGACGTGAAATATATTTGGGCCTTTAATTAATGAATTTACATACTTATAGTTATTTTACGAATAAGCGATTCAGTAAAAATAAAACAAGTCAAATCCTCGCTAGCGTCTAATAATTATGCAGACAAAAACGCACAAAAAATCCTATATGATCTTGACCTTTGACCTATGACATTAATATTCAATAAATTTTTAATGGTTGTTAAAATACATGTTCGCGCGAAACTTCATTGGACTAAATTCAGAGGTTTATGTAATTCAGAGGTTTATCTCGGTAACAGGAAAACAAATAAACAGAGAAAAAACTTAGCGACAATGCTAAAAGCAATTCTGCTGTCGCTTCCGTGGGCAGTAAGAACGTAGAAAACATTAAAGGCAACATTTAGGAGCAGAAAATAAATACGATGATTGTTCGTTCTGAGCCGTTTAAGCACGCACAGAGCTTGCAATCGTGATAATCAATAGACTCAATTGATCCGAGAATTACATTGAAAGCCGACGGTCGCGCCGCACGCAGCAAATGCGATGAATTGCCAGTATTGGAGATGCGCGATAAACCGATATCGACAACATCGCGATACTGACAGTAGCGGTATTGTATGCTGCATGACAGAATTGCATCCTGTTATTTGTATCAGCAAAAGTGACATTTGTTAACCCATAGAACCACGAATGCAACCCCCTGGGAGATTCTAAAAAATGTTTCTGAACAAAATCGTGTTGAAACACCCCAGTAGACAACTTCATTTACCGCAGAATAATAAAACAAATGATACAAATTGGTTTAAACAAAAGGCAACAATAACATCAACAAATACAAATCGTTGTCACATAGTCAAAATTACGCAAAATAATAGGTCTACATGTACATTGCATGTAAAGCCGAACAAACGCAGCATATTAGTTTTAAGTTTTAACTATAGCCTAGGTAAATTTAACGTGAGTTCTTAGCAAAAATCCGGCGAGTTTGCAATGTACCGGTGAGCATTACGAGCGGTATTTGATTTGAAAATGTTGATAGCGCGCACATCTCCATTGCGTGCAACAAGAAGAAAAGATGCCGCCATAAGCGGGTTTAGATGACGTATAAAGCAATAGAATGATGTTGTGCGTGCAGTGGCGTTTGAAGCCATGCATGCTTTGCACTGTGATTCTTCTCTCTGCAACATGCGTTCGTGCTTAGGCCTATAGCAGAGTATCAACTTTATACTTTGCAATTTTCTTTTTTTCCACTTTTTGCCAGACGTTAACAGTACTGGAGTTTAACTTTACCAGAGCTTATAAAGGTTAATATTATTATCATTTTATAATTCTATCGTGTTACCATATTAGCGAATTAGAAACTTTTCAACGTTATGCGCTATATAAATTTACTTGTTACTCACTTACTTACTTACTTACCTAATTAGTAACAAATTGAGTATGGGGGACCGGAAAACAGTCACGAATGGTGCGGAGGTGACGTGTTCGAACACATTGTTCCAGACACTAGCAGCGGCGACCGGAAAAGCTCGTCGGCGGTAAAATGCAGTAAGGGAGGTGAGCGATAAAATGATATAGCGGCATTAACTGTGCTCACGACGTGCGAACTTTCTTTAACGAAGCCCAATACATATGTATCACAGATGTAAAAACGTTCCAGAAAAAATATAAAAAAACGTTATAAAACGTGAAATCGTGGAAAAAATATAAAACGTTGAAAAAAGACGTTGAATAAAAAATACCCTGGCCATAATTCGTTTAACCTCATGCCTAATGCCTAATGCTTATGACAAGACGGTTAAATTAAATTTAAATAAAGTTTTCTTTATCTATACTACAGTTCCATGTATAGGCCTAATGCTATAGATGCAGTAGGCCTATACATGGAACTATAGTATAGATAAAGAAAACTTTATTTAAATTTA
>Ga0209454_1002097_pt1 | contig 13228 bp, 11 predicted proteins | sample WorMetHERISLAND1_2_FD_187400 | JGI IMG/M metagenome (GOLD analysis project Ga0209454, IMG submission 187400) | Marine gutless worms symbiont microbial communities from Max Planck institute for Marine Microbiology, Germany - Olavius geniculatus... | ecosystem: Host-associated > Annelida >...
CACGTGTTATATAGGCCTATTAATTACACTACGTCCGCCCTCCTAATTAGCATGCTAATTACCACAGAACGTCGAGCTAGCTGCTCGATGTTTGCACGATCGTGTAAACATTCTATTACTGACGTCTTTCTGGAGGTATTTGTTGAAGCGCGAGATAATGGCGGAATTCTGTCGATACGAGTTGGTGTCATGTTGTCCGTTAATGACGACGAGTAGAAAGAACAGCAGCAAAGCGTAGAACAAGATCTCACGAATCATCGCCTTCATCTTATCATCCATGTCAGCCTTGTGTGTCACTAGTAGTAGCAGTAATAAGCCCCTAGTAGTAGTAGTAGTAGTAGTAGTAGTAGTAGTAGTAGTAGTAGTATAATTGTTGTCGTCCATGTCAGCCTTGTGTTTGGCAGCAGCCATCTCGTCTGCCGTCATGTAGTCCTCAGTGTCATCGCCTGCAGAAAATCGAACAAATGATCGTAAATCAATGACAAAGTCATCGTCGTAGCCAGTGCGGTAAAAACACACGAAAAGTTTTATTACCGCCTTTTATTTCATTTATTCTAAATCTAATTCTAAATCACCAGTAGCTACAGCGGTTTTAAGTAATATAGTATTCTGCCTTTAAATATTATATTGTTCTGCCTTTTAAGCCTACACCAAATCCGTATTATAGTGTGTTTATCTGTATTACCGATCTATTTCCATGTAATGCTTGTGCAATTGTCAGATTAAGGCAATTTACGTACTTGCCTACTGTCTCAGATAAATGTCAGTACATAAGCCTGTAAGTCATAAATGCTGGAAGCCAGCATAGAAACGTTCACGTATAAAAAGGGTAGACCTCGGATTTGGTAAAGAATTAAACCTATGGAGACACAACAGGCCTAATTGTGTTAAAATTAATTCGACAGATTAACGTATGGGTTCAATAAACACGCCTTTGAGATTGATGTCGTCCACTGTGTTCATTTTGCCGAAAGCATCCTCGTAGTCGATGACTTCTGAATCTCTCTTAATGATGAAGGACAACACCAATGCCACGACGATCACCTGCAGAAAAACGACAGAATCAGCTTGTTAACTCTGGAGTTAATAAGTAAGTGAGTGAGTAAGAATATTTAAAGTGCACGATGTCATCCAGTGGCCGAATCTGAGAGACTTGCCTAAGCCGCTAGGGGGAGCTGTAGGCCTCCTGGAAACTGAATTTTAAAGAGGCGACGAAAAGTGTCTGCAGAGGTAGAACTGCAGATGCTAAAGGGTAGTGGGTTCCAGACGGTGGGGGCTGAAATGCTAAAACCGCGGGAGACAAAGATTGTGCGGACACGTGGAACCGACAGCAGTGTTGGCAAAAGGCAAAGAAGAACGTGTGCAAGTGTGATTGAGAAGGGTACGAAGACAAGCAGGTTGAGAGGAGTTGAGAATGTTGTATGTCAAAGTAAATTTATGCGACAAACATTCTGCCAACAACATAACGCAAATGTATCAAGCGATACGCAAACGATGGCAAAAATGTCGGCGATTTTCAGCTTCAGTCGAGATTAATAACAAATTAATAGCTAATTTTTGAAAACTTACCTGGGCTATTACTCCTATTTTAGACAGTGTAAAACTGCCTTTATATTATAGCTGGCAGTTTAATTCGTATTGCGCTGGACAGCGCATATCAAAACAAAAACAACGAGCATCTTTCGATTTTACCTTTACGGGTTGAATGAAGATGACCGACTCAAAGAACGACAACAAGAACGCCGTGAGCCACGCGGTCGATTTCTCACGACCCCACTCAAAACTGTACACAGGATCAATAACAACTACTACAACTATTACTCCTACTACTTCTAGTACTACGCTAATTCCAAACGCCACTCAAAGCTGTAGAGAATGGTGAAAAATGCTGAGACGAGAATTGAGAGTGCGACCATGAACCAGGCGATGTAGATGCACCAGTACGGAAGGACTGGATTGCACAAGTAGTAGTAGTAGTAGTATTAGTAGTTGTTGTTGTTTTTACTGTTGTACGGGACAAGAGCGGATTGCACAAGGTTCGTGGTTTTCTGCCGTTGCTGTAGCGGCGGTGCTGTGGTTCAACTAGTGCGTCCGACTTTGGCACTGACTTACTGAACAACAGCGCGATGACGACGACAGGCGGGAAGACGATGAAACTGCTAAAGAGACTGTTGCTGATCTGCTGCGGCGTTAGAGTGATGGGTCCAATTGAAATGGCCTCAGAATTCAGAGTCTGCTCGTCCTCGGTCCTGAAGAACATACAGTTGGCGATCATGGCCAAGAACAGCGTGGCCATGCACGTGGCCAGACGCTGCGCTCGAGTAAATGACGAACGCTAAGCCTCAAACAACGACAACAACGACAACAACTAGGCTACTACTACTACAACAGGAGTAAATGACGAAGGCTTTGCTCGCATGCCAACCGAGAGCCACATGTGATCGTCAACGGCTCGGTGAAACATGTTGCTACGCACTAACGCCGACGAGTTGTTAGCGGCAGACATCTAGTAGTAGTAGCAGTTGTTGTTTTTGTTGTTAGCGGCAGTGAATGCGTTGGAAGGCTTCAGAGTTCGTCGAATGCGGCCGTCCGATTTGTTTACTGCCAGCCAATCATCGCACAGGAACATGTACCTGCTCGCCAACATCGACAACGTTTCTCGACATATTAACAAAACTGGTATTCTATGCAACTTGTACATTGTGCTTCAACAAACGTGTCGCTTTTATTTTTTGAATAACTCAGTGAACCACTGACCAATTTTAACAATTTTTGGCACACGGCATTATGTAAAAACTTGACCTAAATACAATAGTTTGCCTACCTCACCTTTGTACTGTTGCTACATTATCTTGTGAAATGCAACGGCGTACATGCACAACGACTTGTCAACAGACACTGACGAAAAACCATGCTCGTGAAAAAAAACTATGCCTAATGCGTAGAAACGAAAAAAAGTTGTCTGTTCAAGTGAAATTAAAAGTTTTTGCGGTGTAGTGAGCTGTTTGACTCATAAATGTAAAAAACGTTTTTACGTGTTTTTATTCTTGCCACGCTTTTTACGTTTTTTAACGTTTTTTTAACGTTTTCAGAATTTTTTTTTAAAAAACGTTAATTAAAATTTGAAAATTTTATCGAGAAAGTCGAGAAAGGCTTTTAAAGCCACACAAACGAATTAATAGGCTATAGTGGTGGTAGTTTACTTACTTAGTCTAGTGATACGTGGTCTTATGACTACACGGTTAAATTGAAATTAAATAAAATTTTATCTCTTTCTTTAGTTCTAGCTGTACTGCAATTACAGCATTAGATTTTAAACAAGAAGTCGAACAAATTAAGGCTAACGTTTTTTATCAACGTTTTAAAACGTTTTTTATATTATTTTGCCACGTTTTTAACGTTTTTAACGTTTTTTCAATTTTTTTCTGGAACGTTTTTTACATCTACGGTTTGACTCAAAGCAACTGCCAACCATCGTTTGCGTTGAAGATCGACCAAGACGATCTTGCCCAGGTACCAGCCGGCCGAATTGCGGCCACTGTTATCGTGCCATATCTGTAGCGACAGAGGTGTGGCGATGTCTTCCGGACATTTCATCAGGAACGAGCTGATCTCTCCACGACCAAAGTTCTACACCGAACAAAATCCAAACGTTATTAAACCTTACATTTTAAAACTAAACAAAGTTGAAAACGAAAACCGTTATTGCTTGCATTCTATGAATCTGGCGCGAACAGTCCAGCTTAGAAGTAGCTGGATGCCTTATAGGGTGTTTGCACGATCCAGCAAACGTCCAGCAAACTTCCAGCAAATGTATTCAAAATACACGTGTTAATTGCTGGACGTTTGCTGGATCGTGTAAACACCCTATTAGTGACGTAGCAGCAAAAAACTGCAAAATGCTCTACGGGCGCCGCGCATGTTGTGGCCGCGGAGATTTTAAAGTTAACATTTTGTTCCATTAGCTATGAGCCCAGTATTTGTCATATCTGTTACAAATGTAGGCTAACAACTGACCAAAGCATATAAAATCCTAAGATTTGATCACTTGCCCACTGTGCATGGTGTAATTGAACTTATCGAATTTAGTACATACCTGACGAATTCCGTCGTCCATTCTGCGTGTTCCAGTCTCGCCCTCCGTACCGTTCACTCTGAAGAATACCTTGGACTTGGTGCCTGCCGACAGCTTGAAGCCCGTGTGGACGTGGATCAAGTACTGGAACTCATCTTCATCGTAGTTGTCAGCAAGTGGTTGAACAGTCCACTAAAAATAAACACAACACTTTATCTCAGTCATATATGATTCTAAGCATTCTGAATAATTCGTTGCAAAACCGTTTTTGTTTTTTTTCGCAATAAACAAAACTGTCGTGTTGCATCGACATCTGTATGAATGTCAATGCCAATAATGAATTTACATAACACAATAGTTATCTTTACTTCAGTCATTTTTTGAATTTTGTCATTTTTTTACATTTAACACTATTTCTATTCTCGGTATCTCTTATTTCATTTTTCTTTTAAACGTTTCAGTTCTTTTTAGTTTATGTGCTAAATTAAACTAACAGTTTGTTTGTCAGTTTTTGAGTGCAAATTCTCCATTGCATTGTACTGTATATTTTATTGTAATATCGTTAAACATCTCCAGAGCGCTGAGAAAAATTAAAAACTAATATCGCCCATAAGTAAATTTTTACAACTACGCTGTTTTTGAATTATCCAAACGTGTAGACGTACACGTAACCTTATTTGCCATTTTCTGCGTTAATAGCAAAAGTCGGTACAATTTAATCAGGTCAGACAACAAAAAAGTTAAGATGTGTCATAGGTTTATTTTCCTACCTTTAATGCATCTTTTTTGTCGAGGTGTCTGGCAAGGACGGCGAACGGAATGTAGATGATAATAAATGCAAGGATTGTAGCCCAGACTGCGACGTTGTAGTAATTGTAATTGAAGTAGCAGTAGTAGTAGTAATAGTAGTAGTACTAGTAGCAATCTAGTCTGCGACGTTGTCTATGAGTTTCTGACCTAAGTTGTCGAAGACAGTCGCGAAGTTGATCGTATTGACGGGAGTGACAAAACCGGCTCCGAAGCCCGCCATCAAATTACTCCTAAACTTCACGCGCTCTGGTGTTGCCATTTCGGTCTGCTTAAAATACATTTTATTGACCGTGACATCATTAACGTTTGACTTGAAGATTGCTACAGCTGAAAACGGCCACTGTCACCCAACCCGCACGGTTAAAACGACGAAAAACCAACGATATCGTCAAAATTATGCTTGCAAGACCAATTAAGTTTGAAACTGAAACGTTTAGGACCAACGCCAAATGCTTGATTATACTCATCAGTCAACGCCAAAACAAGCTATTTAAAAACTTAGTGCTGTAATCGGGAGTAGCGCATCTTGAACACAATTGAGTCTATCTTGTCGTCACAACATCAAGTTGACGCAAACTTTAGGCCTATAAACAAGTTTTCCCTTTTAAATTGTTACTGTATATTTTGACAAATTCTCACCAAAACTGAAATCTGTAGCTAAACTCAAAGAGGTCTGCAATTGATCTGTGACAACTTGCCACAGGGACCGATTAACAAGGCTGTTAAAAACTTGCAAAACGGCATATAAAAGTTGCATTTCACACAATTATGACAAGGTACGTGATGTGTGTATGCTTGTATGCTATATGTGATACCATACCTGCAGAACTACTTAACAGAATAACAGTGCGTTTAAACGCTTGAGGAGACGTTTGCTCAAGCCCAAATTCCATTACGCCGACTTTCCGCCGTAACAAGATGATATTCGGACTTAAGTTGCCTAATGGTGAGAGTGAGTGAGCTATAGTGTAACGAAAATGTACAGTATGCTAAAGCTGGCAGAGAATTATGACCTGACAGTTGCCGGGTATCCAATCGTCTTGATCTGCGATCCATTCACTACACGTTACTTCACGGAAGTAGACATAATACGCCAGAGCAGCACAGGTAGTTCCACTGCCACAACCTGAGAACAACAGTTACAGTTAGTTAATTATCGAAGGAGATTATGAGATTGGTCGTTCTGTCCGTCGTTCCGTGCGTGTGTGTGTACAAGTCTTTGATTTGAGGCGCCATATCTTTATAACGGTGCCACATAGATGCATGGTTGCAATGGACCACCCATAGGAAGTCGACCATCGCGAGTCAAATGGTCACGTGACCGATGACGTCACGCGACCCCGACTCACGTGACTCAGAAACGGTGGCGCCTTTCTGTAAATACTTCTACATTTTACAGTATAGTAATGTTTAAATCGCTTCACTTGGCGGAGATATGCACTCTCACGAGCGCCTTCTAGTTAAGGTATAACTTTGTACGGAACAAGAAACCCGTATGTTTCACGTGAAATAGTTTGCATGACAACGGCCTATCAGATCATTGAACATGTTCGACTAGAACTAAAGCACATCTTTGTATCCAATCATAATTGCCACCCAGCACAGATGCGTGATTCTGGCTCAGTTTATAAAATCTAAGATTTACTTACTTTATTTGCTGATTACCAGTGAATGTCTAGTCACTGCCACTTAGATTTACTGTATTTTACAATAGGCTACATTATTCTGAACGTAAATCTCAATTTAGTTGATCTGTGGATCTGTACAAAAAATAAGAAAAATTTATTTTTTTTTTATCAAGAACTAATACGTAGTTAATCCGACCTATTTAAAACTTCTACGATTAACTTTTTAAACTTACACGATCAAGCTGGTTCGACAAGCTGGCTCGACGAGCTAGCTATATGTTAGCTAGACGAGCCTGCTCGATGTTTGCTGGACGTTTGCTCGACGTTTGCTTGATGTCTGTTCGATGTTTGCTCGATCGTGTAAACGGGTTTAAAGGAAACTTCTGTGAGTAACAAGTTGTCTTACATTTCCCGCTTCTAGTGCAATACACATTGCAGCAGCAGACTCTAATAATAGCGGTAGGAACGAATATACAAACCGTTACTTGACCGAACACCGACGTACACTTGATTTACGTCTTTCGTCAGCTCAGCCGCTATGTACAGCGTGTAGTTGTCAGTGTCATATTCCATCACAACGACGACGACAACGACAACAACAACAACTACTACTACTACTAGTTGTCAGTGTCGTTGGATGATGTCAGTAGCCAGTCGTAGTCGGTGGTCGTAGGTACGGCGTCTCGACGTATGAAAGCATTCAGTCGAATCGATCTACTGGGAACTATTCGTATCACTAGAGGCACGCTGTACTAGTAGTAGTACATGTAGTAGTATTAGTAGTAGTGACGGTAGTAGCAATGATTCGTATGACCAGAGGCACGGTGCCGGGTGTGGTAAGGTTGAACTCGCTCGTCAAGATTCCGTCGTTCTCCGGGGTGGGCGTGGCGTTCACGCGCAATCCCAGCGTGCTCGGCGGTATGTTTATCTCCACAATAGTGCTGGAACCCTGGCTGAGTCCGAACTGGTGGTAGAAAAAGTGGAGTTTGGCCACACAGTGAGTCCGAGCTCGTGGTTCAATGGGGTAAACTATGGCCACACACACAGTGCTGGAACCCTGACTGAGTCCGACGGCCGTGGCATCGCGACGTCGGCGACGTTTGTTGTTGTCACAACGCCGCACTGACCATGAGATGACGGGAGTGGTGATCTTTGTAGTAGTTGTACAGGTAATTGTAGTAGTATCATCAGTAGTAAGTGTAGTATTCGTGTAGTGGTGATTTTTGTTGTCGTCCAGTTCCCAATGAACGGATTCGTCGTCGACATCAGCGTCTGAAGCAACAAAATACAACTATGTGACTTAAGATTTGAAGACTGTGGAAGATACAGTCAGATCTACACCTCTGACCCTGCCTGTCAAAACTTTTTATTTGTAAAAACAATTCTTAAAAAAAACGAAATTTGGGGCTAGATATACCACGTTTTGAAAGCACTCATTAGTCAAAAACCGTATCTTCTCCAACGAAAATTTGCAACTGACTATTGGAAAATTTTAGATTTTTGCCTTCTCCCGATCTTTTAACCGACGACGCCGCTTGTATCGCATGATCGTGAGACGCGGTCCGTAAACTATGCATATTTTTTCAGATTGCAGACTCCCAATCACAAAAGATACATAATCCTACGGGGACGCTGAAAATGCGAGACTGAAATTTGCGATACTGAAATTTGCGGCATAAACGCGATCAAAAATGCAGAGGGTGGAAAATGCGAGACTGTAAAATAGAGCACCAAAATTGCAAAGCTGGAAAATGCAAGAAAAACAAACTAAGAGTTACGTGTGTGGTTAAGGTAATTTCAAAAATAAAATATATTAAGGCATTTTCCACCCCTACATTTCTTGTGCTACAATTTCCAGTCTCGCATTTTCAGTCGGCCAAGACCTACCCGTGACTGAACGCAAGTGCCAGCAGAAACGTCGAGTTTTCCGTGGATTTTGTGTCTGCCGATGTGCGATGACACGCCCTCGCTTTCCACATCTCGTGCTAATTTCTTTCGCACGTCGAGACCAATCTTGCCCAGAGTGATAGCCACTGGCGGGTCGCCCACTTCAACCTTTTCGAGCAGCAAGTCCGACACCTTTAACACCATGCTAACGACCTTCTGCCCCACATCTTTCGCCGCAGCCTGAATAAAACAGTATTTAATCCAGTACAAACAGCCCATCTCTAAGCTACGGAGCGTCACCTCCCATATGTAACCTCCCATATGTACACAGAAGGTGTTACTTTTACCCGACACAGATAAAAGCGCCCAGGCCACACAGGCCTGTACTGGATTTATAACTTACCATGGAGGGATGGCCAGGCTGAGTTAACCTGGATGGCTGGTTATATACTAAGATGGTTTACCTGCCAGCAGATAGTCACCCATCTCGGACCCTGCTGGGGAACGTACAGCGCTCACCAAGACCTTTTTAGCTTGATTTGGGGAAACACTGGGAAAGGATAGGATAAAGGAAAAGGAGAAAGTGGGAAGAAAGGGACGGAATAGGGTTAGTGCAACCTTTGATGAGGGTTGCTTCTTAGCGCTGGGGGATGAACACCTCTGAGCGCCAACTATACTACGCCCGTATAGCGCCGTTAGATAATCCGTTTAGCAAAACGGTTCGCAGTTAAAAAGCCTAATGAACGAAATGTTTTGCAAATTAAGCCCACTGTTAACCTGGCTTAGATAACCTGCGTCGAAATTGTTAAGGAAACAGCCTCAGTGTCTTACACTTCTACTAGTATTAGTTTCTGCATTTGTTTTCGTCGCAAAATACGGTCAGTTCGAACAAAATAAACTGAGAATTAAACGGCAAACATCCCGAAAACGTCAAGACTAGACCTATTTCGCTATATATATACGCTGTTGCGAACTTGCGACAATGACTACAAGAAGAAGCTGACACAACTCACTTGGCTTTCGGTTGTTGGACCACCGGCTTTACCAGGCTCCTTTTTCCGCCCCAGTTGAGCAGCCACTGACAATAGCCCAGAGCCGCTTCTCAGAAATCCTAGCATATCACCAATTCATGTTATAATCATCAAGTATTCTTGCAATATCGCTTGTCACTACAGTTTCCGTAACAGTCAGCTGCAACTGATTTGTGACTAATCTAAGCGCCAAGTCGACAACAGTGCCGGGTACCTATACCGGGTACTCCCGGTAAGAGTTCTGTTCTGTACAACGCTGCCTGCTAAGTCGGTAATTCCGATTCGGTGTAAAAAAACTATGGTCTAATGAGTAATTTTCGAATGTGAAGACGACCGAACCATTACAGTACTTTAATGCTTGGGCTAGATAGAAATGTTAGCGCGTGAATTATGTCGTATTGTTACGTCTAGTGCATGCTTTGTTTATAAAGAACAACCAATTCAATTGAAGTAATATGCATACACGGTGTTCATCATCATCATCATCATCATCATGATTTATTGCATATATCGCCACCAGCAAACAATAATAGTAACATAAAACAATATTATGCAACACGAACGAGTCAAAAGCTAGAATAAATTATGCTTGGACTTAAATAAAAACACCTTTTACCTTTTTGTATGTCATTTAAATAACTGTTTGGACCAGTTAGTTTCATCTTCTATTTGCACGATTCATGTTTTTCCTGTGTGTTTTGGTGCGCGTGTTTCACGTGTTTTATGTGTATATGTATATATCTAAAAATAAACTGATGAATAACAACAAATTAAATGCAATTTTCAGCACGTGTAGCTGAAAGAATGGTAATTCAAAATATTTTTAGAAATGTGTCTGTAAGTTAAAGACTCTTCGCCAGTCGTAACGTAACGGTGACTGACTATCCCTCAAGCCTGGCGATACGACGGGGACGGGCGCAGTATTTATCGATGTCTGTCGATATCCGTGTACTGTCGCGGTGTGTGGTCTCCGATGATTAAAAATTGACAGCAGCTGTCATCACTAAACGACGGTTGTCAACGACGCTATTGCGTTGCTATGCAGGCGCTTGCAGACATACTAGCTCTGCAGGTTCGGGCAATAGCAGTGCGACTTAATTGACGAGACTTCACGGTAAACAATGCACATGGCACAAGTTGACTTCACTGTCGTACAACATTACAATCGATCAGTCTAGCGTCATGGCAATGAAGGGAGCAGCGGCCCGGCTGCCTAAATATATTTAACCTGTCGGAAATAAGAAAATTTCCTTCTAATTGTAGGAATTTTTTTCGACAGATGTAAGATTAGAGGCGGGGAATCGCCGTTGTAGAAGATTCAGAAGTAAAATAAAACTGTAAGCGCGAATCTCCTTTGCCGTTAATTTGCAGCTATATCGGAGTATTTCGACATTTTGTTTTCGTCCCATCCGTCTGTTTTTTAACGTGCAACGCCGCTGTTGAAGTGTCAATAATACTGTGTCTAAAAGGCGCTGACATATCACACATTGTATGTCAAACGCCGGCGACCACGAATACCGACACCTTCCAGACTATGTATACTGTGACACTGGCCGGATGTATTAGCACATCATCAATATTAGACAATGATACGATGGTACAGCTGATCGTCGCTTCCTGCCACTTTCTACGCTGTCTCTGCCGGCCGGCGACTACATGTGAAAATTTATTCGATTAACAGACGACGGGCAAGACAAAGGCAATAGAGTGCGACACCAACATGGCATCGAAGCGAATGAAGCCAGATCGATAGATCGATTGTCAATAATTAATTTTCATGACAGAGTTCTACCTGTGGGTGACGGTGAACACTGTTATACCCCGTTCACACGATGAAGTTGGCATGACGAGAAGCTGGCTGGACATACGCTAGTCGAGCATTATCAAACACTCATCTAGCACACATCGAGCTTGATGAGTGTGAACATGTGTGTATAGCTAACTCAAGTGTTGTGTAATTGTTTACGGCAAGGTTTTGCGGTGGTTTATAATTCGCGTGACATTATTAACGTTATTTGCTTTTCATGCATTTTTACACGTGATCGGTTGTGAAATTCCATGTGTCAATTTGTAACAATACAACATGATGATGACGATGACGGTGGTTTAAACAACATAATTTCTGAGTAAAGAGTGACTGACCTTTAGCGGCCTGGATACGGTCTTCTTGTGGCGCCTCCGCGGCAAGTTCGGTCAGTTTTTCACCAGCCAGAGAATCTACGAAGTCCGACAGCTTAGTCTGAGCACCACATACCACAGACACAGTTATTCCAAACATTGTCTGCATACAAGCAGTAGCTTCTATCGCCGAAATCTAGAATCAAAATCGGGCTTAAGTTTCCCCCCCCCTATTTTTCTCTCTTTCCTCCTTCTCTCGTATTCGGACAGAGCTCGGCCGCTAAACTGTTTGTGGTGCATTTTGAGCTAAAAGAAAACTTCTGGTGATAGCAATTCTCCATACACCCTTAACAAAACTTTCCTCTATTATTCACAGGACGCAAGCTGCGCCCACCAGGTATAAAAATATACGCTCGTGCATACTCTTCCTATAATGCTGCGTCATTTCATTCGTTTTGTGTATGCTGGATGTCCCAGTTGTTTAACAATCCAGCACCTAAAAATTAATTCGTTTAATCATAACAACGATCATTATTAATTCTTTCTAATTATTGATATTATCATAGCTTCTCTTATCACCTCAACTAATTTATTACTGTTCGAGGTAGCGATGATAGTATTGTTCTTAGCATTGTCACTAAGGGTAATGGTAAAGATAAAGTCCAGTACTTGCTATAGCGCTTCTTATATGAGACGGACTCGTGGCCAGAAGCGCTTTACAATCTCAGAAGTGACAGCTGTTTGGCATAAGCTAATGATACCGCAGTGCACTATGCGGCCATCCATAGCCGGCGGTTTACAGCTAGCAGACATACCACCGCCCCAATCAGCCACACTACGCTTTCACGTTGTAGCCTGTAAGCTACTACTCATTTCCCTTCCCACGGAGGGTAGAAGGCTGAGTTGGCCTGAGCACATAGTAAATTAGCAACTTGCTGACGGTTGCTTGTAAATGACCCGCAGTGAGAATCGAACCGCAACCTGAAAGCTACGAGTCGACACTAACAACTATGACACTTTCTCCTACACTATATGAGCTTTTTGTTTCTCTGTTTCTCTGCTAACAACAGGATGAAATGCTGCACACACCACTTGATGCACGACCGGCTACCGCGACCGACTCCAGAACCGAACCTTATCACAGGCTGAACGGTAGTTCAAGCTCTGTGTTAACGGCGACTTCTCTTTCTTATGGGAAAGCCAAAAATTCGAATCCCCACAGAATCAAAACCCCTGATCTGATTGAAATAAAATTTAGCACGGTTGATTACGTCGGCGAGATAACCCCTCATGCAAAATTTCATGTAAATCCCTTTAAGGGGGGCTTCCCGGCAAATGGGTGAAATATACGCTAATTTTTTTTCAGAAGCTCACCTACAGGTCAGACCCTTCGGCGGATTTTTGCGTGCGATGGCTCAAACGACGCGGTCTCGCGCAAGCATGTGCCTTTTGGGGGTTAAAAAATTTGAAATTAATATTTAACGTATTTATTCGCAAAAATCTAAACAATTACAATGGCGCCTATGGGGAAAATTAAGCAATTCTTTAAACGATCATAACTTTGGCTGTGTATAAGATAGAGTCGTAATTTTTGGTTCTAGGTATGGTTTTCGGGGATGGCGAATCTAATGGTGTCATATAATTTTACCTCGGACCCTCCCTGGTTGCCATGACAACGA
>Ga0209454_1002098_pt1 | contig 13222 bp, 4 predicted proteins | sample WorMetHERISLAND1_2_FD_187400 | JGI IMG/M metagenome (GOLD analysis project Ga0209454, IMG submission 187400) | Marine gutless worms symbiont microbial communities from Max Planck institute for Marine Microbiology, Germany - Olavius geniculatus... | ecosystem: Host-associated > Annelida >...
CGTATATACAGCGTATTTGTAATCAAATTTTTGTTAATTTTCTCAATTATTTTTTAATCACTTCCGATAAAGTTACGATAGATCTAATAAACACAACTGCTCACATTAGGCTTAAGTAGTCAAAACCAGGGTTAATGCTGGACATTTTGCGCTTTTTTAATTTACAGAATTTCAAGTAAAAATTGATAATTTGTCACTTTTTTCTTAAATACCATATTAATTTTTGCTCATTTCTGAAAATTGTTGCTAAACAGTGGCGGCGCCAGCTTTGGGGTTAAAAGGCCGAAACCCTCTTCACGGAAATATTGGCCAAGCTCCGCTCCCATTTTTTCTCATCTATATCAGAACCGTATCGAATTGACTTATTAACACATTGGCGTCGCTAAGCGTTAGAATTTAGTTAGCCAATACACACACAATACGCCATGTTTGTTTTAGACGTGTAAAATGCCGCTTTAATGCATCACATTTGATTTCAGCTGGGGTCCTGCTGTACGAGCTCACGACGTTGCCTCAGTCTACCTGCTGGGGAGGGGACACTCAACCCCTCTATGACTGTGGCGTCCTGATCTTTCTGCTAGCCCGTCTAAATGTTAAGTTCGCTACTGCTCATAACGTGTCGGATCTGCTTCGTTGGTTGTAGGCAAGTTCAGGCGTGAGGACTTGGCTCGGTCGCTGCTGCATTGTTTCATACTGGACCTGGTGCAGTGTGTTCAGCTGGTCAGCAACTGTAACGGCATCAAGCGCGTCTTCATCTGCGGCGGCTTCGGTTCAACGCCGCTAGTTCGTCGCATGGTCACCACCGAGTGGGTCCGACGCAGTCTACAAATGATGACATTCGGCGCGGTAACGTAACGTAACATTTTTGTCGTATTCTTTTCACATGCGCCGCAGCGTGGCGGCGCAAGTGTATAGCGTCAGGAATTATGGTCAAAAGGTCGCGAATTCGACTGCCTGTTGGGTGGCTATCAAGTGGTTGCTGCTATCATGGGTGACTGTTTTTAGACAGGTAAACCGTCTCAGTGTATAGCCAGCCAACCAGTACACCACCCAGCCTTCTGTCAGATTGAGTATGTTGAGTAGCGGGCCTACCGGCCAGCTTGGCTGGGGTTAAGGTGTAGCGTTGTCACCGGTGTCGGACGACAGGCGATTAGTGCACGATCCCATATGGCATGTGACGCTCCGTCGTTTTTAGAGACGGGTTCATGTGAAGAGTTATATACACCTTTGATCTTTTTTTAAAGTTTTAACGAGTTTAGTTTAACCTCTGTGTTTCATGCCGCCAACGTTACCACGGTTGAGTTCATTGTTTGTGCTGCCGCCGTCTTGATAGCCCTCACTACGGCTCTTTCGTGTCCGTCCGTCCGTTTGTCTGTCTCTCCGTCCCGCATGTGCTTCTAGCGGGCACCCAGCCTGGAAACCGAAAGGCGCAGAAAAACAAACATAATTGGTGTGATCGTTCCCCAGGGCAGCTATATGTAAACGCTGTGGGAATTTTCAGCTCATAAAGTTCAAAGATTACTTAATCTAGATGGCCGCCCGATATGTTGGCATAGTTTTCGAGTTATGCATCAGTCTGGCGTGTTGTATTCTGCAGACTCCCGGACCCAAGTTCGACTTCGTGAAGGGCGGAGAGCACCTGGGAGCACTCGGGTGTGTTGTACACGACGCTGAACAGTCAGTGGCGTCATGAACACGCTGTTGCGACCACGTTTACACTGTACTGTTTAGACATTTCCTTGTTTACGCTGTACGTAGAGGCATTTGCACAATGTAGTTACAAATGTTGTGAAGGAAACATTATAATCTTGTTTATTGTGTATTTTGGATTTTTGGTACGTTGAAAGTGTGACAAAAGAAAACAACAGACGAGGCTGGAATTTGTTTCGCAAAAAAGCACAAATATCGTATGCATGTTGGCTCGAGCCTGGAGACTGTCCTGTCCTTTAGTTTTTTTTCGCGTTTTCAGTGGCTCCATGTGCTTGTATATTGAGTGATGAGCAAATCTATCGTCGTCGTGTTCGTATTCTATCTTGACCGTTTCGATATTCTGTATATTTATCTGTCACTAGTCGTAGCTGCTCAGGATGATAATGTTTTTCTGTGACCGTGTTTACTTGTGTGTAGTTATTCACAAGTAGGCCTACCGATGTACGTTCTGTAGCGTCCATGGCGTATATGATGTGAGATTGCGGTGCGTCTAAATCTCTGGTATTTGGTAAATGTTGCCATACAAATGGCAGGAGCAAAAATCTTGCAAAACATCGTTGTTCTAATTGTCACTTCGTTTGGAACTGTGCTACAGCTCTGTACTGAATAAATGTTTTCATCTTCAATGGCAGCTTACGCTGTCGAGTATAATGACTACGTCACCTGCGGTTAGACCGAGATCAGCTCCGGACTTAATATGCGCTCTAAAAGACTAAATCGATTATATAGAACCTATTTTACCTTATTACTTTACCTTCAGGGCAAGCAGGCTGTTACAATTTGACGTAGTTACGACAAAAACTATTTTGACTGTTTTTTAAACGTGATGTAGACTTACAAGTAATGCTTCGACGTCGGGCAACATTTATGAACTTCTGGCAAAAAAATTTCAGTGATGACCTCGACACCAGTCAGTCAGTATTTGTTTTGTTATACCTCAAAACCAAAGAAAACATTTGAACAAAAATTCTTTTGTTTGCAATGATTCAATGTTGCCGTCTCACTGTTGGGCCCGCGCCGGCAACAGTTCAATTCACTGTTGTCCACGAGGGCAACGGTGCGTATTTGTCAACGTCATGTGACGCAATTTGGACCAGTCGCGTGCAGATATTCAAGGTTGAGGTATAACAATAAGATTTGTCGACCGTTGTCTATGTCACTGGCGAGCGGGCCTTAGACATATTTTGGGCAGTCGCTGGCCCCTAGCTGTGGGCTAGGACTTAATGGAGGCCAACACAACTTTTAAAAAGTCGGCCGCAGCGAACCAGCGTACAAAGTCAGCAGGTACGAAAACGTACGCCAATGGCTTTCAACGCCGCATTAATTAACAACTAGTTAGCCTAGTGCTCGATATTTGATAGCGTTACTGCGTCAGTATTAATATCGAGTGGTGGTTTGGTCATGTGGTGAAGCCCAAGCTCTTCCACAAGTTCGATTTGTTGTATTAACTTGCTGGTCAACAAGTCACACAACAAACCGTGCGTGGTTAAAATGGTTAGGCCTAAATGCTATAGCTTTTCACTGAAAACCCCTCTCAGAGTTACGGAGCGTCACCTGCCGTATGGGATCACACAATGCTACGTACCTGCCACCCGACACATGTGAACGCGCCCCGCCTTAACCCCAGCCAGATAAGCCAGTACTCAATTCACCTACCCCGGAGGGATGGAAGGTTAAGTTGACCGATCGAGGCGGCTAGTTACATAACGAAGTGGTTTACCTGTCCGCAGACAAGTCACCCATCCAAGTACTAACCCGCCCCTGTGTAGGTTAACTTCGTTTTGATAGAACACAGCACGTTACCGCTACTCCACAGCACCAACCCACTTCATATTGTGGATTTGCTGTAGCCTACAGCTTGTTGTCAGCACGATGCACGACAAACCCACAACAAATTTGTTGCATCTTCCAGGCCTACTTTTCGTTCCGTAAATTTCCTGGTTTGCATTTCCAGCGCCCCTGGTCTAAATGCGTTTATCCGGCACCATGCCGACTTCAAACAGCGCGCTGAACCACCCACAGACACAGATAATTAGTTTATGTACGGAGCACATTAGACCACACACATCGACGCTTGCTGGACACTGCAGTCCATACTGCGCAGTACCTAGCCTAATTGCACTGAGCTATGATCTCGGCGCCGGACGTCGTGTGTTAAAATGATTAGCCGCACCAATAGAAGCAGATTTCGACAGAAAAGTCCAGGCCTACGTGACGACAAGATGAGATTTAAAGAAATGTAACCATACCGTTGAAAATGTACGCCTACGCCTGCCCTGCAGTGATGTAAACAAGACTTTAAAAACTAGAAATTTGGGGCAAAGCTTAACGTGAGTCCGCCCGGCGCCCTAAGTCCGATTGGGGGAAATTAGGGAGGGGGCGGGGGGTTAAATTTTCCCGGCACCAAAGTCACGTGGTATGGCCCAAACTCAAATGCATTGGCATACGCAGAACGCGCATTGTCGACTTAGGGTAGGTCAACATGAGCGCTTATAATTTTGTTCACTGTGGACCTTAGTTCACAATTTTTTTTCGTTCAACGCCGAAAAGATCGCTCTCGTTAACGCCGTTTACATTTGTCGCTATTTTCATCCGTTCCAGAGATATTTGCGCTCAAACTCGAAAGTTGTCGTAAATCGCACCGATTTTTGAACGTTTTTTTGCCTTCCCAAATTTTAAGGGGGTGGTGCCTCCAAAAGTTGTACTTGCGTTAACATTTCAACCTAGAGGGACGTCATGTGTTAAAGTTAATTTGGGCTACACCCCCTAACTCCGAAGTTATAAGCGCTCTTTTACTACATTTTAAGCCAATTTTGGACCCCCTTTGAAAAAAATTGTAAGGAGGACCCAGGTTTCCGGTGGGGGAAGCGCTAGCAAGACTTGGTCATTCTATGGCGCGTGTGAAAATTTGGGGGCGCAGCACCCCTAGGGGCAGAAATATGGTCTTCCAAAAATCGATTTGGGTGGGTATGATTCCACATCCAGATCTCCGTAATTAGTAAACCAAAGTTCATCGGACTTGTTTCGCCTAACGCAGGTAACGCAGGTAACGCCTAACGCGCGTAACCGGCTGTGGGTCGTAGCGCCCTCCACGTTGACCTGTCATCGGCAAGAGCCCATGCGTTAAGGAATCGCGGTAGATAAAATATTTATCCGATTTTGAATATCTTCATTCGTTTCGGTATTCGATATTCGCCGCCGAACTTCGAAGTCGTCCGAAATCGAGCCAAATTTTGCATGTTTTTGGCCCCTAAAATTTTTCTGGGGTAGGCCCCCAAAATTTTGGATCGGCATTATAAAATTTGGCCTAGTACAGACCACCGTGCAAAATTGTACGCCGGTCGGTTCACGCATCTCGGAGATCTCGCGTTGAAAAAAATAAAACATCTGCAGTAAAACTTGAGTCTGCTCCGCAAGCTATCGCTTCCGGGCGGACTAAAAACCATGATCTTCACTTAAGCCCTAGAAGTAAGCTATCAGTAACTGTCAGCCTGTAATTATGTTGTCGCTGCATTTAAAATACTTTAAGTCAATTAGACATATACTGCATTATGTACAGTAGGCTAACTATTTTTAAGTTGCATTTTGCAAGCATAAGATTGCAGAACAGCTGATATGGCACCATTCCTCTGTGGCTGAAAACCTGTTCCACTGGTGCGGAGGTGCTTGATGTGCAAAGAAAAATACTTAATTAGCTATGACGCAACATAAAAACATAGGTCTATTTCCGTTTTCGAGACAAAACCAAGACCTAGTCGAGGATAATTGTTGCTTAACACAGTGAAATATAATATTATTAATGTACTAGAAATACGTTCTGTGAAACGAGGTATCTGTCCCATTGCCACGCTATAATAGCCTAGCAGCTGCGTTTCAGTGTTTGACGCTCTTGTGAGCCTGCAGCAAATTTTGTCTTTGAATAAAAACGGTTGGTTGCCATGACAACAGGGTTTTCAGGGGAGAAATTTACATGACACTACTGCATAGCCCGAGCCCGAAAATAGAGAGTAGGTGAAAACAGCGTGCAATTACCTTTTGTGGGAGCCAAGTTATAGTCAATTTGTCCCAAAATTCGTTGCCATGGCAACAGGGGTCGGCAGGGGAAAAATTCAAATGACACCGTCGGATAGCCCGGCCCAAAAATAGGCTGGTAGGAAAACACAACGCGCAATTATCTTTTACGGGGACCGAGTTATACCGTTTTGAATTCCCCATAGGCCGTAATGCAATTTTTATTTTAAAAATTGGGGTAAAATAGGAGGAGTTATCAGATTTTTATCCCAAACAAACTCGATCTTACTTTTCGGGCCCCGAATCACTGTGCAAAATTTCATCAGAATCGAGTCAAAGTTGCGGCCGTAGAAGTGTTTACAGACAGACTGACAGACAGACGCAAGTGATTTTATAATCTGTTCCTTGCTATGCTATAGCAATTGGACAGATAATAAATCTAGAAAGTTGAGAAATTAGCTGGATAACGTCTTGTATACAATGCGGTGCAGTTTTCACGCTGTATCCTAGAGCCAGTAAACAGTTTGCACTAGAAGACCTGACTATAGGACACCGATTTACGACAAGGCGACACCGCATGTTCAATTATTAAACCTCGCTGCACTGCAGGGCCACGTCTGTCTGTCTGTCCATAGCGGGTTTTGTCTGTCCATCCGTCTGTATTTCGCTCTTTATAGCCACGCGTCGCTGTCTGCTTTCCCTATATATCCGTCGCTAGTTTTTTTTCGTTCACATTGTGCCGCGATCCGAGAACGTTTTGGTTCATCGCAAACACTGTCACGCATAAGCAAACAGTATTGGGGATTCTGTCTGACAAATGCTGTAACACTGTCACCAATGAACGTGGGCTTTATTTTTAAACTATCTACAACTTACGTGTCTGATTTATAAATGTTGATAAGGCTTTGTTCGGTGAAAAATGGAGCACTTTCTGCGGGGTCCTAAAATCCTGAATGAATTGACTTGGGAATATTATTCACAAATTGTTGTTATTATTGTAAGCACAATATAAATTGATGTTACAGCATTTTAGCATTAATGGTTCTACGTTACTAGTGTAAGGAATTAATATAAGCACATAAGACAAAATACCACTTTTCAATTATAAAGTAATAAGCCTGAAATGTTTAAACCAACAAATCGAAATAAATCCCCTAAATAGTCACAGTGGAGTATGGAAAAAAGCCGAAAACATGAACGGGTGACTACATGGATCAACTGGATTAGTCGTAATTTCAACTGTCGACTTTTCCGCTATCCACTTTACGCGACGTCGCCGCTGTCGCGGTTTTATGTGAGATAAAATAAAACATTTGCAAAAATGTTTCGCGGATGTTTTTGCTTTTTGTTATGAGACCGCCCTATTATAATAAGCTGCATTATTAGTCTTGCTTGTCAGTCTGTCTGTCTGTCGCATACGAACTATTGACTCAAAAACAAAAAGCGCAGAAAAGCTTAATATGTATTTTTTTTACTGGGCCGACATTATTTTCTATAGTTTGCTAACTCTTCTAGAGCGTAATATACTTTGCAAATAGTGTACACGCCTCTACACCTGACATGTACAGTGTACAGTCGCTACAAATTACAATGAAATTACAAATTTCACTAATAGAAAATCGCATACGCCCTTTCAGATAAGATAAAAATTATCGACCTTGGATGACCTTAAAGCTCACTGACAACCAGTACGATCGGCTATCTTAGCGACAGCTGGGCTTGTTTTATAAAATTTATACTTGCTATTTCAGGTAAGAACCAACGCGATATTCATCACAATCTATAGGATACACAAATGCCAGGCACTGAACGTCAGTGTATTCATAGACCATTATCTATGAGTGTATCAAGACGAACACAGACCGCGTAGGATAGAGCTGCGCTGAATACTCGATTACTGGATACTAAATAAAATTGCTCCCACAGAAAAAAAACAAGAAGCCAGCTGTCGATAGGGTGAACCGACCGTGGTCTCTTATACCGTCATGACGAATAAAGCTTTTCAAATACGCAACAGACTCCATGTTTGAGTATCCCATTTCATCACAACTCATAGCAGTCAATACATTACTTGGTAGAAATTGTATGTTCGTTGCTTGTTAATACTATTACGGTTTTTCAACTTATCTGAAAGGGCGTATGCGATTTTCTATTAGAGATCAATAGCAACCTTGGCCCTATTTCTTGCCAGTTTTTCGTTGAAAAACGCACATTTTTCCGACTCTCTCTATTAACCCAAAATTTGAAAATGTTTCCTTTGCAATATATCGCTAAAATTTTCCATGCACATGGAAAAATACATGGCTCGTAAAAAGGTTTCCCATAACGCCTAAATGTTAGCTACAATACATCCATAACAGACGGAAAGACAGATGGACAGACAGACAAACAAACAAACGACAACTCGTACCATACGCTCGACTGTTACATAAGTACAGTCGGCTAAAAACGAAAAAAACAGGTAAAAGATGTCGGCGCCAAGTGCGACATTAAATGCGACCGTCCGTTCAGGTGCCGAGCGTCGCAGGCGTTGAAAATAAACTAGGTTTAACAAAGATTAGGCTAGGTTAAGTTTACTTTCGGCGCTTGAACCACCCGTGGGCAAGTACACATATTCGCCAATAATATATTTGTCGATTTCTGTACGTTTGATAATTGTTGATCTCTGACTTTTTAAACTGAAAACTTTTACACCGCTTATTTTTCCTGCCCTGAAAAATGTTCACGCTAATTTTGGTTTTATGTCCTTCTGTTTTCGAGTTCGCAGAAACCCGCACAGAACAGACGGACTGACAGACAGACGGTTAGTACATGCATTACGAGATACGAGATATAAGTAATTTACGTACATATGGCCCCTAGAATGTAACCAACGTTGGATGAGATAAAGTACATGGTAACGATGTATTACAGTATAGGCTTACGGCGACTGAAGGATAATATTGATTTTTTTTTTGTATAGCAATCCGAAAATAAAATCTAATAACCGTTTACAGTGAGATAAATACTCCACGGTATGCATACCTAGCGGCTTGACAACGGTACGCAGTCGCTGTCGTTGACGCTGACACGTTAGATTCACATGTGCAGGTGACTGTTCGACATCCCTCTCTGACAAAGCCCCTCCTATAATAATGATGATGTTGACTAGAAGCGATCAGAGCTCTCAAACCTTTGCCGAGAATGGTGCTGGCACATAGCGAACACAACAAGCGTGACGCGTCACCGGCACTGTGGCCGAGTGGCCATGGCCGTAGCACTTTTGATGGCTTTGACAATAGCATTGTAAGCGATTCTCCATATTTTTACATTTTTCTTCGTAGCAGAGTCGTCTGTCTATCTGTCACATTTGTGCACTTTCTTTACGCGACGGATTTTCATGCCATGTACACTTGTGAAGTCCAGTGACACATTGTGTTAGACGGAGGTCTCTGATTTTTCAGAGAAAAAAGATTTGATAGGTCAAACCTCTGATTCGTTTATATGGCGCTATATAAATGTGTTATGATTGATTAATCGCTTGAACATGCAATTGCAAATTTCGGCCAAACTGTCAGTCTTATGCTTCCATCTAGCAAATACAAACGAAGATTTAGGTAAACTTATCAAAGCGAATCCGCTTTTTACTAGATTACTTTTGTCCTTATTTACGTTACGTACACTTATTCAGGGCCTACCATATGCCCAATTGCTTATAGTTTCTTTCTGTCCTGGCCTGTCATTGTTTACGTTTGCTGTAGCCTCTGTGTTATTATGTAGCCTATAACTGTGAAGGTCTATAACTGTGAAACTAGCTAATGATGCCCGGAGGCAATTGTGAGTGTCGTCGCTTGGGAGTTTTTGTGCATGACGGGGGTTCTTTGTCCGGCTGGGCACAGTGGTCGTGTGCCTATGGTGACGGTGACGGTTGCTGATGTTATGTACGCGAGCGATTGCGCTGCTTTGTTGCGCTGGTTTGTTAACTCAGTATACAGGCCGTTGACGACTAGACCGAGTGACATTTAGAGGCGCTGTTAACAGTTACAACGCGATACTAAGACGTGCACGCGTTTATGGAGTTTGCACAAAAACGAGAAAAAGAGTTCGCATAGACTGCTAAATCCGTTGCGTGTGAGCTCGGCCCCTTTCTAACACATGTACTTTCTAATACAATCAAAGGCGTAACTCTGTATCCCAAAGTGAAAAGCTTGAGATCAGCCCGGGGGCGCAGTCCAAAGGCATATCCCTACAGTAAGGGGATCTGGGGATCAAGTTTTCCTAAAGCTGAATGACTGTAGGCTTTGTATAGCTAAATATTGCATTAATCGTGCACTTGCAAGCTCTTTGCAATTCTACTAATTTTACATACTTACTATAAGTCTAAGCACCGCTATTTACCAAATGGTCTGCAAAAATCATTTTAATAATTGCAGTATTTCAGTGATGTTAAATTCCTTAAAAAATTAAAATTTTGAGCAGGAGAGGTGGGTTGAAACATATTAGCAACCCTTTCGTCACGTAGTGACACCCGAGAGTTACGCACCAGAGCAAAAAAGTGCAATACAAGAATTTTTCTTGTGTTCCTGCCAGTTTGTAGAAACTGAAATATATTTTGACTTCGACACGCCAGTAGCTGTCGTCAAACTGCGGTCGCTCTGTGACGTCATGACTCGGACATCACGTGACTACTACGTCATAGTTACGTCATTAGTCATCCTCGCTGTCGTCGTCGTCAGCTCGTCAGGTAAACCAGTAGTAGTAGTAGTAGTAGAAGTGGTAAGTGAGTAAGTAAGTAAGCCAGAAAAAGGATAAAATGCCCAAAGTAACGGAGCGTCAACGTGTGAACACTACAAAAGAAGAGGTGAAACAGCAGGTAGAGAAAAGTGGGTTTTTAAAGTTTAGACGGACCGGAAGACTACAGTTACAGAGAATGCGGAGGTAACGTGTTTAGGGAGTCTGTTCCAGCCACGAGCAGCAGCGACTGGAAAAAATCAGTCGCCGACGGTATTAGACAATCGTGTGCGGCCGTCAATCTGAGATGATAGTGATAGTGATAGCTAGTAGGTTAGTAGTAAGTTATCCGCTCAAACAAAATGGCACAGACAGCTATAAAAGATAACTTTTTGTTGACCCAAGCATGTCAATTAATACTGATGAACAAATGAAATTTAGTTGAAGGGTTTTGTCGCTATAGGCCTAACGTAATGTAATGTAGATGTATCAAAATTTTAATTCGTCGTAGATGGCAGTAATAGCTAGCAAACCGTGCTCTAGAATGACAGAAAAAGAATAGAAAGGTCTTAAAAAGTTAAGATAATTGTGTTTTAAGAGTACTAGACGACGTGCATTCAGTGACGAAGTGTGGTGGAGTGACTACTCGATGCAAGAGATCCGTGCAGCAGTGATAATTCCCGAAACTGTTTTTCGAATATTTAAGATATTTCGTGACACTTGCCGAAAAGTTTTAAATGGCCTATTATCGAACACTGCCCATCTCCAAGCACAATACATAAGCCTAAATATCCTCTCGCGTAACTATATAATTTATCATTCACGCACCTACTGTTTCTTATGCTTATCTGAATTTGAGATCTCTTGCGTGTTTTTTTTATTTACTGTAGATCAAAAAAGTAAACCACCGAGACATCTAGGCGCTGTAGGCACCTACGTGCTTGTGTAGGTGCAAGTGGTCTAGTGGTTGTTGTTGACTCGTAGGCTTAACTTTCATGTTACGGTTCGATCCTCACAGCCGGTCATTTGCAAGCAACATTGAGCAAGTTGCTAGCCTACTGTGTGCTCACGTCAACTCAGCCTTCTACCCTCCGTGGGATGGAAAATGAGTGGTAACTTAAGGGCTACGGTGTGAAGGCCCAGTGTGACTGATTGGGGCGGAAATATGTCCGCTTGCTACAATTTCTGCAAACCGCGGGTTCAATAATATTATTTGCTGTCGCGGGCAATCGATGGTCGCGTAGTGCGCTGAGGTATCATTAGCTCATGCCAATCAGCTGCCACTACCGATATTGTGAAAGCGCTTCTGGATGGGACTGCACACTTTGTGGATAAAAACAAAGGTCCAGAACCTGGGCTCTGGACCATCAGAGCGTCTTCGGTTGATGTAGCCAACGAGCGAGTCGAGTCTGGCACCCGATTTACCTACCTTGGCAGCGATCTGGACTCCAGCGGCTATTGCACATCGGAAATTTAGCGTCGCATCGGCATAGCATCAACGGTATTTGGGAGACTTGACAATGTCTGAAAACAATCCCGCTTAAGCCTACAAACAAAGCTTAGAATATACACATCCCATGTCCAATCAAACCTTCTTCATGGAGCTGACACATGGACCATCCTCAAGGCTGATGGCAAAAGACTACAAGCCTTTCACATTCAGTGCCAGCGCCGCATCCGGCGGTCAGACTTTGTAACCAACTCGGCAGTCACGGAAACGACAGGTCTACCAGACATACGCGTAGTCATCAATGACAGAAAGCTGGCTCTGTTCGGACATGTCAGAAGGCACTACAGCACATGACGTCCTTCACGCGTCGGTTGAAGCACATGCCGGCATGGTACCACATCCTGGTTAGCGAAGAAAGCCTGGAAGACTGCGATGTACCTGGTTACGTGACGTTCTGAAAGCGACGCGTTTAACTGCTCGGGAGGCCTGGACAGCGGCTAATGATCGGGAAGAGTGGAAAGCGCAACGGTCCACCGCCAACTATACGCGTTCTGATGATGATGATGATGATGCTTCTGGCTAAGCTTATAAGTTCTTCTTATGTAAGAAATGCCATATCAAGTACCGAACTTTATCTTTATTTTTTTTTATTATCTTTTTGGTGGTCCTAATGTCGATGAAAGTTGACCGATTTTCATTATCTTTTCATTGTTACATCCTGCGAAAAAGATGCAATAGCGTATATAGTTGCTAAAGATCCCAATACATCTACAATGCGTCATTAAACTACATTGCTTGACCTCCCAATATATAGTTAAAGTAGAGCTGTCGAAGCGTTAATTTTTTAACGCATTAATTAACGCGTTATTAACGCACCCAGGCCCGTCGAGAGGGAGAGTAGGGGGAAGCCCGCCTATAGAATATAGAAAGTTAAAGCACATTTTAAACGTATAATCAACAATAACTGCCGTCATAGCTAGCATAAAAATCTATTAGCCTGTCGTCAAAATAATTATTTATTTACAGTAGTGATAGAACGGCAACTACAGTTTAGTTACTTGAATTTATTTGACTGTCAAATAACCGCAGTTTAACGGAATATTGAAACTTTTGCTTCGCGAAATTTAGTAAATTGACGTAAATTTACGTATGTACGTTAATTATTTTAACGTGCGTTAATTTTTTAACGCGCGTTAATTTATTAACGCATTAACGCGTTAATTAATGTGTTAATTAGGCAGCTGTAATTTAAAGAGGTTCGTGCTACAATGTGCGATGAAAATATAGTGCCGTTAGTTTTTAATGTGCGCTGACAAAAGGCGAACATTATGGAATATGAAC
>Ga0209454_1002099_pt1 | contig 13222 bp, 11 predicted proteins | sample WorMetHERISLAND1_2_FD_187400 | JGI IMG/M metagenome (GOLD analysis project Ga0209454, IMG submission 187400) | Marine gutless worms symbiont microbial communities from Max Planck institute for Marine Microbiology, Germany - Olavius geniculatus... | ecosystem: Host-associated > Annelida >...
GGCAAGGGGCACAGGGGGCAATAAATTTTTGTGTGCGTCAAATGTCGACGTTATTCGCTTTTTGTGTGCATCAAAAAGACGTGACGGGCTCCAGTTCGGGGGGTTATCAGGTCAGGGAGGGAAAGCCCACCTGAAGCTGAGGCACTTGGCTTTTGAGCGTTCAATGGAAGCCGCAAATTCGCCTGTTTTAAATATTTGGACAAAGACAGAGAGGCGGGGGCAGCTGTTTCCTCTCCCCTCTTCCGGCGCCGCCCATGATGAATAAAGCGGCATTTTGAAAAAAAAACGAACCGCCGTGACAGCGTAATGCGCATTTTCCTTTGCAGTGGCGTAGCCACGCGGGGCCCACCCCAATCCCCCAGACAAGACATAAGCACACGCTTAAACTGCAGTAAATGTGCCAATTTTGTCACTTGATTCTCATGAAAATAATTGAAATAGTTGCCACCAGATCTCATAAAGTTACGATGCGCAAAATTCGATTTCAGCTGGGTTTCCGCTTCAGACCCTGCTGCTGAGCTCACAGTGCTTCTCCACACCTAGCTGGATTTTAGGGACCTACTTCTAAGGGGACGGAGGATGTAAAGAGAAGAAAGGAAAAGTAAGGGGGAAGGGTAAACATGGGAGAAAATGGAGGAAAGGAGGAGGAAGAGATGGAAGTGAAAGGGAAGGAGGCGAGACCCCCATATCACATTTCTGGCTACGCCACTACCATTATGTCTACATTTTGTGCCATTGTGGGCTAGGACGTTGGCAAATCAGTTCCGTCGAGAGCCACAGCGGAGCCCGGAGAAACATTTCATCATCATCATCATCAGTTTTATTTCAGGCACTTGGCCCATATACCATATACTCATAATACACATAAAACACAGAACAAAACACACAAATCATGCAAATACAGGTAGAACTCAATAAAAACAGTACTATTAGCAGTTGCAACTGCAAACATCAAAAACAGTTAAAAGCAGCCAGATGACTAACTATATTATTATGTAAACTGCAGGTGTTCCAACATTTTGAAAAAATTATTTGACTATTATGCATTAAGGTATTACTCAGCATGCCTGTTTCCACCAATACTCTTGTGACACTGTCAATACGCTTAAACCCAAAAAACAGTTTTACACACTTATTGTAACATGATGACACCTTACGCTTTATTTTCGCGGGGCCCCCAAACATTTTTACGGGGCCCTTCTGGGGAGAAAATTTTTGAATTTTTCTTTTTTTACATGGTAGATTCTGGCCTACTTTATATTTTTTGTCGATGGCGGGGCCCCCCAAACGTCGCGGGGCCCGGGGTAGCTTACCCCGCCTACCCCACCCTCTCGACGGTCCTGTGGCAAGTCATACTTGAGTAACGAATACGCTTTGAGTTAACACCATCAGTTGTAAGTAAGCTTAGGCCTACTCTACAGCGTATTGTCGAATCACTAGCTCACTGCCGCTGAGTATTCTATGAATGAACGTCGTGGGCGAGTTGTAACGGGTCGTCAGGTGCGTGCTACACTACAATATTCCTTTACCAGTGTCACCGTGGGAATTACTACAACATTCATTCACGCCCTTCAATGAATAGTGACTGTGTTTTGTCAGTATTTCGTGGTCGGCAAGTGCTCATTTAATGGCCACGCATCTCCGTGCCGTGTATACAACTCGTATAGGCGTCAACATCGTATAGTAGGCCTATATTGCCTTACTCTATCGTAAAAAGTAAGGGAGTGCTCAGTGGGGTTTAGATGTACTGTACGCCTCTGATATAACATAACGGTATACTGGCCCTTTGTTAGTAAAAGTAATGGTAAAGGTCAGGTGGGTCACTACTTGTTATATAGCGCTGCTTACGCGAGTCAATACTCGTGGACAGAAACACTTTACAATCTTGGAAATGGCAACTATTCGGCATGAGCTAATGATGCCGCAGCACACTATGCGGCCATCCGCTGGTGGTGCAGTTGTGGTAGCTGGAAAATGGCTAGTCATGTAAGAGCCACTCTGGAATTCAACATATGATAAGCTAATTCAACTCCAAACGGTTTTTTCATTTTTCGGTCTGCAACTCATATCGCGCTTACATAGTTTTGTCAAGTGTAAAAGTTTTTTGTCTAAATGTTTAACTTCAGTGAAAAGCAGTTCGGTTAGTTGAGATATGTCCGAGAAGAGACGTCGTTGGATCGGGCGCGATCAGTTCTGATAAGTCGGCTCATTTACCCAGATCTGATTCCGAAGAAGAGCGTCGTAAAGCGTAATACGTCGCGACGGTGCGGTGGCATGCAAAGTTGGGTCCGTCCGTTAGGTCGATATGGATTTAGTTGCGACCGACACCGGCGGGCGCTTGATCTGATCTGAGGCAACAAGCTCTGGCGCCTCCGGACAGCGTCCGTCCTGTTTACCGCGATGTCTGTCTGAAACATTTACGACAATTTACTGCCGACGCAGTAAAAGCAGCGCCGAGTCGCTTCCAAGAAACAGAAACTCTCCGTGGGCTGCGTCTGCCGACAGCCTTTGCCATTTCTTACAATTTTGCCCCTGTCCGTTATGTACGTGCCCGGTCGTAGATAGGAACTTGCGTATCGGCGACACGTCGAATAGCCTACTATACTCAGAGTGCGCCAAAAAGCACACCTTGTTCACTAAACGACATTCAGTAGTTAGTAAGCTGCAGTATTATTCCATGTAAGCCCCCTACGATTATTTTATTACACTCAATACCTGGTTATTTTGCGCATAACAGCTTTTTTGACGCGCTACATGCTGTAGACGTTTATGGCACGATTGTCGTCTGTCGGTGTTTGTGTCCGTCACGGACGTATTGTGGCTAAGTGTTCGGTCGTAAGGGAAAACTTTTAAAGGAATAATTAGCCCACTGTCGAGGCTCTCTGCGTATAAAATTTGGGGGATGCAGTTCAAGGGAAACATTTTAAAATTTGGGGCTGAATGAAAAGAGGTAGGAAAATGTGCGTTTTTCAAGGGAAAACTAGCCATATCTTGGAAGCGGTAAGAGATAGGGCCAAGGTTACTATTAGTCACTAATAGGAAGTGGCGTACGCTTTTTCAGATGAGATAAAAATCATCGACTTTGGGTGACCTTGAAGGTCAGTACTGCAACAAGAACTGTATAGACTGGCTGTAGCGCCTTTTCACAGGCGACAGCTGGGCTTTCTTGTTCATTAAATAATGACCATGGTCTGGTCACATTGGCTTAGCAAGTTGAATGATGCAAAAATGGGTATAAACACAGCAACCTATGTCGTTTTGTTGACGAAAGTTTTTTTTTATTTAAGCCTACCACGCACCGATCTTGCCATTTCCGGCTGTCCTGCTCGGTGTTGTCACCAGGCCCGTCGAGAGCCACAGCGGAGCCCGAGAAAACATTTTCGCGGGGCCCCTCTGAGGAGATAAATTTGTGATTTTTTTAAATGGCGCATTATAGTGTACTTGATATTTTTTGAGCGACGATGAGGCCCCAAACGTCGCGGGGCCCGGGGTAACTTACCCTGTCTACTCCCCCCCTTCTTGACGGGCCTGGTTGTCACAGTCTCTTGGCGACACTTGCCGAGCTTGTTTGTCGAAGTGGTCGAAATGAGTTCTACCAAAGCAACGGATACAAAATAATAAACTGTTAGGCATATTTCATTGTTCCAACTGTTTAATTTTCTCCCGACTGCGGAGATGCGCCGGTTGACCCAGGGCAGTGGAAGTGGGCCGTGGTTTTATGGACTGACTGCACTGGGTGGATAGTAAACGTGTTGGCCCATGGGCGACCTGATCGACCTGACTAAAGCCGCGCAGGCGAGCACGTGGTGCGTACAAGTTTAACTGTGTCGTGTCTGCGAGGACTAGCCTATCGGACGCTGTTGTTGGCGCCGTATCCATCACGCGCGGTAAACGGCGATCGGCGTTAACGCTTCGTAAAGCTACAGCAGCTGCTGATGTTGTAACACTTAGTTGCGGTAGTCCACTCACGGCCCGGTCAGCAACCGTCCGGCTAACGAGGCGAGATACGCTGGATTGGCGGGGATTAAAGTTTCCAAGTAACATACGCACATAAGCTTACTGGCGATAAAATTAAACAAAACTAGAAGTTGTCGGGGATCTCAAACCTCTACCGTGACCATCGTGTGTCACGACCTGGCGAATACATGTGGATTCTGGATCGCCGACATTCTTTTCATTCATAATTGCAACATAGCATCGAACTGGACACATTCACTGCCGTTATCTGTGGATTTCTGGATCGTAGATAGCCGCCATCACTGAGAGCCTGATTTAGTAACCGGAAGCACAATGGGCGGCGCTAGAGGGGGAAAGGCAGGGGGCAGCTGCCCATGCTCTCCCCCCTGCCCTTCACCTGCCTCCAGGAAAAATTTTGATGGTGATAAAGTGGGCACTTTATCATGCCAAGGTGTGAATTATTAAACGTTATTTTTGCAAGAAAACGAATATCTTTGATTTCTCTGCCTTGACTTTAATTTATGATCTTGATATCCAGTAGGGTTCTGGAGGTTGTCAAGGTACATATTCATGCAAAATTTCATCAAGCTACCGTAAAACTGCTAATAGAAGCCCTCGGCTTGTATTGGAAGCCCGGCTTTTATTTGAGACCCGGCTTCCATTGAAACATTGTCAACCTGGCATACCAAGGTAATACACTTTTTCTCTGGTTAGTGTGCACAATACTATTATTCCAATACAATTTGGAGCAAATGTATAATGACTACTGCACATACAACTAACCACCACTACTACTACAACTGCTGGTACACTTACAACAACAACGACTTGGATGTCCAGCTTATATTGGAGACCCGGCTTCTATTAAAACATCAGTCTCAGACCCCCGGCTTGTATTAGCAGTTTTACGGTAAGTTCAGCGGTTCGTGTGTTATTGTGATAACAGACAAAAAAATTGCGATGATGTTGAAAACAATGCTGTTGTCGCTTCTCGCAGGTTCCGCGGGCAGTGAAAATCATTTTTCTAACAGAATTGCCATTACCTTGATTCTGGAATAATTTATCTTTCAATGTATACATTCGGTGCATTTTTATTTAAAAACAATATTTATCCGGCAGCTATATTGATACGGCAATCAGATAAATGTGCCGCCGCCTAGCAAATGCGATTGAATTCCTCGTTTTCGTTTATTGCCGTAAAATAGCCTATTTAAAATAGGCTATTTAAAATAGGCTATTTTACGGCTGCCTGACGAATAGTCACCGCACCGCATTTTATTAAATTTATTTCAAATAAAAAGTATAAAATTGGCCTACAGACATTGGATTCGAAAAGAGATTAGACAAACTTAGCATTCTGAAATATCTAAAGAATGCAGAAAGTAGAAGTAATATAATAGAAAAGACTCCATAACTATTGTATGTAAGCCCTACGTTTTTTGTTCATTATTTGATAATGACCGTATCTACACGCTTTGCTTTAACCCGTTACATTTTGTTACGCTAATCATCATCATCATCATCATGACGCGTAGACAGCTGAGGTCCGTTGCGACGACTCCCCACGATGTCCACGTTCATCTGCACTCTGCCACATCTGTTCCAACTCGCCGGTGTTCCGTTGCCGATCTGCTGTATCCAGGTTTGTCGAGGACGCTCAGGAGATCTTCTCCAGTTCATCCCCAGACTCTGCTCGCCTTTCATTGCAATGACCTGGCATAACGCTTGGTGTGCAGGTGTGGTGGCATCCAGTCTAACAACGTGACCAAACAGTGCTTGGCGCCTTTTGCTGATTATTCTGCAATGCTTGGCAGATCGGCGGTCTTGTCGGCAATGTCGACGTTCTTCACATGGTTCTGCCAATTCAGACCCAGTATCTGGCGTTGGCATGACGTATGGAAGGATTGTAATCTGCGTGTGTCGTCTGCCTGTATCAGCTCCATACAACAGGATTTGAAGAACACAAGTTTGGTATAGTTTTAGTTTGGTGTCCAGACTTAGACCCTTTTGACGCCAGCAGCGTTTCATCGACTGCATGGCGGAGTAGGCCACTCCAATTCGTCGACGTTAATCTAGATAGCATCTGCCAGAAGAAGACTGAATAGAGCCCAAGTAGGCCTACCGAAACTCTGTAACTGCTTCAATGGTGTTGTTACGCTAAGACTTAAGATAATTCAAGACTCGGCCTATAATTTAAGCAAGGAGTTTCCGACTGTTTCGACAATATGTTTTTTTCTGCAAATATTTCAAATATTTCAAAACTTGAGCCGATGTATTTGTCGGTGAATTACTAAGGGCATATTTTTAAGGCTCCTTACTTAAAGTATAGTTTTAATTCCTGTGACTTATTCTTCGGACAGATCATTACTTTTATTCTTCTCAGCCTGATGCTCATTGTCAAGAAACGTCGGCACACAAAAATGTATTATTTCGATCTCCTGAGCTTTAGCCAGTATGTATTTACTACTAATGCCAGTTTCTCATTAGAAATGTTATTTTATTATTTTTTCCCAACACCAAGCGAGTTGTCAGTACCTGTAGAATGCAATCTTTTTGATATCAGGACTCGCCGAAAACTCGACGCGTTAATTTTGTGTTTCATCGATTGCGAAACGCCGATTTAAAAAAACCTTCTACTTTCACCCTGTATATGTTTCGCGTTTTTTTGTAATTATGCAACAGTATATTTCTCTACGACATTCTTACAACTGAGTCGATTGCTGAAACGGCAGTGATTAATCAGCTAATGAAATAAGACGTCCACTTTTACAGCTTATTGTCAACAAACGCGTTAAATTGAACACTGCGAGACGTTTCATTCGGACTATTGCTGATGAGCTAAACTATAGCTTTGAAATTTATGTAAGACCAACTGACGAAAGACTTGAACAAAAAAGTTACATTGTGCGTTGTGTTACATTTTGCGTTAAACATTTGATGTTGCAAGAAACGTGTTGGTCTTGGTCTTAAAAAGTCTTGTTCGCATCAGTAATGCAATGCGTTGATGCAAACGGCCGAACTGTACCGATTTATGACTTTTCTCATTATTGAAAACGATGTAGATTTGACGCTAAACCTTTCGAGCGACTTTTAATATGCGTGATTGTGATAGGCCTATACTGAATAAAATACAAAGCATTTGGTTAGTACAGTATAAATTAATATTTACCAAAATATGAAGCAATAAAAACAATTTTTTAAAAATTATTTTTTTCCCGCAAATCTGACAATTTTGGTAGCAAAATTTCTGTTGATTATCTCCGAACAGCGTTTCGTATAGTGGGAAATTTTTATCTTGCGCCAGCCTGTGCATGGTTTAATGTCGCTCGTCAAAACTGACGATGCCGACCAAGCATAAGCTGCGGCTATAATTATTTTGTAGCAAGCGAATGACAAAGATATTCCAGCAATAAGCCAATCACACTATGTCCGTCCGTCCATTTGATTATTCGATATTAAGGGCGTGGACACAGCTTACAATGAAATGGACTGTGGGTAACATGAGGACACATTTAATGGCAGCAGTTTCAGCGAAGGCGATATTTTACGAGAGATTTAACCCCACGTTAATTGAGTTGCAATCCACCTCAAGCATTAGGTGGCGCCTATACCACGTGGGATAACTGTAAAACAAACTGAAATAAAATAGCATGCGATAAACCCAATACTTAAAACTTTGTTTTTTTTATCGCAGTCGTACGCAGTACGAACTATGTTTCAACTTTTAAGTTTTGTTTAAGTTTTTCTGTTATTTTTCGTTTGATTGCACATGCAGACCCTGCTTTATACCCAACAGGTAGCCAAAGAGCCGGGCTCAACGTCCGAAATATTTCGTCTGTTTAAAGCTTTAAAACGCTTTTTTTGCAAATTTGTTTTTGTCCACCAAAATACCAATAAATTAAACCGTGTCAGAAAGTTTGTGTCTAGTTTTTGTCGAAGTTTGTGATTATGATTGTGTGATTATTAGCGTAATAAACGATAACAGCTATCAGAATTTTGCAAGAATGGAGGAGGTAAAAGGTCTGGATTTAGACATGCTGTGGGCAAAGCTGCGTAAAACGATGAAGGCTAGCGTCCGTGGAAACTGAATACTTTGATCGCGAAAGACGGTAGCCTACAGTGTACGTGGTAATAGTCTAACGATGACATAAACACCGTCTAATTAGACTGTTTGAAAATGGTCAACAATGGTTTTTTCGTGAAAATAGATGGCGTGACAATTTATATATTATTACTAGGCGCCTATGTATTTAGTATTATGTTATTCTATTATTTGTAATGGTGTAGGCCTATAGCCTATTCTGTCACTAATTAATAGTGTAGCGACGCGTTGGGTGTGTGATACGTTTTAGTGATTAATTTATTGCAAATTTACTGTTAGGTGTGCTAGTAAACGAATAATTGTTTAATAGTCATTATGTAGTGAAGATATGGCGATTCTATTTCTTCACTTACTGCGTATAAACAAAAGGTAGTAAAATTCGTAGATCGAATACGCAACGTGTCTTGAAAATACGTATGAGTCCGCAGTAGTTGCCCGCTACAGTCTGTGAACATTATTTGGTTGATGTTTGCTATTTAACCGCTAAAATTCTATTTCCGAAACCTTATTCATTGCTTAGAAGTATTCTTTACCGTGCCTCACAGTCGACATTTTTTGCCACGAACGAACGCCTGAAACGTTGTAGGACACGCATGACTTTTTATAGCCGTGTGGCGTTTTTGTTGCATAAGTTGCACCGATCGACTCCATTCTGAAGTACCGTATACGCTGTGCTCGTAAAACAACACGTAAAACTATTGGTCGAAGGCCATTTGTTTATTTTTGCGTATTTTTATAACTTCAGAATAAAGCAACGCAAATACGAATAGGACAGCTGAACGATCTATGTCGGCCCAGTGCCGTCACGATATGCAGACGTCCCATAGCTGTACGCTGTACTGTATACAGTGCACAATCCTACTCCTAACCCCGAATAGACATTTTTAGCTGAACATTGGCATTGCTTTTGCTCCGCGAAAGGTTTACGCCAATTTTGGTTTTTCTGTGCATTTAACTCAGCCCCTACCTGCATCTGAAACAGTTTAGCAATTACCATTCGAATAACACCAGTTTCCAACATCTTCCGACGACATCTAAAGACTCATCATTCTGTTCTCCGACAACACCGCCATCGACTAACTGTTACCACCTGCAACTACGACTGGGACTTCTGTTTTGACATATGACGCGCTACAAATGCAGATTACTTACTTACTTTTTGTTTGTGAGTTACGACCCTGTAAAGAACGAACAGACGGACGAACGGACGGACAAGACAGGTATTGCGGTCTATTAGGACGGCCGTATAATAACGTAGTAAGTTATTACCGATTGAGTTACATATATACGTACACGATAAACGCTACCAAATTCAAGTACACGGCATACAGTAACTACGTACGTGAAGCGACATGAGGATTAAGAAGTGAAGCGAATCGGTATTTTCAGACGGGTAGTTTATCCAGCACGGATTTCCAGGCACCGACGGGCAAAGCGCGGGTACGACTACAGACGAATAAAAAACAAACAGTGTCTGGTCTGGTTAGTGTAGATTAGCATCTAGACCGGCCGGATACCCAGACACTTTGTTATTCGTCCATCGTGACAGGCGCTGCATTCGGCGTTGTCACAGCATATCAAGTCCCTTGGGTGCTTGTCGTCATTGCTGACGTCATATTTGCATCTACAGTCGCCCGCCAGCAGCTGAGACTGCACAGATCGAAAAATGCCGACACGTGGCGACGGTAATGTTAACTCATTAAACAGCACTGAGATGCATTAGAGATTTGTTTAACCCTATGCGTTACATAATTTTACGTTTTACTATTAACGTACTTACATAGCCTGTGAGATGTTTCAGCGACAAATGCCGGCTGAATTGCATCCGATATTTGTATTTCGATTATGAAATTGGCGCAGCGAGAGACAACTAAGAAAGTGTTCAGCAGGCTTTGGGCCCCGCTGCAGTGATTCAAGTGCATGACAATAATACAGTCATGGTCAGTAGATCAATAATATTGTCAGCTTATAATAACCATAAAATTCAACCTATTTTACGTATTTCGAGTACACAGTATGTCGTCTAGGGAAAACATAACTTGATGCAGATGCTATTGTGCAGGAGAAACAAAGAGTACGAAGCCACACAGAGTTGATCCGTTGTCGTTCACCATTGTCGTCATCACTACTCTTATCGTCCAATCCATCGGTTTACCAGTCTCCCTTTCCAACCTCAAAATTGTTCCCCTAGTCAAATCTTACCCTTTATTAACACATGGCACCACTTCGGACTGATCTCGTTTCAATCTTTCTAGGGCCTACTTTCAGTTATCGTTGTTTCTTTCCTTTTCGGCTTTGCTTTTCTGTTTCTGCATTTTTATGTTTTAGTTCCATTTCAGTTTGTCTTATTTCATTTTTTATTTAAAACATTTTTAGTTTGTTTTAGTTTAAGAGATAGATTAACTTGGCAGCTTGTATGTCAGTTTTTCAATGGAAACTTCTTTTGTATTGCATAAATCAGCAAATAGCCAGACGATGACAGCAAGAGAGGCAGTAATTTTAGGAGTTACGTTAATTTTTGTATGGTCATCATAATCAGCGCAGCCAGTATATAAAGAATTGGTTGAAAAAATGATTACAACCTTTTACACCGTGTTTCAAAAAAAACTAAACCCTTGCATTATTCATTATATCTTTGCCAAATTGTGACCCATTTTCAAAATTCTTTATTGGTAGACTCGGAAGGAAATTTGCCACAAGTGTCATCACAGTTCCAACCACACTAAAATGATGTCGCTACACCACCTTGTAAATACTATATTTGAAAAATTACACCAACCGCTGCACGGCAACAGGTTCCATAAAACAGCCATTCAAATGTTGATCTACACAAATAAAGTTTTAACAAACTTAAAACATAATTAAAAAATGCGTTTTTTGCGAAAACGGCAGAAAAAAATGTATGTTATCTTCCTCTGTCTGTCCCATAATTACCTGTTTTTTGTGTATTTTACTCTCATTTTAGTTTGTCTCATTTCATTTCCATTTAAAACATTTTAGTGTCTTATTTTACGTGCTAGATAAAACTGGCAAAGTGAAATTTTTGCTGGACGGGTTTACATGTCGGACAGACTAGACGGAGCGCTGACATGCTCTGCGAGTGGCCACGGCACGGATGTCAGGCTAAGGTAAAGAATGCTGGCGTGCCGAGAAGAATGGGAACTATAGTCTGTTTGACGTGCTCGCAGCTGCAACGCTGCCTAGGTCATCTACGCTGCCGGTACACGCGCTAGACGGCCGAGCTACGTCGTGACAAACACGCAGAAGACGCAGTGCTCGCCTCTACGCAGCGCGACCCAAGCAAACGTGCCACAGTGAAACGCGCCGATCAATTTCAACGACAGAACGCAGTAACTCTGAGGTGCCATCGTTGTCGGTGCCTGCGAAGATCGACTGATCAAAAACCGGACTCGACGTAATTGAAACGTGCTAGAGACTCTAACGCAAGATGAACGCGCGACGACTGAGCAACGCCGTCGTCCGGGCGTCGATGTTGATTGTCGCGTTGCTCGTGTTCGTTGACTCAATGGACGAAGGCTCCGTGGACCGCGAGGTCCTTCGTGATCCATCGTCACGGACTGAGCCGGGTCAGCACGAACACATGTTTGTCTGGGCGAGGGCGAACCCCACACGCAGCCGTAGACCCCCAACGCGGCCAGCATCAGTACAGCTGGTTGGTGTGGATGTTCGACGCATCCAGCGCAAGGCCGGGACAGGAGCCAGGGAACGACAGGCTGCCGCCGACGACGACGATGTTACCAACACGACGAACCCCAACATCAACGATGACGACATGAGCCTGGTTGATCAACTCCATCTCGCTCGTATCAGGTAGGCCATCGTCATATATTCGTTTAATAAAAGTTTGACAAGCGCTCAACTTTCCACACGAGCATGAAAAATGCATTTAAAAATAGGCTGTGCAAACATTTACAAAAAACATTTAGTCCTCATCATGCTATTAATAGACGTAAGCGGTAATATTAGTAGAATAGCCTATAGTTGACATAAGAGTTTAGTCGTTTATAATTTATGCATATCAGTTCAGTTTAATTTGTAGCAGGCTGCAGATCGTACGTATATATCGTACGTATAATATCAGTATTTGTATAGCAAATCAGTATTTTTATAGACAATCAAGATACGACACATTAAGTAACAGCAGAAGTTCTCCGAAAAGATAAACGTGACATGAGTATTAAGTAGCGAGTACGGGCGTTAAATAAAAAAAACGAGCTGTGAATAATTCAAGACTGCATAGGCGAAATGAAGGAGAGGTCTATAACCTCACATAAATCGTAAAGGTCTGCTGGCAAATTCCATTCGGGTCCTATTTTTGAACTTTATAAAATGGACGAAGCCCTTTATAAAATACCATTCGTAAAAGGCAACGTGAAAAAAAGAAAATATTACTCCAATGAGTTACATGAAGCTCTTATTAAAAAACAAGGCTCTTCTTTTTGGAAGTGTTAGAAGTTTAAATTTGAGACCAGTAAAAGTAGTATGGGCCCGCGTTGTGTTAATGGCGTAGCGGATGGTAGTGAAATAGCAAAACAGTTTGCTCAACATTTTGCTATTGTTTGCACGAACAACTGTAATTGTAGAGCAGCAAAACTAAAGAGTAATTACATGCAAATGAGGACCGGTTATTGTGGTCGTCCGGATGATGCACGTTATTGTTTTGACGTTGAGTTAGTGGAAAGCGTAATTTTCAATTTGAAAGAACATTTAAGATTTAGTCACTGTTTGCTATCATGTGTCTTATCTAAACTATATAATTTTTGTGTTACGATTGGCTTATGTGCTTCATTGTTTTGGTCTATCCTACACTGTCCCTGTAGTTAAAAATAATACGAACATGCATAGCAAAACTATCACTGTTGATGATTTTAGAGGCGTCTCCATTAGTTCTGTGCTTTCTAAGGTGTTAGAACAAACCGTGACTAAGTCTTTGCAGTATGTCATTAAGAGTTGTTTCAGCAAATTATTTCAGACTAGATCTGACGACGTTATTACTGAATGTATGAATATGTTCAATTGTTTACCTGTAGCTGATGCAGTTTCTAGACGTAAAAGAAATTTTTTCTGTCACGGTTCAGCCAGTGTAATAACTTTTTATGTCATCTCTGCTGTCTTGCTGCATCAATTGAGTTCTGACTATGG
>Ga0209454_1002100_pt1 | contig 13220 bp, 8 predicted proteins | sample WorMetHERISLAND1_2_FD_187400 | JGI IMG/M metagenome (GOLD analysis project Ga0209454, IMG submission 187400) | Marine gutless worms symbiont microbial communities from Max Planck institute for Marine Microbiology, Germany - Olavius geniculatus... | ecosystem: Host-associated > Annelida >...
AACACAAATAATTCACGTGCATTATTAGGCGAAATCAGTCTCTTCATAACAACTGCACTCACCCCCCCCAAGAAAAAAAACAAGAAATTTTCGAATCTTTTTCTTTAATACTAGACTATACAACGGGGCGCGTTCACCTGTGTCGAGTGGCAGGTAACACTGTGTGATCCCATACGGCAGGTGACGCTCAGTAGCTCTAAGATGCGTTTCCTCCAAAAAGCTATACACCACCTTTAACCTTTTAATTTTTTTTAATTTTTGTCCATTAGGAGCTGAAAACTCTCAATCTTGGAAAAATTTGATGGCAGCAAAATTAAAATTTTGAGCATTCATAATCATCTCCATCGGAAATTCGTAGCTGCCGTATCGGCAAATACAACTTTTTGCGTCAACTACTTAGTAACCCAAGACTCCGCTGAGCGAAATTGCTCTAAGTTCTCTAACGCAAGCGATTTCGCCTATAGTTACCCATATTCCGTAGTGTGGTCTGTCGTCTCTTTTTCTGTTTGTCTGTTAAAAATCTGTTGCCACGAGATGCGTTTTGAGAACCTTAAATGCGTCAAAATGCGTTTGCGGCCGTAGCTCCGCTCCGGACCCCAGCTGCCCCGCCGTTCTTCCGTCATTTTCGTGTTCCTGCATTTGACAAATCTTGCATTTTCAGTCGTCCTTCGTGGCAGCCGTGTCAGCATTTGCAAAAGTTTGATACGCACGGAATTCAGACTGGTTTTAAATTTGCTTTATTATTTCATCAGAATTTTTCGTTCCGTTCGGTGACTTTTACACCGTTTGCACATAAACCTATAACAAACGCGACACTGCTATGATACGAGTATAATAATATTTGAATCCAAACATATTTGACCACTTTGTAAGCAAAAAATCATCACTTGCAGGACGACGATGCTGGCTTAGCCAGCAGAATGAAACAATGTGAGCTCATGCGATAAAAACAGAATAACAGCAGGCGAATCAATCTGTGGAAATTGGAAAATAGAACTATAGCAAGTCGTGGGGGGTAGTGTCGCGTTAGCAACTGCATCCTAAAGCCATGTAGTGTTGACAGCCAACCGATCAATATGGATCAATTTCCGGCGCGGATTTCATCGCTAAAGCCGTTCTTCCGAACCGGAAGTTCCGTCGCGACGTTGATGATGTCGGGAAACTTCCGGTTGCCGTGCACGTCGCTGATCAGTTTCCCGCCGAAAGAGCTAGCGACGCCGCTTGACGTCACAAGAAGCTGGCATGTGTAAGTGAGTGAGTGATCTAAAGTAACTACTGGTGGTCAGCAAATGACGAGGCAATGCGATGACGTCATGGTTAAATGCTACAGGGCCTAGCTCTTCATAGGAAAGTAGGAAACCCATCTCAGAGCCACGGACCGTCACCCGCCGTATGGGATCGCACAGTGTTACCTGCCACCCGACACACGTGAACGCAACCCTCCTTAACCCCAGCCAGATAGGCCGGTACTCGCTTTACCTACGCCGGAGGGATCGAAGGCTGAGTTGACCTAGGCGGCTGGTTACATCCCGCAGGCAGTCACCCATCCAAGTACTAACCCGGCCGGGCGTAGAGCAACTTCGTTGATCGGATGAAACGTGTTACTGCTACGCCACGCCACCTACCCAAAAACTTGTACAGCCAAACAAACTTGCAACGAATGATCCTAAATGTCCAGTCTCTCGCTGCAAAACGCAATTTAAACATCGTTATTCTCCGTCTAACTGACATCATCCTTGTATGCGTTTACTGACCGCTAGGGCGGAGACACCGATTATGGAAGTGGAGACGACGAAGTAGTTAATTGTTCAAAAACACAACAAGCGGCCTAGTTATAATCGACAGGATTTAATGGGAAAATCGCCAAAAAATCGCATGATAAAATGTGCGAAATGGCTTCACTCTCAGGCTGCGGAGACGTCACATCGGCAGCTGTGTTCAAAAATATGTTGAAATGAAATTATTCGTTTAGCACGCACAGGGTGTGTTCGTGCGTTTGTCGCATTTTCAGTCATGACTAAGTGTGTGTAAGAGCGTCGAGAGCCACAGCGGAGCCAGAAGAAAACATTCTCCTGGGGCCCGTCTGCAGAAAAATTTTCTGAATTATGGTGCTTTTTAAAATGACGCATTTTGGCGTACGTTATCTTTTTGAGCGACGGCGGGGCCCCCAAACGTCGCGGGGCCCCTCCTCCCCCCTCTCGACGGGCCTGTGTGAAAGGCGTTCGCGAGCAGTGCTTGGCTTGATCAGAGAGTGGGCAAGCAATCTTTTAAGCTGCGCGGATTTTACGACGCGTAAAACGCATTGCTCGGTGCGAAGTTGATTCGCCGATTCACTGGACGAATACGAATTGCCGGTGAAAGCATCGATATTAGCAAGCGGCAGAAATTAGCCTGCCTACTCTCTTAAATGACCGTCACAGCGTCGCAGATGTGGTAGACAGTTTGTGCAAAAAGTCACAGGAGGTTTTTAGTGCCGGAAATCTGTACTGTTTTTACTTGTCTTGAATGTAACGTTTCAGCCCAATTTAGGTCAAATTCATCTATGTGCACTATCAACGATTCTGCCAAAGAAGTATCTGGAGAAAAAACGTCCATCGAGCCGTCTACCCGTCTATGACGGATGGCACATGACCTGACCTGACCTGACCATCTATGTGCATTGATAAAAAGTAAAAGATTTTTATACCTAATTGCGCCCTCGTTCTTCTACAAGTAATCAGAGCAAAGCTCATGAGACGCGCGACAGCCTAGCAGTTCCTGTTGGTTTATCTCCATAAATTTCGTGCCAATTCACTCTTAAAATCTGCTTGCGCCGCAGCCACAAATTGCACAAAAACACTAAAACCACCTTTTATGGGGTTCAAGGTCATTCAGGGTCATCGATGTTGACACCACTAAAAAGCTTGTCACTATTGATTGTTATGATTAGCAGCATGTCTGTGCCTATCTGCAACCGTTTTCACGCTACACCAGCCAATAATAGTAAAATAGCCACTTTTAGGAAGGTAGCCGCATTTGACGCAAACCTGCGCAGGGCTCCTTAAACCTAAGGGGTCGGGACTTGAACAGCTAAAATCTACGTTCAATGCTGGAAATTACATATGCAGGTTGTCTTCGTCTAGCCATTTCGTCGCTATTCACTGTTAAAATGTGCTCTGCAACCAAAAATTGCTGAAAATTTGACAAAACCCTTCTTTTGGGGGTTCAAGGTCGTTCAATGTCATCTATGTTGACAAATCTAAGAAGCCCGTCACCAGTGCTTGTTATAATATGCAGCAAATCTGTACTTACATGCAACCGTTTTCACACTATAAAAGCCAATAGCGGCAAAATAACGTCTTTTAAAAGGGGGTACCCCTCTTTGACGCTTTGATTCAAAGAGAACCCCCTCACGCACGAGCACAAAATTTTGTCATGATAAACTAGAGTCTTTGGGGCAGCCCACAGTAAAGATCTCGTGATTCTAGTTTGCGTCGTTTTGACACAATACTGCAGTGTGACGGACGGACGGACAGACGGACGCCTAAACGATGGCTAAGACGCGCTTAGCACTACGTACTGTCGTGCGTAAAAACCACCACCTTTTTAGCAACTTTGTATTATCCATCCATGAAATGCGTGTGCGATTGACACTTACATATAAAGACAAGTTACTTACTTACTTACTTACTTAACATGTTTGATTGAGAAAAAAATAAAACTTCAAGTGCACGACTAATTAAAACGGTTCAAAATCTCTCTGTCAATCATGCAGAGAACTACAAACAATTCTATGCTGTCAACTTGTTACGCTCTGTGGCGGCGTCCTCTCCCATGGACTTAATTAATAAATCTTATAATACACTACAGAACTAATATTCTCTTACTGATTGTCACCACTGGTACTGTGACGACTTACGAAGACACGTGCGCTTGCGCTGGCGGTTCAGCTTTCGGCAGTGTGACCACAACATATTGTTTGATTTTTTCTAAACAGCTAAAACCATTAGCTTATCGGCGGCGGCGGCGGCAGCAGCAAACAGCGACGGTTCTGGGGATTCCGCACGTCCTAGGCCACCCACTATGCTCGTATATATCGTCGGTAGTCAGTCACGTAATAATGCGCGCATGACGAGCGGACCGGTGCGCCCGGCGACCTCACGTAACTTTCAATTACCGGCCGCCGTCAGCGCTTCGCACCACATTCGTCTTTTGTCTCAGTAGGCGGCAGAGGTAATGAAATCATCGTCACTCAATAGATCTTTCTCGATCCGACGTCGTCGCTGCACACTTGCTCTCCGGTGGAATTGCTTTCTTCCGAATAGCTTAACCGCTCGTACGGTTGAAACGCGTCGTAACTAACTTCTGTGTGCGTGAGTGAGGTGTCTGTTGCTTAATTAGACGAGATCTGTTAAGTCTCACGTACACCGTAGGCTACAGCACGCCGCCAATACTTGTTGCTTTTTCGGTTTATACGGTATTCACTTAACTCATTGCGACAGAGTTGATTACAGTAGGCCTAGCATGCGCCAAGTCTTGGCGGATTTCGCTGCAAACTGTAACGCGTCATTCAGATTTGACCACTGGCTGACATTTAGCATTCTAAATATTTTATTCTATTTTATTTAGCACATACAAAAGACTGACAGAATAACGTACTTCGCATCAGCTTCGTCGCAGGAAGTAGGCGAGAGATCGCCACCATCAGGCACATCGACCATACCAAGGCTCTAATACACAAGTCACAACACACTCGACAGATTACTCGCAATACGTCACTCTGAATAGCTAAAGTCCCCTAAATATGCCCAAAATCAAACCCCCTATAGTTGATCGTTTCAACGTGCAAATGTGTACGAAACTACCACTGACCGAGTTTGCAAAGTACTGACTGCTTCAAAGTACCATTTTTCTGCATCACTATATGTGTAAACTCACATCAAGTCTGCCAGGTTTTCTTCACAGCAAAATGAAAACGTATTCAAAAGTTAACTATTGTGAGTTGCAAGTAACTAAACGAATTCGACGTATGAAGGTTTGCGCCACCAAACAGTAGACATTTTGACAAATGCACCGAAAATTTTCTATTTCCCCCTTTAAGCGTAGTATAACTCTTTTCTGTCACCCAATCGAATCCGAGCCTTTCGCAAACAAAAATTCGTAACTTATTTTGCTATTTTCTGCCACTTTCATCAAAGTATTGTGACGATTGATGCACGCATGAGTGTTTGGCGCATCTCGCAATAAAAGACCTCTGTTGTGGGCTAAGTTACTTGTTGCTGCCAGTCGTTAGCGCCGGGCTCAGCTGACTGAGCGTCAGTCAGGTCCGATGATCGGATGCTGTTGCGAGCAGCACGTCTGTGCCCGGGTCACTGACGTATTGGCGTCATGAATCGTCTCGGCGTTCGTCCGTCCGTCGTCCGCAGACAACGTTACGAGCACCACCTGCTCACCAGCGGCGTCGTGCGTTAAAAAAGTAGGAAGCGGCACAGGAAGTTGCAGTTTTCCGACAGACACTACAAATTTCCTACAAAGAAAATTATAAGTTAATGCTCAGAGTTGTAACTTTGTCCCTAAATTTTCCCAAAGCGGGGTTTTTATCCCAAATTTTGCTATTCAAATGTGGATTTTCCGACAAATCGATTGTCCAACAATTTCCTGACAGCCCGAAATTTATGGGTGTCCGTCCGCTAATCAAAAGAGCCGCCATCCCGAGGTTTAGGGTTAAGTTTAACCCTAGATCTGTACCCAGTGACGACCATAAACGACGGCTTTCGGAATGGCGGGCCCGAACCAAATTTAAGGAAATGGGGAAAAGAAAAGGGGTGGTGGAGCCACGACGCGACTGCTGTTAACTGAATCCAATCGTTCGTTGCCATCTGGCATTGTGATCTCTTGCTATTCATTAGCCGTCGACAGAACTTTTTGCTTCAACTCGATGACGCTAAATCCAGTAAATCCTCGCCGGCCGGCTGGCTTGCAGAAGAATGAGACGCTGCTATGATTTAGGACCAGTCTCTGCTGCTTCCGTACCATCAGTCATATAGGCCCTACTCTACTGCATTTCCTCGTGTCACTACTGTCAGCATCTCACCGACGGGCCGCCGGAACTTGACACTTAAAATAGCCACCACTAATAAATTATTTTAAAAAAATTATTTTTGAGATAAACTGAGATAAAAAAACTGAACTATTGCTACGTATTATTACTACTAATTTACTACTATGTTTTATTCTGCTCGGCACTATGCAGTATAATTATTATCGTAATTTGGTGAAATAACCGATGCAATTCCTGACCGTCTAGCGATCGATGTAGAGGAAAAAAGAGGATTTAGGTAGCACCCGAAAGACGACGACGGTGATGACACATGATATTATGTCAGCTTGTTTTACTGCTCGTGCTAAGCCGGAGTATCAACAGTATGAGTTGGCTGTGGACAGGCAGCATTGTCGACGGCAGCGTCGCCAATTCGCGTGCTTTCTGCAGCTTTTGTCTGCGTCTTGATGACGTCACATACAGTGAGTGCGTAGCGCATGCCTGTATAGCTGTCGTCTGGCGTCGCACGATAAGTGACGCTCGTGTCGACCAGCTGATAGATGCAATTTTCCACCAATATCAGTCTGACACCCTGCCGGCCTTTTTTCGCCGCAGACTCAAGCCCATTTCCACTTGTTTGTATGCGTTGTGCTTTCGTTAGCCAGCAAATCCACACAAAAAAACTTAAAATCTACAGCAAATTTACAAGTTGTAAAAAAGTCTATAAAAAATCGAAAGTCTACAATAAATACACAACTTCTTGACATGACAAGATATTGTACATTTTGCTGCATGACTACGTTGGTGGCTTGACGTAGCGGTAACGCGTTTCATTCGATCAACGAAGTTACTGTACGCCGGGTCGGGTTAGTACTGCGATGGGTGACTGCTTGCCGGCAGGTAAACCATTTCGGTAACTCGCCCACTCACTTACTTAGTTCGATGCTGCGTTCGGTATTATTTAGTGTAGACTGAAAATCAATAACTAAATGCTATGTTAATGCTACAGGATGCCTCGGACGACGGAACCGAAACGGTAGATACACAGTAGTAGTAATGAAAATTTTAAAAATTATTAAAACATATGGAAAGTTTCAGTTTGCGTTTGAACGAGGTGACAGTGTATGCTGCACGAACTGCTGCAGGAATACCGTTCTACACGACTGGCCTGGCCACGGAGAAAGCGTTTCACGGATGCTCGTTGTCGCGAGTGGAATATGACATCGCTTCGTGACGCTGGCGCTTGCCTGTAGCTCGGCGTCGCCGACGGCACCAGGCAGCCGCTCGCTCCTGTTAGGCCCCACACACATTGGCGGTGACGGCGCATCGCAGTTCAAAGTCGTGCGTTAATTTCTATCTCGCCGCAGGCCCGCCACCACCACCGTCTCAGCTCCGTGGCTGGTCTGACCTGATGCTCTTGCTGCTGCTGCTGCTATCCCGGCGGCGGTGCCGTGCCCTGTCCTAGCTCCGTTCATCGTCGTTGATTGCCCACTGCCCGGCGCCGCCCGCTGGCCATCGACATCTACGATGACGAATTTCTCTGCGACACGCACGCACGCGAAGACAACGTTTTTTCCCAGCAATTTGCTGGACGCTGCCGACATATGACGTGGTGATGTGATGAGGTGTTCACAACAACGCTAGCGATGTTGATCAATAATGCGTTGGTAGAACTTAGCCCTCCAGCGCTCGATCACTACGTCCTACTGTTCTGTTGTCCCTCGGTCTAGTACAATTTCTTTCCCATATATCTCACGGCAAGACTGTCTGTGACTGACGTGCAGTGTGATTGGTCATTTGGCGAGGAGCAGACGATCAAATACGCAAACCACTCAGTCGCTCAGTTGACGATTTCGCCCACGGCGGCTAGCTGGACGGATGACCAGACCGTTCCATCGGTCGACGTCGTTAACTGTCATACTGACATGTGGGTTAACGCGTCCTACTGCAGTGCCCCCGCTGCAGCAGCTGTCAATTAGTCTACTGTGATTAGGCCTACATGACGCCATGACAGGCTTATTCCTTACACGCTTCACATGTCGTTCATATAAAACGCTAAATCAATGTTTTCACGCAGTTCTATCTCCGGTTTTATTCCATTATTTCGTTCTTGCACGTTAGTCGCTTTGCAGAAGTTTTTTCAGGTCGTATCTTCAGAATTTCGGATTTATAAACGAAACTTGCCGTCTTAAACTGAAAATGTAGGCTATCATCAGATAAAGCTTAAAGTCTTCAACGCAAAAACACAAAGCGATGCAAAATTAACGAAAAGAAACAAAACGCAATTGACAAAAATCGTAAAAGAACCCTGATGAAATCTAGCTTGACCATTGCTTAAGTGCAAAAAGAGCACGACATCTGTAAAATGGCGCTAAATCGACTGGGTAGGAATTAAATAGTAGATGATGGCGATGGCAACGGTGATAAAACACGCACGAAAGCTTTAATGTATAATAATGACTCCCTTATCTTCAGTCAATATTATACGTATAATTTACACTTCCCCAGTCATTATTTATACCTATTGAGCTATGAACATATAAGCGGCAACAACGACTTTCAAAACAAACTTGTATTAGTCACCGTAATATCACACAAGGAGTTGATATTATACAAGGGGAGCGTAAACTATACATTACACCGGCGTGCGGTATACTTGGCTTGGCTATTACTTGCCTTGGAGTCGAAAATGGCCTGACGTCGTCCGCGCCGTGGTAAGTCGGTACCCGGTTCAACATCACTATCCTCTGAAGCACTGCTGGGTCCACCTCGACCACAAGAACTGTCATGACGCCGACCGTTCTGATAACCGCAACACAACACACCAAATACACGCCATGAACCAAAGTAGAACGCCCCCGCACTAAATCACATATAACTGTACAGTGTGACAACATTTTTGCACCGAAGTTCTTCTCGTTCGTCTAGCACACAATGCTTCGTAATTTGGCTACATTTAGTTAATATTTGGCAAAGCGAGGCAGCATCAAATTCTATGTTTGAGTTTTGCTAGTACTAAACGTCTCGAGGATTTTTTTTGGCTTACTTTGTACATTTATTTCACCAGTTACGTCTCATTTAAAAAACTAGAATTTATCAAGTAGGCCTAAGTAAAATGCGAATTTATATAGCACATCAACGTCGAAAAGCTCCCAATGCCATGCATACAATAATACTCGGAGAAGAAAAATGTCTTTGGTGATCGTCCAAAACACAGACGGTGTGAACAGAATCACACGGATGTCGCGGCAGTGAGTTCCACGTCAGAAGGCAGGCGATAGGGGAAAGAACTACTGCAAGAGTCTGAAACGGACCGAGATTGTCATAAATGTCTATAGCGTTAGCTTAAATTAACAGGTATCGGTTAACTGCGATGTATACAGGCGCAGCAGACAGGGCTGCAAAGCTTTAAAAACGTTATTTCAAGCCCAATAAAGAAATCGTAAAATCCTAGCATGGCAAAATTTAGACACCGAATTAATAATATTCTTTTTTACAGTCGCTGTTAATGACATCCTTTAAACCCGCTATTTTGACTGTCTGCTGCGTACGAATCTTGTAAGCAGCTATAGATGCGCTGTGTGAGGATTAATAAGCTTACTTACTTACTTACTTACGCGTGTTTCACGGTCGCCACTGCATCTGTCTTCTTGCTAGTCAGTCGTCAGCCTGAATACTTCTATTATTTCCAGGGTAGCTGCTGTGAAGTAGTGCAAAGCGATCGTTGAGGCCGAGCGGCTGACTGACTGGCCGGCCGTGTGGCACTGGCATCGTATATGCGTCGATTTAATTGTAATAAAGCTGCAGGTGTTGTTGCTCTCAATTCACTCGCTGTGTGTCGCTGTATATGCGTGCGGCAGGTTGAGCCGTCTAAGCGCCGTCGGTCGGTCTCGGTTTGGTCTAGTCTCGGTCCAATCTCGGTCTCGGCGGAAGTCCTGACGTCACAAGCAGCTTTATGAGTTACGAGCCGCGCCGCCGGTGCACCTAAGCCACGCGACGCCAAAGACGATTAGCAGCCGGATCACGAACGGCAATGTTATTGAAAGACAATAAATTTATGACGATCCATTTAGCATATAGTCTAATGCTCAGAGCTTGGCCAACACGCAGCTGGAGTCCATGTTATGACTGTCGCGGCAAGTACGTACAAATCGAACAGCGTGATAATTGCTTTCACCTGTGACTGTTCTCACGGCAATAGCTAAGTCGAAATTATGCGGTTAAAAATGTCGTAGCCTAAATGATTCGTGTGAAAATAAAAGCTAAAAGTAGTTTTCGCTAAAAAAAGGAACCTAAGAACTTCATCGTCCGATCTTTGTAGCCTTCGACATGTAGATTATGTTGCATCACGTTACTGTCACTGCTTTCTTGTAGTTATGTTTTGTGATTGCTATATTGTCGTGTGTCCTTAAAACCTGTTTTACTGCAAGCATGTGCGCCTCTTACGCGTTCGATAAACACTTTACTTACTAACTTAGACGTGACAGCCGAACAAACAGATGCGCTGTAGCATATCCCAAACTACATAGTCACGTCATCGTCGTGCAGTAGAATTATGTCAACTCGCTCAAATATTAACAAAAATGTCGTAGACCTACACAGTTCGAAGATGCTGAAATGACCACACAGTACAATTAGGTTTTTATTCACCGTGTTTGTCCGTAAAAATCGTCACATCAACAAACATAGCGCCGTAAAACCACATTTATCTGCAGATTACGCTTAGTGCACGAGCGAGAATTAGGCCTACTACATTGTAACGTACTAAAAACGCTTAAAGCCGGTCGGGTCCCGGGACGCATGCAGGCATGCTTGCACAACGCATCCCTGCTAGTGGGGCCACGGCTTAACGTCACAATAACGTGCGTTCTAAAGCAAATCCCGAGCAAAACTCGGCGGCGGCGATAGCTCGATAAACGTAACGATCGAGGCTGAGTTGAACCCCGTTTACACGACGAAGCTAGCTCGACGAGCTGGCTCGACGAACGCACGACGAGCGCACGATGAGTGCGCTTCAATCGCTGCTCAAATTAGCTTCGCAAATGTTTGCAATATTACGCCGTTCAAACGACGCGATAACCAGCTTATGAAGCCAGCTCGTTGAGCGCACAACAAGCGCTCGTCAAGCCAGCTCTTCGAGCCAGTTTCATCGTCTAAACGGGGCTTCAGGCCACAGAGCACTGCAGATGGAAAGAACAGAACGACGAAGTCGCACTTCCAGGCGAAGCTTTTTCTCAGAATGACGACGTGATGTTCGCGTACGAAAGCACGCCTTGCACGGAGAGAGAGAAAACGGCACGTGCGGTAGCCGCAATGTGAGAAACATATTGATCGACCACGACACGATCTCAACTCAATTCGTCGTCGACGTCGTCGGATACGCTGTCCGCAGTTAGACAGGAAACCGCGGTCGCCGACTGTCACTCTGAAAGGTCGCCGAAATTGCTCGGCGTATGCCACTATAGTATTTCATTACCTGTCTGGCCGGCGATATGTTATCACGCCGAACTGATATTCGTTCCTGTATTTTTAAACGTTATGGCGCTATAAAAATGGCATTGTTATTATTATTATTAGGCTATTATTATTATTCAGTCACTCAGTCAATCAATCTCTACACAAAGTGAGTCTATTTATCGCCTAGAAGCAGCTCAGTCAGTCTGAAAATAGCAAAAATGTAAAAGAAATACGGCCTGGAATATGTACCACAGAATATCACAAAATATTGAAATACACAAAACATCAAAGTGCACAAAATATATACAAAAACACACTGACAAAGCTCCACTTCGAAAAAAACAAACGCTATAATTTAACCGAATCAAATGGGAACATAACATGCAAATTGAACCAAAAACCGTGACATTTTTCTCACGCATGATTTGGACAAAGACATAGAGTAAAAGAACTGAAATAACACTGACTTTCTCGTCAGTAAAGCTCGAGCCTCGATAGTATTTTGAGGGGTCGCCTCACTTTGCAAGAAATAAAATTTGCAAAAAAAAGATAAAACTGAATTTGCAGGGAAAGAAAATTGCAATTGCTGATTTCTTTGCAAATTCCAGTCCTTGCAAATTCACACGGATGCCAATTTTGGAGCCTTTCCTTGAATTTTCTTTTCCTTGCAATTTTCAACCCCCCCCTTCCTTGCAAATTCCATTCCTTGCAAATTCAGCGATCCCATTGTGAGGACGGTTCTGGCTGCAAATTCCAACGCTAAACGTCGGTTCAAGCAGCAATAGCAGATCACAATCGGAGAGAGGAAGCAAGCAAAGTGTAGGCCTATACGTGCGTGCAGCACGCACCACTCACCACGAAAATGCAGCTTATTTCAACAATCGCAAATCTTCCCCGAAAAACGACGATTGCTTTTGTTTACGTGTTCGATGTTAAGTTGTGATTGAACTTTCTTTCGTCGTTGTCAAGGAACTGTGTAGCTCTGAGTAACGATCAATCACAACACGTTATTCACACTGTGTTCCCAAAAACGTCCCACTTTTTATTGTCCATACTTCGTTAAATGTTAAAAGATTTTCAAAACTGTTTCGTTGCCACATTCAGTAAACAATCAGCAATAAAGTAGTTAGTAAACCTTCCATCACACTTTAACTGCATCGCTACACTACCTTGTGAGATATAAATGTACGAAAAACCAATAATAATAGGCAGCAAGCGAAGATATGGACAGTGACAAAGTGGGACTTTTTGGCACACAGTGTATATACCGTCATGTGACACAAACGAATCAAAGGTGCACACGAAAACACTCGATTTTTTGAGTGTTCGTAATGAGCATATCCTGTAGAAAGTTTCGCTTAAAAACTTTATTTAAATTTATAAACCCAATGAAACGATTTGATTATTTTTGTTTACCACAAAACGCGTATAACAAAAACACGCATTACAGCATACAAACGCCTCGTGTACTGTGCAATATGAGCACAATGGCAACGCAAACCTTTTTTGTTTGGGTTTTGGTTAGTTTGTCGGCAAAGCTCCAAGTTAGTGAATGTACACAGCAGTAGCTTGGTGCAAAAAAGAAACTTGTTTGCTAAGATTTGTGACGTACAAGCCAAGCACACTGTCTTGCATTACAACTATCTAGAAGCTAACGTGATTACAGCGTGAAGTGAACGGACGAAGTTCTTCAGAGACATCAGTTGACTGTCGCATCTTCTTTGATTGCATGCCACTGACAACC
>Ga0209454_1002101_pt1 | contig 13215 bp, 5 predicted proteins | sample WorMetHERISLAND1_2_FD_187400 | JGI IMG/M metagenome (GOLD analysis project Ga0209454, IMG submission 187400) | Marine gutless worms symbiont microbial communities from Max Planck institute for Marine Microbiology, Germany - Olavius geniculatus... | ecosystem: Host-associated > Annelida >...
TTGTAAACGTTTGTAAACTAAAAGTAAACGTACACAGAGCGTAAGTTTGAATATTAGGCCTATTATTTGGATAATTCCAAATTCCAATAAAAGTTTTTTCATTGTCAAAGAATGTTTTACTCCAGTTCTCTGACAATCGTTTTACAAAAGTGCCCAGAATTCACTCACTTTAATCTTATAGCTACGTGAAAACTAAGTTGAGCTGTCCTGTTTACCGTCACTAGCACCGTGACCCAATGAACTTTATCAGTGATCGAACGCAATAGCTTGGCTTCCCGTCATAATTTTGCTTCGTTTCGCTCATGTGATTTTTATTAAGATAAACGTTGACAAAATAATAAACGCGTTTACAAAGATTTTTTTTAAACGTTGTAAACGTTTATCACATCTGTGTCGCCATTGTACGTAATGATTCTCCGAACGACCGAATTAGCAGTCGTCTACATAACTTACACCAGAGGTGGTAAAGACGGCCGTTTCTCTGCATTATACACCCGTGCACTATTCAACGGAGATGCCAGTATGACGGAAGCTGTAAACATCATTTAAGCGAGATTATCAGTAGGCCCTATACCTTAGCGTTGGACGCGAGATCATTAGCAGTATTGAGTCTCTCGGCGGCACAATTTTGTTGCTTATTTATTTGCCTATAATCTCGTGCACAACGAACGCTATCGCTGTCGTTAACGATGTGACTACACAACGGCAGAACTTCGTACCAGGTGACAAACGGGTGGGAAAGAGATTAACTGGCATTAAAATGTCGCTAGGGTTGCCGACCGTACAACAAGCACTGCAGGGTCGGGACCACTATTTTGGAAAAACAGTGGCCCTATAAATCCGTGTAAGCGGTCGGCGATGGTAAACCTACCGCTGGATATGGCGTTGATAAGTTCTTATAGGCTGTCGATAGTAAGGCTGGGCATCGGACGTAGGCGGAACGGTCAGCTTTTCCTAGCGATAGCTGGGCTTCTTGTTATAAGTTTAACGCAATGCGCGTACTGCAAAGAGCAGTATTTCTACAGAAAATTATAGCTTAGGGTATACGCTCCCCGGAGCCACAACATCGGCGACCAGCTGTCGATAAGGCGGGCCCACCGTACCGCCTATATCTGAAGAGCAGCGCCCGACTTCGGGACGTGGTAGGAAAGCAATTTCCCCGAGTGACTACAGTCCCGCACACGCTATATACGTCGACGCTGCTACATTCAACGCCACAATCAGCGCTAGGATACAGTACGGTAATTCGGCGTGAAAGGTGATGGCTGCAGGCAGCAACTTGCATTCAAATCCATCTGACGCCGTTCGAACACAGAACGCAATAACTGACGTTGATTTCACTTGTACAGGTGAATACATAGCTTACATTCAGACGTTCAAATTCAATCTGATGGAGACATCACGACTGTGTGCAGGGCGATTTATTGCATTTGCATTCAGGATATGGACTGCGAGACTTTTGCGTGGTTTTGCGTCTGTTTCTATAGAGACCAGAGAGACTTTATCTGGCAAACCACATAACGTCAAGTCTCGTAATCTTTGTCGTAGAATCAAATCGGTTGACGTCGAAAGCAGCTGCTGACATCGCAGGCAAGCGATGATCAGAGACATCTATCCATATACTGGGAGGCTGCAGCTTGCGCCCAGTGAAAAATAGCGGGAGAAATTGTGTTGTGGGTGTCGATCAAAACTCCCCCTATTTTTTACTGGGCAACGAAAAGGGGGAAAAGAAAAACGCGGAGGGAAAAGGGGATAAAGCATTAAAAAAGAAGTAAGGAAAAGGGGGAAGGAAAAGGGGGCTGATAAATGAGAGGCAGATTGGGAAAAAAGCCCGAAAGAGGGGGACTGCAGCCTAAAAGTGGGGGAAACTTGCGCCCGATTTCAATTCCAGACTTGAGGGATATAAGCCAGTGTAGCGATGATCATGCCATCCTTGCCACTACAGTTCAACGGAGAATCAAAGGACGGACGACATGCCTATCTATAGTATCGATCGAACGTACATGTTGTAGAGCTGCACGGCTTACCGACGTCGACGAAATACCGTGATATATAAAACCTATAATTAATTATACCGGTACCTATCAAGTGCCGCTACCGGTATTCATAAACCACTGCACCTTAATTCAGGTATGTTGTTTGGAGCTTGATTGATTATGTTTCGCGAACATTTGTAATAACGGTAGGGGTAAATATCGTGATGTACGTCACTACAGGGTCAGCCAAAAAACGCGGCACTTTGCTCGCAGATATCTCTAGCAGAAGCCGAGTTATAGCCCATTTTGTCCCAAATTCCGTTGCCGTGGCAACCAGGGAGGGTCTGGGGTAAATTTGAATGACACCATTAGATTGGCCATCCCCGCGAATACCATACTTTAGAACCAAAAATTACAACTCTATCTTATAGACTACACAGCCGGAGTTATGACCGTTTAAAGAATTGTTTAATTTTCCCCATAGGCGTCATTGTATTTTTTTCGAATTTTTCTAATAAATAAGTTAAATATTATTATATTTTAATTTTCAGTCCTCAAAAAGCACATCCTTGCCTGATACCGCATCGTTTGAGCTATCACGCGCAAAAATCCGCCGAAGATTCTGACCTGTAGGTGAGTTTCTGAAAAAAAAGCATGGCCATAAAAATTTTTGCGTATACTTCACCTATTTGCCGAGAAGCCCCCTTGAGCAGATTTGCACGAAATTTTGCGTGAGGAGTCATCTAGCCCACGTAATCACCCGTGCCAAATTTTATCTGAATCGGATCAGGGGTTTTGATTCTGTGGGGGTCGAATTTTTGGCTATCCCATAGAAATGAGAAGTCGCCGTTAACACAGGGCTTAAACTACCGTTCAGCCTGTGATTCACATGAGCGAAATATATATCCACAACAAACAGTGATTTACATAACAGCTCCATACGCCCCCAATGTTACAATTAAAGAAGAAATAAGTGTACCTAACGCAAAACGTCTTCTTCGCACAGGAATGACGTTCGTTCAATCAATCAATCAGTTGCTGTCGGCGTTTTAGAATTGGATTTACGCTCGTTTGATATTTATGAGTCGATCAGATAGTCAAACTTAATGAAATCTGTTGTAATTGCGGTTTGCTATCTGCCGCCATAGATGCTGTTTGTTATACATCAGATCTCTGCATAGAGACTTTAGAAACACTGCCTGATGAGTATACACGTTACGCGGTTTAGTTTTTTTTGTTACAAATATTCACGAGTTTAATGCGGCGGGACCACAAGCTTTATTGCTCATTTCATCATCAGTGTCAATAAAAGACTTTTCAGCCATATTTTGAGGTTCAAATCCACAAGGGCTAAAAATTTCCGAATTCGAGGAGCCGAGACATATATATTTAAGCTGCATGGAACGAGTGATTCTCTTGTGTAGACAAGGAGCCCAGCTGTTGCTAAAGTGGGCCGACCGTACCGCCTATATTCGAAGGCCAGCGTCCGACTTTCCGGTGGTGAAAGCGAAAAGCGCCGAAAGCGATTTTCCAGAGTGACTGCAGTCACGTAGGCCTACGTGTAGGCCTATACCATAGTGACGCTCATGAATCAAACGCTATAATCAAAGCTGGGATACGACATGGTAATTCGGCGTAAATGATGGCTACAGTCAGCAAGTTTGCATTTAAAATTGCGGCCAAACCGCTGCAGATAGAGACATGGTTACTATACTATTGGTCGATAAATAAATAAATAAATTGACAGCCTATAGGAACTCGTCATCGCACTATCCAACGGCACCATCGATCATCGACGACCAGCTCTACGACGTACCGTTTAGCTACAATACAATGCATGAGTTACAGACAATACACAGACGACAAACGGACAGACAGACGACCTATCGTGCCCAAGGCTCGCCCGAGCGGTCGGCCAAAACTATAGCAAGATTTGTCTGTTGTCACTCGCAGTCGCAGTGCAGTGTCGATATGGGACTCACTGTACGTCATTAATACACGTTGTAGCAATGGGCGGTTGCTGGCAGACAGAGCGACCTCTGGGGAATGAGAATGACGTGCATCCATATGCCGCTTCTTCGCTCATGACGAACTATCTATCGGTGGTGTAACACTGTTATCCGCGGCATTAGACGCTAGCGAATTGCCAAAGAAGTAATCATCATTTGCAATTCAGCGACGTCTGTTTAGCCCGAAACCAGCGTCGACCTCCTAAAAGATGAGCCCATAAAAAGCCTTTTGCCAGCACATAAGACTACAAAGCACGCTATTTATATACTTCTGACATTAAGCCTAGATAATGTAGCCTATTTCACACGGTAGTGTAAAGACGGGTTTCAGGTGGGATGAGATTTTTAATGACTACTTCAATGCCGTTTCTTAGACAGTGTGGCAGTAAAAAATGGGGGAAAATGAATCAATGGTTTGATAAAGTTATGATAAACTCGGTGGTCTACTTTCTTGACTCATAGTGTAGGCTATACGTAGGGGCCTATACTTGAAGGATAAAAATGCCACTTTTATTTTCTTGAAAATTGGCAAATGTAAACTGATAAATGAACTATAAACACTTAAACGTAATTGACTAGGCGTGTGGGGAGCGAAAGATTTAAGGTAAGATAGTAAGTTTTGTTTTACATTCACCGCAGTTCATATGAGAATAGGCTTATTAAAATTTCTCCATATTTGCCAAAGTTATGATAGAGTGGCATCTAGTCAAACTAAAGCGTCTGTAGGCGCGTAGCCAGAAGAAGCCTCGAATAATGTTTCCAAACCGTGGTAAAATACTTGTATTTGCAAACTGCAACAAAATAAACGTCATTTCCGGAAAAGATGTTTTATAGAGCAAACAACGACCTATGCTTGGCCCTGTCCCGCTAAGGAAACTCCTACAGGCAAGCGATATAGCTGAAAGCGTCGTTAAGTCGTGACACTTGTCACATCAAAAACACTTGTTTCGTATCTACGTAGGCTGCGTCGTCGTAAAATGTGTGTGCTGACAGCAATTTAATGCAGCCAACAAGACTCAGTCAAGACTCAGTTGAGCAAACAAAAACGAATTTAGCCGTCGGTCGGTCAGTCGACGGATGGTCATCGCATGCCATCGTGTCGCTGCGGCAGCTCGCAATTCGCTCGCGGTCGTACAGCGTGTGCAAGTTGAAGCCTTCTCTCCCCCCGTCTACTTTCTCTCTTCTTCTATAGCTCATTTCATTCACAAATAAACCGCCAGCTACTGTCAGTCCAGTTTACTACACGTGTACGCATGACGCATCCAGCTAGAATCTACCAACGAACGACGTTTGAATATCGCCGTTAGTTCTGGTCTGCCATTGCAGCGGCACGATCGTCAGAATGTATCGCGAACTTTTCGGCAGATTCGCCTGGAACAAAAGACGCTGCAAGACAAGGTCGGTCAGTCGGTTTCAGTTTCTGTACGTTGGCATTTTAAACACTGTTTGAGCTATCAGCTGCTGCTTGTGTCTCTTGTGTGGAAATGCATTCAGCTGATGGCTGTTGGACATCCGGTCGACCTGGGTCGATGTCTTAAGTAAGAAAGTAAGTTAAAAAGTAAATAAAGAAGGAAGCATTTTTATAGTGCGCCTATAATCTAGGTAAACTGCATGCCTTAATCTGACAATTGCCGAAGATTTCTATGATACACGCTGTAAGCAAGAATAAACTTTAATGCAAAGTATCTTGCTAATTAGTTGCTGCCTGTGCAAAAATGTTTTCTCTTTGTCCTCTATCGTCGTGAAAACTTTGCGTTAGGCTACTCTGGGTGAATTGACCTGTGAGCGTTTCACAAGGGTGTCTGCAACATGAACGATCGCTAAACAGTCGATAGTGTTTCTGCCGAATAATATTGTATTTATATTCATGCACACGCAGACGATAATTAAAATATAGGCTATCGTCGTTGAGTGCGAGTCGACATGTTGAAGGTCGTTCGTGTGGCACGATCATAACGGTTCATTGCGAGTGAGCCTATGGGCCTAGTTTATCTAAAAGACCGCGGTTCGTAACGCCACTAACGAATCACGCCTGTTCCGTGAACAGGTGTATAGCTACTAATATAGGCCCAACTTAGAATAGCACAACACTTAGCTCGCTGATGGTTAGAAGAGCGCAGCTGCTTAGACTATTCGAATATTAAATGCATATATATCGGTCTGTCAGTAGGCTCGTTTTATCAGTCGCGTAGACCCCCGGTCCTCTAGACAAAACATTAGCAAACGATTAAACTGTACTAAATTTGCCAATTTGGTCAGTTTTTTCTCGAAAAGAATAATTAAAACTGTTGCCACTACATCTCATTTTTTAAAGTTAAAATGCACCAAATTCGATTTCGGCTGGAGCTCCGCCCAAAACCCCGCCGGGGGAGCTCACAGCGCTCCCCCAGGTACCCTAGCTGGATTTTAGGGGGTTCTACTTTTAAAGGAAAAGAGGGGAATAGTAAAAGGTAGAAAGAAAGGAGAGAAACGAAATGGAAAATCAAAAGGGAGAGAAAAGGAAACGAGGCCCCTTTTAATTCGAATTTTTGGCTACACCACTGCGTTTTTACGCGTGAGAGCTAGCTAGCTAGCTAGCTATAGCGAGTATTATATTAACCACGGTAATTCTGTCTGTCCGTCCGTCCGTCTGTCCGTCTGTCTTGTCCGTCTGTCCGTCACGTCCCGGTACCGTTTTAAGACCAGGTGAGATAGAGACTTCGGGTTTTCACCGTATGATAGCATAGCGTCTCTAGTATTTCGTGACAAAATTTCATGCCCCTGGCTAAAGGGGGTCCCCATGAACGAGGGGGCGAAACAGGGGCACTCCACTTAAAAAGGCGTTATTCTGCCGCTATTGGTTCTTTCAACGTGAAAATGGTTGCAAATAGATCCAGACATGCTGCTTATCATAACAAGCACTGGCGACGAGCTTCTTAGAAATGTCAACATCGATGACCTTGAATGACTTGAACCCTCAAAATAGGGGGTTTTGGTGAATTTTTCGCGATTTTGGGCTGCGACACGCATTTCAAGGGTGAATTGCGCCAAAATAGCTGGAGATAGACCAAGACAACCTGCGCATGAAATTTTTAGCATGGAATGTAAATATTAGCGGTCCAAGTCCGGACCTTCCATATTCAAGGAGGCCTGAGCACGCGGGTGTCAAAGAGGGTTACCCCTCTAAAAAGTGGTTATTTATCCGCTGTTGGCTTTCTAGCAGATAGGCGCAGACATGCTGCTTATCATAACAAGCACTCGACGAGCTTCTTAGAAATGTCAACATAGATGACCTTTAAACCCTAAAAAATATTGATTTTGTGTGATTTTTTGGCGATTTTTGGCTGCAAAACAGTGAATTGCGACAAAATGGATGAAGATAGACTAAGATTACCTGCGAACAGGAACTGCCATAAGCTCTCGCGCGTCTCATGAGCATTAGCTCAGATTTCTTGTATGATTAATGGTTGTCTTGAAAAAACGATAACAACTGGCCTATACCGCCGATTTGTTTATAGCCATTTAATTCACTTTATATTTGACATCACTTTATATTTATATTTGACATCGTGTAATGGGCATAAACGCTAATAGGCCCAGAGGCCTACAGTGAGAAATAGTGCACATCACGGGGTGAGACAGACTACTTTTTAGTAAAAAAAAGGTAAAGTCCGGTACTTGCTATAGCATTTTTTACATGAGACGAACTCAAGGACTAGAAACGCTTTTACAATCTCAGAAGTGGCAGCCGATTGGCATCAGCTAATGATACCGCAGCGCACTATGCGGCCATCCATTGCTCGCGTCAGCAAACAACTGGACGCGCGGTTTGCAGCAAACAGACATACCACCGCCCCAATCAGCCACACTAGGCCCACCCCGTAGCCCGTAAGCTACTACCTATTTTTCGTCCCACGGACGGAAGTAGGCTGAGTTGACCTCAGCACACAGTAGTATATACGCAGTAATGTAAAGAAACTTTATAATAGGTGTACATTTTACACTTGTGTGTATTATCTGCGTGATCATGGCACGTTATCTAATCGAATATACTTGACAAAAATAACTTTTTTATCGGAAAAATTCACCTTCACTGCGAGCAGGCAATAAAGCTGAGCTATCTATGGCGCAGTTGAGTGGACGTTCTAATGAGAACCGTTCACAGTGTTTTTGAAGCTTGACCTGTTTGCATGCCATCCATAGTCGACCTCTAGGTGTTGCGCTGAGCTATGGACTGGTCGACAGAAACTGGCACTTACCTGCTTCACTGACCTCTATCTCTACTTATAGAACTTATCTACCAGTAGGCTTACAGCCTGTATGCTATACACGTTTCTATGCGGATGTTCCCTGTGCACTAATGGAGTGAAACCTCAGTGCTCAACACTAGGATACTAGTTAACTAATTTCCATTAACTGATTTTCTATTTGGTATGATCAAGCCGGTTGCCCGTCATTATAAGCACGTCATCATTTTTATGTCATATCGCGAGTAGTAGGCAACACTGAATAATAATCAACTATAGTTTACATCACTGCGACACGTCTATAGAGTGCATTTTTTTCGTCCACTTAACGTGTTTACGTAAAAAAAATCAATATAACAGTGACTTTGATGAGAGGCACGCTTGCATACATAGGCGTAGGAGCCGGGGGTGCGGGGGCAGCTACCCCTCCCCCAGATTCGGGCAAAACGCGGTGAAAAAATCGGGCAAACGGCGAAAAAATTCGAGCAAAAAGAGTAAAAAAAAAATTAAAAAATGCGGGACAGATTAAGCAAAAAAATTGTCCAACGTGTATACCCGGTACTGTAGCCGCGTGCGCATGTTTCCTTGAAGAGGGGTTGGAGACTTGGACTGTTGAAATCTACGTTTAATACTGAAAATTTCATATGCAGGTTGTTCTGGTTTAACTCTAGTGATATCGGCACAATTCACTCTTGAAGTAGGAGTCACAGCCCGAAATCGCAAAAACGAAAGTCAATAAAACCTTTATTATGCTGTTCAAGGTCCTCCAAGGTCATTGCTTTCGGTCAGAAACGAAAGCGCCTGTACGACTTCCTATTAGCGAGTAATAGTAATCTAGGCCTTATCTCACACAGTTTTTGAGATACGGCGACTTACGGCCTATTGGTTAAAAATCGCGAATTTTTCTACCCCCTCCCCCTCTCCCTTGGTTGGGATGATCCAGTTCGAATTTTCAAAAAAGCTTTACGGATCCCTAAACTAGAGTCTTTTACAAAGCTTAGGTGAAGGTTTCGTGATCTAGCCTGCACTGTTTTGACACAATTGCAGAGTATAACGGACGGACGGACAGGCGGAGAGATAGACAGACGCCTCGACGATAGCTAAGACGTGCGGCATTACAGTGCTATCGCACGTAAAAGCATTGCCAGTAATGTATCCACAGGCAGCAGGGGCACTCAAGGTGTGCACTTCTTCCCAGAAAATTTTTGATTTTTTGGCGTCAACTTGCTGTGTTTGGGTGCATGTTGACACTATATTGAGAAAAAAATTAGCTAAAAGTTTCACACTTGATGATCGCTATTTCTGGTCTCCTAAGAGGCCATTTCCCCCAGTGCTCCCTAAAGCCTCCTCATAACTGAAAAATATTTGCAGGGGCGGATAATCCATGAGGCTGGTGAGGCTGAAGTCTTAAGGCCCGGGCCCCGGTCTCCGACAGCGGACCCCGAAATTTGTAGACAGTTGTGCATGGTCTGCTAGCTCTAGACTAAAACTTTTGCCAATATTCTGCGTACAACAGTTCAATTTTTTCTGTTCGCTTCGCTTGCAGGTTATTTGTACCTCCGTTTTTAAATTTGTTTCGCCGCCTTTGTTGGCCTTTATTGTTTAAGCAAAAAGGTAGCAGTACAAAAATAACTAAAATAAGTCAATATTGCAAATATATGTATGAGGAGACCTCAGTCGCTTTCAAGCCTCAGGGCCCGAAGGGACCATGATCCGGCTTTGAATATTCGGACAAGTTGCCTTCTCTGCCCCCTAAGCAAAATAGTCCCCATACGCCTATGCTTGCATAAAAAATCTAATCATTTACGAAAAAGTTAGTTATAGTCTGATCACTTCTAAGTAATGTGCAGTAAAGATTATGACATCAATAGCGATAGTTCTAAAAGTAACAAGATGGAAGCTTGGCCTATGATAATTATAACTTCTATTGCTAGAAGTTAACTGACTCATCTCTGTTGCATACGTACTTCCTATTTCCAATGCATCGGACTGCGCATTATTACAAATATCATAAAATGTCACATAAACATCTTCATCGCTGATCATACTGTGATAGTCTATGGTAGTCCTTGAGCCAACCTGCAGCTCTACAGCTTGTATATCTGCCGGTGTTTAGTAAATAACGTCAAATCGCGCAGTGCATTAACAGAAATATATTATGTAGACATCGAAAGAAACATTGCATAAATATTAGGCACGATAACGAAGAAGCTGAGACTAGCCATCAGAGACACAGGACGGAGAGAAACAGAAAGTCGTAGACAACGCACGATGCCGCATGCATTGACGCACATTTTTCTGCTGATAGTGTTACTTATTTGTATGGTTTTTAGCCGACTGTGCTTGAAAATGGTCGGGCTATTGTCATGGTTGTCGTCCGTCTGTTCGTCCGTCTGTAACGGGTGTACCCTAGCTAAACTTTCTACACGAGTAATTAGCCATGGGTGTTAAACTCGTACACGCAAAATTTTATCCATCTACTCCAAGGTAAACATTTTTAAATTGAAAGTTGAATAAAAGGGGGTAGGAAAAATGTGCGTTTTAACTGAAAACTGGCCATATCTCGGAAATGGTAAGAGATATGGCCTAGGTTAGCCTACTACCAGTCACTAATAGAAAGTGGCATACGCCCTGTCAGATTAGATAGAAATCATTGACCTTGGATAACCTTAGATTATGGTCACTGACAACCAGTACGGTCGGCTATCCTAGCGACAGCTGGGTTTTGTACGTAGATGGCTCCGTATGCAAGGACGTATATAAATATACCAGCGCCAAAAATGTTAAAGTTAAAAATGACCAGGCCTAATTCGCGGTTAGGCCTACGTTTTAGGGATTAGCTTAATACAAAGCCAACGAGACCACATCATGCTGTATGACAACGTTGGCATAAATATTTAACGGCGTTCTGCAGATACAGCAAAGATCGCCGTTTTCGATTACCTCACTGTCGTTTGTCCCGATAAATAGCTGCGTAAATCTTATTGCCAAAAATACTTATTTTTGCTGACGATAGTACTGGTGTATCTTCGTTTTCGTGGATGGCTTCGAAAAACATGCATTTTAAAACAGATTACGCATTGTCTGCTCATGTCGTTCAAGGTCGTTGATTTCGGTGCTAATCCAAAGCGCGTAAGCACAATTATTATAAGCACGGAGTGATCAAGTGATTAGTTAATAGTACAGTGATAAATTATTCGAAAATTTGACAATCTGGAAGCGAGTGGAATACGTGCCATAGTATGCCAGCAGGTTTTTTTATCTACTTAGTTAAAATCGCGCATCTACTGACATGATCTTCTGCGTATACACTGCATGTAGGCCTATAAGTGTATAGTCAGTGTTGCTATAAGCCTACACAACCAGCGACTTCAGCTGACCAGTACTTCGTGTTATTTTCTTAAATTATTCGTTGCTGCCTCTGCGCCAAAAGCAGCAGACGCAGTGTGAGTTTACTGTATCCACAATCGTGTTCAACATTTCTTTACATCCAAGAACTCTTATTAGAAAGGTTTTCTGTTAGCAGTTTAGCCTGGTTGTTTGCCCGTCGATTTGCATGCTAGTTAGCCATCATCTAGGCACAGAAAATACGTAACTTCAGATGGGAGATCCCGTATAATAGCAGAAAGTGTAAAGCAAACCGTTCCCCGAAAATTAATATCAACTTTTACACTACTTTGAAAATAACGCTGTTAAATGAGAAAAACATAATGCATACGGTAATCCACACAAATTCGCCTGAGCGTAAGACGTTACGAGGTTTTTAAATAGTCGACACCTGTGTCTATGTCACAAACGGCTGATGTAGTATGATATAATATTGTGAATGACTGCGTAGTACTGTTTTAATTGAGATAGCCAGTAAAAAAGCCTATTGCAAAAGTACTGGAAAGCATTATGCAGTCGGACTGAAGTGCTAAGACAACAGTCAGCCAGTTAGACCTACTCTATACTTGGCGCGTCCAGTGCGGCTAGGCCTATGATCGCGTTCTCGCACTTGCTGCGCGCTGCCGGCTATGCTATTAGTGCAAAGGCGCCGCGCCTTCCAATCAGTAAACGCTGAACACTGTCAGTTACCTGCGGGCAGAAAAAAAGTCAACGTCCGACAACAGACGCGCTAAACCGCTGCTAATATGAGGTAGGTTCTTTTCTAGTAGCGTCTTATAATTGCTTTTGACTGAATTTTGATTTCAGTATAGGCCAACTACGCCTAGCCTCTGTTTCATCGTTTTACCATCCCTCATCGTAGGCCAATTCGTAGCTAAAAGTGCACGTGGGCAAAAGAGACCGTAAAACTGGCTCAAGTAAAAGTCGAATGGTATCAGCTAGCTAATAATCAAAGCTGTTGGAATGATATATTAACAACAGTGTTCGAAGAAACAGACATGCCTTTTTCTAAGGCAAACTTTTACAGATAATTTTTGTCGATTTTTTTCAGCCGATAATGCTGACGGATCTTCTCCAAGCTAATTACACTGCTGAGCGAATGAACACGAAGTCTAGTTCTGCAAAATTTTAATGACCACACAACGCATTAAAACGTGAGCTGATCTAATGCTGTATATCCACTTTGCGCCAGCCAATAATTATTATAATTATACCTTTATGACAGCACTGTTGAGGTTTATTTGCTAAATGTACAGAAAAAAATTGGATTAGACGCAGTTTTTTGTAGGCCTATGTATAACACGATTAAAATGCAACGTGATACGCGCAGAGAACTAAATCGATTTCATTTTCGACTGACTGGTACGATAGGAATGCGTGGTCGTTAATTGAGTTATACGTGAGCCTAAAGTCCAGATTAAGCTTCACGATCAGCTGTAAAGAGAGGTTAAAGGTCGCATATAGCTCCTAATGAGCGAACCCATCTCAGAGCTACGGAGCGTCACTTGTTATATGGGATCACACAGTGTTACCTGCCACCCGACAGAGGTGAACGCGCCCCGCCTTAACCCCAGCCAGATAGGCCGGTACTCGATTTACCTACCCCGGAGGGATGGA
>Ga0209454_1002102_pt1 | contig 13215 bp, 5 predicted proteins | sample WorMetHERISLAND1_2_FD_187400 | JGI IMG/M metagenome (GOLD analysis project Ga0209454, IMG submission 187400) | Marine gutless worms symbiont microbial communities from Max Planck institute for Marine Microbiology, Germany - Olavius geniculatus... | ecosystem: Host-associated > Annelida >...
TTATTTGGCAGTTAGATGTAACTGGTTTCAGTAAATAAATGTGTAAAATTTCAAATTAAAATTCCAAGCGGTTGCTGAGAAAACAGCGAAAAACTTTAGGGGGCTACTTTTTTTGCTGCGCCCTGTATATTTTTTATCGGCATTGGTGGTATATGCTGTGGTATTCATTCAAACAACGAATATACGGAGAACAATACGGATGATGATGTAGAAATTGTAAGTCATGTGATGTATTGATGATGTTTTGATGCTGTGTAATTGTGTTCATCAGAAGAGACCGAACTCTACAGTTGCTCGTCTACAAACTCGTCCCTGGACTCTATCGCGGTCAGTGAGTCACAGTTTCTTCTAAGCAGAACTCGACTGCAAATAGATCTATAGCTTTAGTCGTTTCTGCACGCTAAGTTGCCCGTGATTGTCTTTCTAGACACAGTATTGGGGAAGGGGCATAACTGCTCGTACTTTTGCCAGCCGAGTAATTCTGACAGAAACGCGCACCATTTTGGACGTTTTATGAATTGACATTTGTCTGTTCACCGAACTATGATGTGTAACTTACAGTGTACACTCAGTTGCAGGGGGCTTCTTGGGAAGTTCTTGGTGGTAGTGCGCTCTAAAAATTGGAGTTTTTTTTACTTATTTACTAACTTTGCAAACTGTGATTACATCAGTTTGCAAATGCTTATAGTAGAATGTAGAAATAGCCTTACTATACTTTGTGCACACTGGGTCAAGTTAACGTATTGGTAAGTGGTCTGTGACGTGTATTGTGGTGCCGAATTTTTAGCCAGTACCAGCTAACTCAGTCTGGCCATCCCTCATGGGTAGGTGCAATGAGTACTAACGAAAGCTGGATCGTGAACAGACATACCGTGCAATGCACTAGTTCTGTATTCATGGTCTCACAGTGTAAGCTGGTGTCTGGTTGACGGCTAAGGAAACGGAGATCAGCGTCGCCCTATGGGCCTCAGCCTATAGCTCGGGAAGGACTTTACTTTTGCAGCATCTAGTACAAAACAAGATATCTTTGTTTTGCACCGTTTACTAGTACTTTTTAGTTGCACGGGAAGCTGTTGCGTGTGTCATCAGCTTAAGCCCGAGCCTCTTATCTGCAGCATGTGATATGTATAGTTGAAGCTGCATGTATAGCTATGGTTCCCTGTCAAAACCGATGGACTGTCAAAACTAACCCACTACACAAAACCCTAACCATAACCCTGACCTTAACCCTATTCTTAGCCTTATTTCCTAAACCTAAGCCTATATTACTGTGTCCAGGTTTTTGTCGTTCCCGGGTTTTGTTGGTCCATGTTTTGTCAGGGCTCCGTAGGCTATGTATTGAGTCATGCATATAGCCAGCGTATTATTGTCAGCATCAGTCAGCAAGCTGTCATGGCGTGGCCCCTGCTCCGCCCTGCCAGTTTAACTTTAGCTTGTTCACGGCGTTTGATTGATGACGTTGTTGTTCTCAGCATACAGACTCCACACAACTAGTGCCTACTTATAGTACCTACCAGACCAGCATTCTTACAGTCATTTCACAGAGGCTTAGTCAGCCCGCCCGTCAGCTTTTTAAAAATGCGCAGATCATTGCTATGCAGAATATGCGTCGTCTTTGCGAAGCTGAGTCGGTTACAGGTCACTAGTCCGAAGGGCCATTAGTTCGAATTTTGTCCGCAGTTTGAATTTCCAGTGGTCTGAACATGAATGCGTCTCTTACGTCGGCGGGAGTCCAGTCGAGTTTTTTAATGAACTAAAACACATGCAGATGAGTACGAATGCAAAAAGAACAAGATACTGTTCAAACGAACACGGAGTCTTACAAACTGCCAGCTAATAGACCGTAAATTGCGCTTCTAAATCGCCCTTTAAATTCGGCCCGGGTCGAGGAAGCTGAGTCGTCGACCCGGCTGCTCGCTACTAACGCCGGATTCGGACGGTGGACCGGGGTTGTTTCGCCGACCCCCTAGGTACCGCCGAACCCCCCCCATCTGAGTTGATCTCGGATTCATGACGGCCGGCAAAAGATCGATCGTCGACCCCCCTCCCCTTTCGGTACTAACGTTATATATGCGACGATCGACGAAGGCCGACCGTCGACCCCCCTCCCCCCTTGGGATGCTCTGTCACGGGGTCTATTGTATAAAGTACACTTTTAGCTAGAAACGTATAAATAGCCGACAGTCGACAGCCTCGTTCAGTTGCAGTTTGGACGTCGAACGAGTAAGACGTGCTCTCGCTTTCAGTGCGAATAGCAGTTTTAGTTCCTACAGATGTAACAGTACATTTTAGCAAATAAATGCCCGATACTACATCGTAAGATGAAGATCATGCAGCTAGTTTTTCTCGCAGTAAGGGAATTCCCTTTTTGTAAGTAAAAATTCCCCCCCGTTTTGTGAAAAAAATCCCCGAAATTCCCTTTTTCTACAATTTTCAATTATCACACCTATTACAGTCGTAGAAGCAGTGTTATTAGACAAGAGATGTCGATTTGTAGGCATCCGTGAAAAAAACGGCATATTTTAAAATTTGTTCCGGGAAACTTAACCTTTATTGAAATTATTAGTTTTTACATTATTTTGCATACACTAAACTCGTAACGGTTTATAGCAGGGTCAATAGAAATTGTCATTTTGAAAGGAAAGTCATAAGGTGTACAATAAATGGTGCCACATTAGCCCACCCTGTATACTGTAGGCTATTCATAAAGTGTTTTATTCATTCAGCGGACGTCTCTGTTATTGTTATTTCTTCAGAAAAATTCGCACAGACAGCTAAAACTGGGTGTAATGTGACTGCTTTTGACGCGCTACAGCTACGTGTATGCTGCACGGCATCTTTGGCATCGTTGTCGTCGATCCGTCTGTCGTCTAGCCGTCTGTGCGTCTGTAACGGATGTAGGCCTATTGTGGCTAAGTTGGGGCTAACCGTTAGGGCTTGTGGAAAAAAAATTTTTGCACTAGTAAGTAGCTCTGTGATTTAAACTTAGGCATGCACAATTTCAGCGATCTAGTGCAAAGGGAACAACTACATGGAAATTATTTCATTCACAGTTCCGTTTACCTTAATCGGTATAAGCTTACCTTTATTTTATATACGGTTTTTAAAATACGTTACAAATGGCCTTAGTTGCCTGAGCTCATTGATAGCCGCGTTTGCGAAAACAGCTAAGTGCAAGATTACTGGTTAAGTCGACTTCTCAAGTCGACTTGAAATGACTTGTAATGAGACCGACGGCGTCAGAAAATTTTAGCGGTGACGCTGCTACAGACCGACTTGACCCGACTTGGAAGGCCCAAGTCGACTTGAGACGTAAGAGACGCATTCATGCTCAAACCATTGTTCATTCAAACTGCGGACAAAATTCAGACTAATGGCTTTTCGGACTAGTGCCCCTTCGGACTAGTGAACTATCCCCGCTGAGTCAAGTTCAATCGATCAAATGCCCAGAAATATTACCAAACAAGTTGCACTGCAGTTGATATCGCCGGCTTTCGATGGTGTTTTTGCACGCCGCGATACCAACACTGTCTAGAATCATACCAACGATAAAGCGTTTTTTAAACTTCTTTCAACTCATTCATTCATGCCATAGCGATAACGACGTGGCGTACTAGTACTGTTTCAGTCAGGGTGTTACAGTTTTGCCTGCAGACGGAGTTAAGGAGTAATTGCTGTTTATCGTGCGAGTTTGTTTTGGTATTTGCAGATGAACTGAAGCGACGCACAGAATTCTATTCCGGCGGCTCCCTGTCTAACAATGGTCAGTATCAGAGTGACTTACCTCATTCTTTAATCACATATTGATCATTTCATTAGATTGTCGTTAACTCTTTGATTCATGGACTAAGTAATATGTGAAAATAGGATTCGTCAGTGTAAAGTCACACGTTTTAGTTAATTACAGCACAGTCGCCCACAGTCTGGCAAGTCCAAGGAACTGTGGACTGTGGTAAGTGAGGAAGGAAAATATCGTTTCTACTAAAGCGTTATCGATAGAGTCAAAGTGTCTGTGGTTAGACTAGTGGTTGTTACAGATACAGTGTCAGTGGCGTGGCGTGCCATAGTGTGGTCACATGTGCGTTAAGACGATCACCGGCCACTGATCAGGCAAAGACTTTACGACTTGTACGTCGTTAATTATGTACTCTCTCTCTCTCGCTGGGTAGGCCTAATGATCGGAATTTGGACGCGGCCGCCGCCGTATGGACGTTAACATCGTCGCGGTGTGCCATAAATACGCATGCCAGACATTGCGGCCGGGTGGAGGAGTGGAGAGGTGGGGAGGAGAAGGGGAGAGTGAGCGGTGGGAGCGAGGGGTCTGTCTGACGTGGCTGTGCTTGCCTGGTGTGTGGCCGGGCTGGCTGCCCAGCGCACTGAGCAGACACACACGGCGATCAATTCTGCCTGTCAATGCAAGGCGAGCCCAGACGCTGGCCAGTGCGCTGTGGGTGAGGCTGTTGCTGGATCAGGCCAGCACCAACACCGGCAGTCCAGCACCAGTATACAGTGCAGCTGGCAGTGATGTTGATGTAGCAGTGGACGCCGGCGCTGACCTCTAGCGACCGCGTTCTGTACTATACCGCGCCACTGTTGTGCTCGCGATTGCCAGATGGCGCCACCGCACGTGGTAGCACTGCTAAACCAATTTCTGCAGCTGTTCCAAGGTCCTTTTAGTCCCCTTCAGTTGTTTTCCTGTATTTTCCGGCACTACCGGCAGTGAAGTGTTTCGGCGCGAAGCCTGGCTATCAGCAGTCGTTATTATTATACATACAGTCGCGAACAATGAACGAATTTAGTTGGTATAAAAGCAGCAGAAGCAGGAACATCAGGTCACTATTGAACCTAAACAGGGTCAAAACACAACTGAGGGCGTTTTAAGGGCCATGCTTACTCCACGCCATTCGCCTTCCCAGTAGGCCAAACATCCTAACAGGCAGCGGGTCTTTGTGCAGTCAACTGCAGTGGCATAATGTCATAGAATCGTCCACATACACGGTCAAATGAAGACATGCTATTGTTTAGCGCTGCTGTCTCAATTACAAGACAGTCATTGAATAATGATATTAGTTGGCTTAGTGTACAAGGGCTGGATCAGCATGTGAGCGGAGAACATACAGTACTGCAGGCAATCATGATTTTTAACTTGGCAATTCTGTATAGTTTTAGGGCCATATTTGTCAACGAGCTGCTACAAAACTGACCACAGAGCTGGTTTTAATAGCTCTTCAATAGTGGAATTTGTCCGGTCTTATTAACTGCAGGTCATTGAAGTTTTTTGAATCACTAGAGAACGTAGCCGTTGTGGTGTGTTAGGGCTATAGAGTTCGGTTGAGGGTTGAGTTTGGGTTTTGGTGTTAGTACTGTGGAACTCTGATATGTTCAGGTGGAGCGGAGTTTTCAGAGCAGAGTTCAAAGCGACGACGACGACGACGACGTCGAAGTTTTGACCGCGACCGTCTCATGTCTGGAGTCTACACGGGTGATGAGTGTATCGGCGTCTGTCTCGCTTACTGTGATAGGTGCGTTGCTCGCTCACTGCTCGTAATCAGTCAACAGTCAATCAGTCCGGAGGTGTCAAAGTGGCAACTGCCCTAATTAGTAGTAAAACTGTAAAACAGTAGACACTGCAGGTTGATTGGCGTTTACTGCAGCTAGTGAGTAAACTGCTGCTTCTGTTGTCAACTTGTCGTCGACGTGTCCTGAACTTCTCCAATGCCGCAAAAGTAGACAATAATATTGTTGTTCTATACTCACAAATTCTGTTCTTCTCTTATCTCTCTCTCTTTCTCTCTCTTTTAGTTCTGTTTTTTAGCTGGCAGTACTTAAGTAACGGTCGAGCTTATGGTACGGATTGTCGTCTGTCTGTTCGTCGTGGTATATCGTCTGTCACGGATGTATTGTGGCTAAACGGGGTTGAATGAAGGGGTGGTAGGAAAATTGTGCGTTTTCAACGTAAAACTGGTCGTATCTCGGAAACGGTAAGAGATGCGGCCAAGGTTACTATAATAGGAAGTGGCATATACCCTTTCAGATGAGATGAAAATCATCGACTTTAGTTGACCTTGAAGGTCACTGACAACCAGTACGGTCGGCTGGGCCTCTTGTTTTTCTACTTTCGTTTTCCTGTTATTTTTCTACTTTTCTTTTCTCATTTTTTTGTAGCCATTTGGGATATTGTCTCTAGAATTTTTTTATGTATTTGTGTGATCTGCTGTCTGCAGCCTGTCTCCTCATTTTTTTGCGACAAACATAGTTGGCACTTCTTCGTTTGAATGTGTATGTAGCCTAGCCATTTCTTGTCACTGCTCAATGGCCCTACCGTGAATGGCTGCCTTTATAAAAACTGCCACCCAAAGGCGTAATTAATGTGTTCGTGTGTGACTTGCAGCCCACATCAGTTGGGCGCTGTACAAAGGACGAACAACAGCGTCAACGACGACGCCCTGCAGGTATTGCATTATAATTATCATATATTATTATGATATATTATATGTTATTCCTCTTTCGCAGTTACTGTATTAAAATGCTAAACTATGGGCACTCGGGAAAACACGAAATTTCGTCTCTATTTTGGTCGCCCTGCAGCTCATGCTAAGCGTGGCCAAGCGACGAGTTGAGCATGCACCCTGTCATCACGGCAGCTGTTGGCGGTTGGTGCTGCCGTCTGGGGAAGTGTTGCTCTTTTGTTGAAAACTGTGCATTGCGGAGTCAAATGGGGTATTGGGTTTTTGTTATTCAAATTTCTTTTTTTCGCCAGACAGTGCATGTGGCAGGCAGCGATAAAGAAGAAAACTTAACTAAACTGAACGAAATTGTGGCAGTTGAACTGATATTAACTGTGCATTGTGTCAGTCAATCAGTTAATCAATCTATCAGTCGATTAGTCAGTCAGTGAGTGGAATTTATATAAAATGGACTAAGTAGTAAAAGCTACTGCTAGGTTTACTAGACGTAGGTTGAAAGGAAACAATCCAGGAATTAATGACGTGTGTGACACGACTGTTGCTGAATGTCGTCAATATGATAAATGGTTACGATGGCGTGTATAATAAATTTACCATTAAGAATCACATTAGTCTTCTGTCTGTAGTATATAGCGTTGATGATGCTAGCTGTTTGTGCGTGACTGTTTATACAGGAGGCAACGTCCGAGGCTGATGAGCGTTATTTGTTGTGTCCGGCTGCTGTTACTGTTGGTCACTTGAAGAAATACGTCAAGTTGAAATTTGCACTTGATCACCAGCTTGCTGTACGTTCTATCACACAAGCATTTCACTTGCACCTATACTATACCTACTCTCACACTGCTGTAGGCCTATAAACTGGCTGGATGCATACGTCCCTTTGTGGACAATAAATTATATCTAACAATGTTTAGGCCTAGCTTGCAATCGGTGTGTGAGCCGCCTGGCATTTGGTCGGTCTTTCTAGAGTTTTTGACGTCTGGCGACGTTGACCTTTTGACATTTTAAATTGCACGTTCTCGAGATGGAAGTTCGTGTCCTGGCTTTTTGAACGTTTACACCAATATTTGGTTTTCTGTGCGCGTTTTTTTAGAGTTAAGATAGACAGACAGACATATGGACGAACGAAACGTGAATTATGGCGGTAGCAAATAAACATCAAGCAAGGTCCACCTGCCGCGACTGATGTAGCATGGGTGGCTGTTTTCTCAATCATACCGTCAATCGGCCAGACTAAAGACTTTAATAGACACTGACACAAGACACGTGCCCCAACTGTCAGGCGGTCAAGCGTTGATAAATTTCCCATCACACTGGCTTACTGCAGCAGCTGTCTGATCGTTATTCATTTTCTTCTCTGAGCGAACCGGGTATTGCTTTACCTGTGCCTGTCGGTCTGTCTGTCTGTCTGTTTGTTTGTTTCTCTGTCTGCCTATTTTTTTGTTGTTTTGTCAGATCTGTGCTGAAAAAGTTACGAACGTGTTTTTTTGAATTTTTGCACATTGTTTATTCGAGGTCCAAAAGAAGTTTGTTACTGGTCGACATCCTCAACATATTTTTTAATACTTGGCCTCATTGTACTGGAGTAGCAATACTTCAAGGCGCGTACAGAGCGACGTCACTGAACTGAACTGTACTGACCAATAGGCAAGCAGGACGAGCCCGCTGGTCATTGGCTGACGTGTACTTACCCCTAGTCACGTAAGTCACAGATGGCGTTAGACGGTGTCTACTGTAATGGTGCCTACTGTAATGCATTACTGCTTGCCCATTGGTCAGTTCGTCAAAAAATAAACCATGGTAGTTCAGTTCAGTTAGGTCGCCGTGAACGCTCCTTTAGAGTTATTCGCTAGATGGCAACACTGTAGTGCCAACGTTGTTTATGGTGAACCTGAGTTTGGAACTTTTTCACAATTTAGCACTATGATATAAGCCGACGTTTTGGCAGAGGTGTGTGCTTTCCGAGTGCTTCTATATGCTGTAGCTGTGTCCACCGGGCTGTTATGCCGGACTGCTATTTGTCGTGTTATACAACTGTCCGTACGGTGTGAGGTCGTTAGTGACCGTTGTGAAATGTCTTTTGCAGGTGGAGTTATTTTTGGGAACGGAACTGATCGATGACAATCTATCATTGGTTGACGTGGCTTATATTTACTTGACGAAAAAGGTGATAATATGCCAAGTGTTGAGTAGTCTAGTCTCCATACAATTTGCTTATTAGTTTCGTTTGTGATCAGAACCTTTTCTGTGACTTTTCGGTGCTTCATAGTAACTGTGTCGCCATCGCTAGTATTTTGACTTTAACGTTAACGCAAAATAATGTGATAAATGGATAGCTGAAACTGAGCTGATTGTGAGACAGGCAGTCGGACAGACAGATACTGGACAGACGACGGGCAAAACCCGTAGTGCAGCCTATGGATGGCTGCATCGTGTTCTTGAACGTTCTCGTTGTATTATAGAACTAGAAGTGGGCCTATATTCAGAACGTTATTAGATTTCCGGTTTGCTCTTTACTAATTTTGATGCTACAACGCATCAGATAGAAGCTTTTTGTGCCGTTGCGCTATATACATGCACATTTTTGTCTATTACATGCTGTTATATTGTAGTGTGATGATTTGGCAGTTTTTAGGTAAATTAATAAAAATGCGTTATGTCCACTTAGCCAGTCTGTGCAGTCTGAATAGAGAGTGGACTGGGTGTGTGTGTGGTCGATGTTTACGATGCAGGTCTCACGCATCAAGTTTCACTACACCGTCGGTAGAACGTTTTCCAGCAAGCTGATGCCACCACCTGCCTTGTCATTATCAGCTAGTGCTAACGAACTGAAGCCGACGACGAAGAAGTCGCCGACATCGACCAGTCCACGCAGAAGAAAGTCTTCAGCTCGATCCACTCGAACGAGTCCTCCTCGATATGTTGGTCGGACTTCATCGGCAGACACGCCAAGGACTTCGCCGCCGGTTGCTGATCTGATGGTGGATGACCTAGAGTCATCGACGGCGCTGAGCGAAGTGAGTCTGGTGGTGGAAGTGACGTCGACGCCAGGACGGTCTCGGGTGAGGCGGTCCAGCCGCACTCCGACGGACTTTGACAGTGACGCGCTGCCGCCCGCCGCCAGTCTAGCGCCGCAGGACGCCGACGTCGTCTTTGTCAGCTCGGATGATGTTGTGCTGAACTCGGAGGACACGTCGAGGCGCGATGCCAACTGTCAGCTGTCTGACGCGGCCTACACGGCGACTGCCTCTGACAACGCCCTGTCTCTGCTGATTGACGAGAATCTGCGCGATGTGTTGTCGTTGACTGAGGACGGGTCAGCTGGCGAGGCAGAGCGTGTGGCATGGATGCCGGTCAGTGGCGGGGGGCTGCCGGCGCTTGACTGTCTGGGAGGCGTGGCCAGTCGACCACTGCGGCAGGTGGCCGGTGAAGTCTCCGAGGACGCGTCGTCTGACATCGACGTCGAGCTGCGACGGATCGTCGCCAGCGTCGCTCACAACCACAACAACGACGACCTGAACTCCGTGACCAGTGATGACTGTGCGACCCCGGACGTGCCTGCCGCGACACTGGGCCCTGCGGCGGCCCCGCCACCCTCTGTCACTGACGAGCAGATCATAGCGGCGTGCATGGACTGTGCACCGGCGGTGACCGACAAGGACAACGCACCGAACTACGTGTCTGTGGACTGTACGAGCCACGAGCCGATCTCATCGTGTGACGCTTGCACCGACAGTGTCACCACTGACAGTTTGGACGTGGTTGCCACGACCTGGTCCGACAAACAGTCTCACACAGGTGCTACAGTCAGCTGCTGTGAGACTCCGAGTACCAGCGGTCCAACTTCGACGTTTTCAACCAACTCTACTGTCGATGAAGGTGAATGTGAAATAACAGTCGGGGAAGAGAGCGTACAGCAGGCGTGCTGTGTGGATGGATGTGATGCCATTCAGTCACAGGTTGAGCCGACGCCGGCGACTGAGCGTGGGACTGAGAATCCACCAGTCCCGGCAGACATTGCTAGCACGACCTCACCTGTCGAGTCAGTTCTGCCGGTGGACCCGGCTCTAGCGTGCAGTGAGCTGGGAGGACAGAGTGACGCGGGTCCTCGGACCTCAGATGCTACTAGTGCAGTGACACCCTGCAGCCGTCCACAGGCCAACGACGACCAAATGCAGACGTCTGATAGTGCCCACGTTGAAGTTTCGTCTTCTTTGAACTCTGCTTCGGCACCAGCCTGCTCTGACGGCAATTGTTCGTTGTCGACTGCTGTTCAAACGAGCTCCTGTAATGATTCTAGCTGCCAGCTTAATACTGCCAGAATTACTCCGCACCTCTCAGCTAGTTACAGTACCTCAGCGGCTGTTAGTCCGCAAGGTAGATCATTATCAAAAAGTACGGAATTGTCAACAAAGAAAGACGGTCCGTCGGTTAATTGTACCAAGACATCCGTGAGTGTTAGCAAGTCGACTGGTACTGCCAAGTGTCCACTTTCCGACGCTCCAGACGAGGCTGGGTCGTCCGAGCGTGCGTCTGTCGCCACGCAAACCAACACCGCTCTACTTGATCGCTACTTTCACCGACGCAACAAACCTGTCAGCTCATTCCTGGGTGGCGCGAAGAACTCACGTGGTTCCGGGGGTGGCGCTGGGGCAGGGCGCTCGTCCAGGATGACGTCCAAGTCCACGCTCAGTAGTTCCTCCTTGTCGTCGTCGTTGTCGTCTGGTAACTCTGCTTATCACTTTGGCTCATCCTCGTCTAGCGGCGTGTCTACCATGTCCGCTGTACCGACTGGAAGTACTGTTCTGCTGACATCAGGCCAGCAGGTTGCGCCTCTCATAATGCCTGCTATCGGACCGTTCAGCGGCATCAACGGCAAAACTACGTTCCTCATCACGGTTCCTGCTAACTTCACGCTTCCAGCGTCAGTGGGAACGGTCATCGGTCCAGCCAGTGGCGGTGGCAGTGCTCCAGTGAGCTTTGGTGTGTCGAAGGCGTCAGTCTCGGTGGGGTCTCAGCTGGTGGCACGGAGTGCTGGTGGTGTGGGTAGCGCCAGTAGGTTGATGGCGACCGTCAGCTCGTCGGCTACCACTCTGGTACTTGGTCAGTCGGCGCTCGGTACGCCACTGCAGCTACTTGTTGCGGCTGCCAGCGCTATGACCTCTGCGTCGACAGTCGTTGGACCAAGTCGACCGTCTCAGTCGTCACTGTCCAGACACCAGCAGCCAGGAGTTATCACCGTGGTGACTTGCAGCAGCAGCAGTGATATGCTGACGTCACTGGTGTCGTCCGGTGCCCAGACTTTGAACTCGTTGCGTGGCAGCAGTCTCATCACAACCACTGCTAAGGTCTCTAGTTCATCGCCGAGCAATCCGAGTCGCTCGTCGCTGTGCAGTCAGAGTGTGATCTGCGACCAGCACATGTCGTCCGTTGTTACGCTGGCAAGCTGTTCCACCACGACTACCACACCACTGCACGTTGCCGTGCGGCCGGCGTCAGCCAGTACGTCGAGCGCTGTGGTGATGTTGCCGATGACGTCTGGCGGGCTGCTGGCGGTTGCCAGTGCTTCGTCCACCGTGTCCGCCATGCCGTCAGCGTCTCTGACGTCGACGAGCGTTCGACGCTCAACTCCGTTGACAGCACTCAGTCCGACGTCATCCGCCGGCGCCCGGCACGCAATCATCGCTAGCCTGCCGCAGGTAGCTGCAATGCGCCGGCGGTCCACGCCGTCAGATGTGCTCGCTCAGTCTTCCGTGTCGTCGACGTTGAGTTATGGTGCTGCTGGTGTGACTGAGGGTGGCTTTCCGCCAGCCAGTGCCCCTGTTACGAGCGCCGTCCGCCAGGATGCCAGCAGCAAGTCGCCAGTCGGTGGCACGACACCGACCACTGTGATAGCCAAGCAACCTGTGCACGGCGAGGGAGCTCCAGCGAGCATCATTCGCGCTATCCTTGAACGCAATCTGTCCAGTCCGCTCGGCTACAACATCGACGAAGCGCTGACTGGCCACCACATCACGCCGCCGACTTTGTCACTGACAGACGATCGGCAGGCATTCACTGCCGTGGTCGATAGTTACTACACCAATCCACTGAGTGCTACTACGACGTTGCAACCTGTTTCCAATCTGGGTAACGGAGACCAACATCACGTGGTCGCGGATTGTGTCGTCAGTAGACCGGCGTCAGTCGACCGCCTGCATGCATCGAGTACCATCACAGCGACACAGCTGCACGCAGTCAGTCCAACTGCGCCATCTGAGCACCAGCAGAATGCAGCCATCACCAGGAAGAGAATTGTTTCGCCAACAGATCCGCCGCCTGCTGCGTCTGCCAAGCGTCGCCGCTTCACAACAGACACCGCCAACACTGACGAGCAGTCGACAACAGGAAACAGCACCAACGCAGACATAGACGCGGCGCATGCTGCTTCAGCGACTGATTCTTCTGGAAGTCCGACGACAGTCTTGACGACGGTGGACTGCAACAACGTGGTCGGAGTGTACGGCTTGTCGGTCAGTACTTCCGGTTGCCAACAGAATGGAAGTGTCGTGAACGGCGGCGCTCCTTCGTCGTCGCTGGACAGTGAGAGTCAACAGTGGCAGCACGTTGAGACTAGACTTGCGTCGGAAGCGATCCAGATGGAGAGAACAACGACGACGACGACGCGCGTGGCGCTGCCCAAGAAGGTGTACGCGTACCTCGGCTCGGCGGGCGCTGCTCGTGAGAATGCCGCTGCCGTGTCGGTGGG
>Ga0209454_1002103_pt1 | contig 13214 bp, 8 predicted proteins | sample WorMetHERISLAND1_2_FD_187400 | JGI IMG/M metagenome (GOLD analysis project Ga0209454, IMG submission 187400) | Marine gutless worms symbiont microbial communities from Max Planck institute for Marine Microbiology, Germany - Olavius geniculatus... | ecosystem: Host-associated > Annelida >...
CCCCAGGGCCCAGACCCAACCCTTCCGCCCCCCACCCTATTCCAAATTTCTGGATCCGCCACTGTTCTCACATTATGCCATGCAATTAAGTATTGTAATTAATTGACACAGACCAGAAAAGGTGATTGTTTTTTAAAGTAGAATGTACGGTGTGAAATATTGCCATACATTAAAATGTTTATTTCTATTCATTTGTACATGGGACATTTTACACTCTGTGTTTGGTCGTATTTTTGGATGGAAGCTGTTCAAGAATCAGCAGTTGGATTTCTTTTACATGTGTGGTCGTTCTGTTATGTGTCAAATGGTCCATATTTTAAAACAAAATTTTGTCAGTTCATTCTGTAACTTGACTTGGTTCTGCTTTGTCAAATATGGACATGGCTTTCTAACTATCTGTCATCTATGCACTTTGTTTAGTTTTGAATGCTAATTGCAGTCTCAGATATGAACAACCATAAATGTGACTTAAATTTGTACGATAGCGTTTTCATATCCTATATTAATGCCAGGGAGCAGACAAGAGCAGCCTAGAAAATGGCACTGTGCGATATGCGATAAGCCCATATTACAACAACCAAATCTTTTGACAGTGGCGTACCGTGCCAGAGGTCATAGACCCTATGTGCGACGTTATCAAAACTCATCAGTATGAGAATCCCAGGAACCAAGCTCCGTATGTCAGTGTCATGATATCATAATGTCGTTAAGCTACGAAGTGCTCTATTTCGCTGGAGAGATAGACAGTTTGGACACGCCCGCCCTCTGTCTTGTACAGCATTTGCTGCTAGCCCGCCACTCGCACACGGAACAGCTAGAAGTCAAAGAAGGGATAGACAAAACGTAACTTTGAGCTCAGCTTAGTTATTAGCGAGTGGAGACGACAATGGCAAAGCGTCAGACCGCATACGTTTTACGATGTCAAACGCCAGAGACACAGCGACCGTTTGCGAGCGACGACATCGGCGATGATCAACGGATCAAGCATTCTGACGACGATAGACAAGGCTTGACACGGCCCATTTATTATTGTATCGTAGGCCTACTGAGCCTGTTGTGAAGTTTATTGCCTTTTTATGACTCACATTAATCCATGACGACGTTTTGCAGTTTGCTAAACTCTATTTTTGGCTAAAACAACGCAAAGATCTCTGATTATCCGTGTTTCCAAATTTCGGAAAAATGGGCAAATTTGCGGCTTCCATTGAACGTTCAAGAGTAAAAAGTGTTTCAGCGACACCGACGTCTCGCTATCCACTTCCGGTTTGCAGGTGGACGTCCAGACTCGAATATTGCGTCAGAATAGGCCTAATTGCACGGTGGTGGGTCCGTGGAAATGGCTTATTCTCCGCGACCGGAAGTCGGACGCAATTATTTTGACGCAATTTTCGAGTTTGGACGTCCGCCTGCAAACCGGAAGTGGATAGCGAGACGTCGGTGTCATGCTGTAGGTAGGCCGAGACTATGGCCTTCGCACATCCACAGCGTCCGATTTCCGGTCGCGGAGAGTAAGCCATTGACACGAGGTCACTGAATCTCTTGAATCTCTTCCAGGTGCTATTGACGCTACATCAACGCTGCCTTCGAACGCTGCAATCAACGCTATTTCGCCTAATCGCATTTCGCCTATTCTCATTTCGCCTAATGGGAACAAAGTTGTTACTTACTGATGTCCTTAACGCGCGTCATGACGTAACGCATGACGCAAACGCGACCGGTATTTGACGCTTCGCGTTATGACGACCATCAGATGATGTAAGGGTGTGTTCTGTAGTTAGGCCTATTTACAATTAGTTCGTCATTGGCACTTTTGTACTTTTAAGCAGCGGCGTAACTACTGACTTACCAGACCCCACAATGCGGGGGCGGGTGTTTATTTTTCGCACAGCAAAAGCACGAAATTTATGTTCGCATTCGCATTTTTCTTTCTTCCAGCTAGGGTGCCAAAATGCTTTAAAATGTTTTTGGCTGGAGCTCCACCCCGGACCCCAATGGGGAAACTCACAGCGCTCCCCTAGACCTCCTATAGCTGCATCGAGAGCAAAGAAGTCTGATTAAGATGTGGCCTACTTGTAAGGGAGGGAAAGGTAGGGGGAAAGAAAGGGACAGAATGAAAGGGGAAGGTGACAGCAGGAGGGGCGAAAGCGTGAAGAGAGGGAAAAGAAAGGAGAGGGGGCCGTGAATGATTTTCTTGCAGGGGGCCTGAAATTTGAAGTTGTGCCACTGGTTTTAATGGGTACAATTGTTTCAGGTCAGAGGTGATCATTCCTTGTGATGAAATGAGAGGACTTTCCACTAATTGAGTTTACTACATGTGTGCGATGAACACATAATTCTATTGTGAAAGTATATGATTAAATTGCCTATGCCATAGGTTTATAAAAGACAGATTTAGAAACAGTCTTATTTTCTTTTTTTGGTATTGAGATAAAGTTCAGGAACTTGTGTAAGAATATTGACCTGTGTTAGTTAGCAGAGTTTTTGGGCCAGCTTTTTTGTCGTGATTGTCATCTGTCTGCTTGTTTGTCATCCATCTGTCTCTCTGTCTGTTAGGGATGTACTATTGCTAAATGGTGCAAGATAGGGTCTAGGTTACTATTAATTACTAATAGGAAGTGGCATACACCCTTTCATATGGCATGAAAATCATCGACCTTGGATGACCTTCAAGAGCACTGACAACTAGTACGGTTGGCCCCACTCTAGTGATAGCGGGGCTTCTTGTTATTAGGTAAAAATGTGTTTTGATTTGTGATGTTTTTACAGAGGAAGTGGCTACAGGAAGAGTGACTACAATGTGTTGTTAGGCATCATGCCACTTTGTTGGAAGAAACGGCAAGGCAGAGGTACTGTACAGTGTGTACATTTATGCACTATTTTTTTATAACAAAAATGTGTTATAAAAATATCTACTGCACGCCTGGTGTTGTTTTGCAAAGTCCGCCATGTTTCGGTAGCTGTCAATATACCACGTGAATATATGTACATGTTCTGGACCAACTCGAACAGAAAACTCTGGTATATCATATTCCAGCATCAGCAGTTAACTATGAAAAAAATTTCATTTTTCTACCATACAATCAGAGATTGGAACTGTCTTTCTGACGAAACTGTCCATACATCAGTCCCTGAGCACTTCATGAATTACGTCTTGCCATAAACTGTATCCGAGGTACTCCACCAGTTCTGTTGAAAGGGAGTCATGATTCTTCCATGAGGAGCTAGAGACACATCTCTATTTTAATCTGCATCAGTTCTCTACCTGAACTTTATGTTTATCACAGTCAGCACTACCGTACTGGCATGTCCACAACCACTCCTGATCTGGAGTCTTTAACTTGCTGAAGTTTGACCATGCACTGAAGAAGAATGTGGAAGAGATACACTTGCTAATGTGTGTTTATTTTGTTTTTCCAAATTATGTTGCAGATAATGAGTGAACTGTTTGGTATTTTTGTTGTAGAAACAAAACGACATTTAATTGCCAATAACCCGTCGTTCAATGCCACGTTTGATTATTCAGTAAGTACTGTTGTCATATTACATAATTGCATGATCATGCTGTGCTGTTGATAATTTACTAGAAAAACGTTTATGCTTTCTAACGTAATATGATTGCGGATGCAGATGCATGTATGCAATAGTTTTTACGTTCTGAGTTTACTGTGTGTAAGAAAACTGTTGTGAATAAGGCAAATAATTTTTAAGTGCAGGAATTTTTTAGTCCTTTGTACTCTATCAGTAGATTCTTGTTTATTCTTCAATCTACTAATACCAGTCTATCCAATATCCATATGCTATGAGCATCACAGTCATTTTGTTTTTCCAGATAGCTATGAATCTGTCAATTACTCTGAACTATACTGATTTACAATGTCACTAAATTGTCACTTATTGAGAATGTTTGTCATGCATTTTGGACATGTTTGTAATGTCAGTAGTAAATTTTAACAATACTACTACTAATAATATGTACATCTGCTAACACTGTAGTGCCACAGCTTCACAGGCGCTGGCAGAAAACAGGTCTATAGCGTTGCAGAATTATTTATCACTGAGTGCAGGTTTTACTGTTAATGCTTATATGTTATGCTGGTGTAATTTCTGTAAACACACTTAACTGCTTATAGCTATTTTTTTGTTTCGTTTGGTTACTCATTATTATTTTTCAGTTTTTATCAAGCTAAGATGCTCAATGTATTACACAGTAATTGGCTTGTGTATGTTGTATAAGTTTGCTTGTGTTGTGCATTTCAGTCCAATGTTATTAAAACTGGCAGATACAGTATTTACTCGTTTCTGCCAAGGAATATTTTTGAACAGTTTCATCGCATCGCCAACATATATTTCTTTGTGCTGCTGCTGCTGCAGGTTACTGCATTTGAATGCATTTGAAGCCATGCTAATATTGATTCATTGCTACCGTATCTGTTTTCACTAATTTTGAATTTAAAGCAAACTGAATTTTTTCATGAAAACTGTTTTTTTTTCATTCTATCATTTCGTCATTGTGTGCATTGCAGTTTTTGCAAGATACTTTAAGATCATTTAAGTCGTATTTTTACTGCTTGACTTTAGAATATGCAAAATTGCATTTTCATAAATTATTTAGCATTATTCCACATTAATTATTCAATATTAATTGTAATTAGTTTTGATCAAGCATTTAAATTGTTTTTAACACTGCTTGTATGTTGATTTACAGGTAGTACTTTTTGATCATGTTGATTGTTGATAAAATGTGTTTCAGCAAAATTATAGAACTGATAAAACTTTTCATTTTTTGTATCATTAATTGTTGCTAAGCAAAAATTGCTGTTTATTTTTGTTGCTTTGGTTTTAATGTTTTTTTCTTAACAGTCATTTATGTCTACAGTTATTTAGTTGTAGCTTTACTGGTATTTTTTGTAGTATTTTTTGTTGTTTCTGCAATATCTGCATGTGTGAATCCAATTCAAATACCATAAAACTTTGAATAGAAACTATGTCCCAAATAAATGCTAGGTCTTGGACACAAGCCGAGGGTCAAGGAAACTTGTACTTATAGAAGCTGAGTCCTGCTTAAAGGCTGGGTCCTGGATACAGGCTGGCGGTCTTGCAACTTTTACTAACAGAAGCCAAATTCTTATCCTTGATGTTTTTGTAGTACTTAGTTGTATAATGTCATGGTGTCGTGTGTTTGCTATACACAGCTGATGCCTCGAGTGTCTTCGTTGTCTCCTGTAACAATCATCATTCCTTTATTCACTGTCCTTTTTCTCACTGCTATCAAAGATGCCATCGAGGACTACGTATGTGTGCATGCCTTTTTGCTATTGTACTATGAAATTACATAAGTGTCATAGGTCTATGCGAAGTGTGGATTTGTTGAGTAGAAGAAAAAGATTTTTCATAGACTGCTAGGTCCATTGTGTGGGAGCTCATTCCATTTTTGGTGCTTTGAGCCAGCAAGGGCAAAACCTAATTAAGCTAGTATGCAGCCCAAATCAGCCGTATGGCCGACTCTTTATTAAAAGCCAGCACTTTTAAAGTCCAAGTCGCATCAGTTTACGTAACTGTTGTAAAGCGCTAATTGGCTTAATCAAATGCTAATTTGTCAATATTCATTAATTTTCTTGTTGTCTGTGTTATCTTTATACCGTAAAAATAAAGTTTAAAGTGGACAAATGTGACGAAACTGTGACGTCACAAACAACTATTAGCATCAGTGTAACATTTGACAGAATTTGAATGCTAGCAACATTGATGGAGCACGGTACTGGGCGAAAAGACTTCACTTGCATTTTGAGAAGTTGCTGTCATATCGAAAGTAGGCCGACTCTATGCCCTTTCCGTTACACCAATCGCCGACTGATTCTGACTTTCACTTTCTAAATGCAAGCGAGTTACCCTCTCTGAGCACGCGCTGCATCAACATTACGGCCAGCTCAAGGCATAAATTTAAACTTCCTCGCACGCTGAAATACACGCTATAAACAAAGAGTTGTTCTTGACCTCACATTTCCGTTTGCACAACATTTTTATTGAAATTAATATATGAGTTTATTTCGTAAAAATGCAGACAATTAAAAATAGTAAAAACACACATGTAAATGTCATAATGTATTAATGTAAAGCGATGTTTTTATTTCAAATGATAAGCGTATTATGATTAGTATTATATTCTACACATGTTTAGCGAATATCATTTTTTCGTGCAACTTGGACTTTAACTGTCTGAGTCAGTCTTAAAAATTGCACCTTTGAAAAATGTAATAGGCTTTGAGCGTAGTTCTTGGTGGACGTTGATGCCTCTGGTTCTGGTTGTCTGTGTATTAACGACACAGCGGAGACACAAGACTGATAGGAAGATAAACAACCGGCGCTCGACCGTCCTAAATCAGGGCTGTCTGGTCGAGAAATATTGGAGTCAGATTGTTGTTGGAGATATCGTCTTCGTGAGCAAAGACGAGCAGGTTCCAGTGAGTCTCATTCGCTTCTGCCTCTCAGTTATGTTTTCAGTTATTTTTGGATCATTGGATCAGGATTGGGTTTCTACCGGCAGAAACCTGTTTTTGCCGCACCAGTGGTTTAAACCCCTTCTGCGACGCCACTGCAAAGAGTGAATGAAACATTTCACTTTTTGTGCCTTTTTGTGTTGAAATTCCAAACCGAACCTAGTGTCACTTCTGCTTTCGGTAATGCTGTTGTATAGTAATGTGTGTACTATGAGCTGAAATGCTTTGTAGTAACGGTAGTGATCAGATCTGTTACAAAGAGCGGCTGGTATGTTGCAGTGACGTTAAACAAAGCCAAGGCCGAGGCCAGAACCTTGAGGCCAAGGACATTAGGACAAGGCCATTTGTTCAAGACAAAGATTGAGGCCAAAGGTAGAACTGTAAAAGTAATAGTGACATCGTAAGCTAGAATTTTTCTGCTTTTAACAATGATCGAGGCCTTGAGGTCACTTTGTCCTCGAGGATGTAACATCACTGGTATGTTTTAGTAGTCATAGTCATAGTTGTAGTCACAGCAGCAATTGTATATGCAGGCTGATCTGTTGCTGCTGTCAACGAGCGATCAGAATGGATTGTGCTTTGTTGAGACATTCGAACTTGATGGGTACGTGTTGTCCTATGTATTCACATTATTTTATGTAACATATGCTATTTTTATTATATTTTACTAATTGAAATATTTGTAGCTAATGCTCGATGTTAGCAGTCTACGATTGCTACTGCTACCATGCCATATGTCTAGGAAAAATGTTTTTAGTGCTATATTTTTCATTTTAGAGGACAGTTTTTCAACAAAAAGAAGATCTTTCAACAATTTTTCAAAGATTGCTCTGTGCTTCTCCTGCTTTCTTGACACGATGCAGTGGCATGATGCTGTTGCGAACCAATGTGCAAGATTTCATCAAAATTGAATGCAAATAGTGGCTGTAGGAGTGCCTACAGACAGATGCAAGTGAAGTTATAGTCTGTCGCATGCTATGCTACGAAAAAGGGACACATGAAAGTCGCCATCAAAGCAGTGTAGCATCGCAGCAGCTTGTGGCACTGGTACTGGTTGAAACAAGCAAGCTTGTTGTCACAGCACATTTTGCGACATCACTGATATGGCACGACCAGCAAAGAATATTTGACAATCAGCCAAATTTTGTTCACATGTTATCAAGTAGTATTCATTCAGCTACAGCGGCAAAAAACTTTGCTTAAATTCATTGTCATTTGACTAAGTTGTGATAGAAAAGTGTGATTTTTTGTTGAAACATTGTGTAGTCGTGTTGTTGTAACTGAATGTTTCAGTGAGACGAATCTGAAGGTGCATAACACAGTGCCCGACATAATGCTTTATCTTGATGACAAACTGGACAGGCTCTCAACCTTCCACGGTCTGACACTTAGCATTCATTCATCTTATTTATTCAGCTTGAGTCAGACTTTTTTAATTGTTTAGTCTCTGTAATGATAATATCGTTGAAGTTAGCCTGGTAGACCTAACTGTAGGGCGTTGGACCAATGATCCTGGGTTCAACTCCCGGCCGGGTTGCTATCACTACTACTACTACTTGGATGGGTGACTGTCTGCAGATCCAGGTCTGTGTGATCTAATATGGCAGGTGATGCTCCGTAGCTCTCAGACGTGTTTCTTTCTGTTCATTACAGAAAGAAACACATCTCAGAGCTACGGAGCATCACCTGCCCTATGGGATTGCAGAGTGTTATCTGCCACCTGACACGGGTGAATGCGACCGACCATAACTTTAGCTAAGCTGGCCGGTACTAAATTTACCTACCCTGTAGAGATAGAGGGCTGAGTTGACCTCGGCATACTGTCAACATAGAGCTAGATGTTTTACCTGTCTGCAGACTGTCACCCATCCAAGTAATCACTTGATAGCGACCCAACCAGGAGTAGAATCTAAGATTGTTGATGTTGTTGTACGGCAGGTGAGGTGGTTTGTGAATCGCCCAACAATGCCCTGAGTCATTTCCATGGGGCCCTGCTCTGGTCCGGTCAGTCGTATTCACTCAACATCAACCACCTCCTGCTGCGAGGCTGCACTGTACGTAACACATCCTGGTGCTACGGCTTGGTTGTGTTTGCCGGTCGAGACTCCAAACTACTCATGAATGACACGTCGCCAACCATGTCCATCAAACAGGCACACCTTGACAAGATGATCGACCAGCTCGTCGTCTGGGTATGTTGGGTATAGACAAACCCCCACGACTAAACCCCATTATGAGAAACTGCTCTGCGAGAGTGGATGGGGTTTTGTCGTAAGGAGTTTTTTTTGCAGTAGGATTCATTTGTTGCAGGGGGTTTTGTCGTAAAAGGGTTTTGTTGTAAAGAGGTGGTTTTGTTGTACAGATGTTTTGTCATAGAGTGGTTTTGTCATAGCAGGTTTTGTCATAGAGTGGGTTTTGTTGCTGGAGTTTTGTTGTAGAGGTAGAGGGTGTTTTGTCATACGGGAGTGGGCCTTAAATGAACAGCCACGTGACTACTACTGCCAATCAAAATGCTTGATTCATGGCGTGGTTATATGGACGAGGTTTAACTCGCGGATTAGCAAACTCTGGTTAGTTATTTCGTGAATAAACGCGACAAAGATTAACCTCGGAACTTAACCTCGGGACCAAGATAACCTATGTTAGGTAACCTAGAAGTTAACTTGGACATGAATCAATCGTCCCTAAGAAGCAAGGCAGTAAACACGTATCCACATCTTCGCCAAATATTAGCTGCTCCAGTACTTGTAATTGTTACCAATAGACTCAGCAGAAAAGCTGCAATGAGCGTTTTGTCAGAGATTTTATCACGTCTTAAGTTTGTCACTATGCTACCATGTGAAATACTAATGTCTGAAAAATTCATGCCCTTTATGCTGAGCCACTGTGGCATAACGGGCAGGCACACTGCATGATGCACTAGCCCTGTATTCATGGTCTTGCAGTGTAAGCTGGTGCCTGGCTGTGGGCTGAGAAAACAGCTCTAGATCAGTGCTGCCCAGCCTGCCCTGTGAGTCTTGTGTCTCGAAGGACTTTGAAGCTGTATTTCGTGACAAAGTGGCTTGGTAGCATAACAGTTAGGATTAGGAGGTTGTAGTTCTAACTGCCGGTCGAGTTGCTATCAAGCAGTTACTACTCGGATGGATGACTCTCTGTGGACAGGTAAACCATCTGGGTATATAATCAATGCCAAGGTCAACTCAGCCTTCCATCCCTGCCAGGTAAGCAAATCGAGAACCAGCCTGTCTGGCTGAAGTTGAGGTGGGGTGCATTTACCTGTGTCATGTGACAGCGGTGTTTGAATTGCTGGGGGAGTGGTAGGGCGGCTGAACCATTTTTTCATAATCCCCCTAACACACTGTGAAATTATGTACTAGGGGTCAGCTATGTAATTTATACATACAATTTACATCACAATTTTGGTCGGACTTCAGTCGTCGAAAAGTTCAACCCACCAGCTAATTTTTCACAATGAAAACACTGAGTGGCAGTGCATACCACAGTGTGATTCCATATGGCAGGTGACTCTCTATAGCTCTGTGATGGGCTGTATGTGAAGGTAGTGCTGCTGCTGGTGACGACGTCTGCAACGTGTGCTGTGGGCTGTGGTCTGTGGGAAGCCATGATTGGCTACAGTTTCCAAGCCTATCTGCCGTGGGAGAAGTTCGTCTCAGGCAGTGTGCTGGGGAAGGATTCGGCATTCCATGTCTCCGGGCCAATCATGCTCGCTCTGCTCAGCTTTGTGGCTTACATTATAACACTTAGCAGCATCATTCCCATTTCACTCTACGTCACGTATGTCGACATTAATTTTATTTATTATGTGATGTTAAGATTACTGTACACAGTGTTTGGATGTTTGCAATATTTTTGTGACAGATTATTAGGGACAGTAAAAAATCACGGCAAAAAACATGGCAAACTTTGGTGAAAATGGCAAAAAATCGTGGCAAAATTACGGCAAAGAATCGGCATTAAATCATGGGCCTGAAGACTATTATACAGTCTATAAAACTCAACATCTAGCATTGACGACCATCAATACATGCAGAGGAAGGTTTTTCTGGAAAATTTTGTCACTGCAGAGCATTAAAATACATATTTTTATGATGATATCACGCTCACATATCAAGCTAGAAAGTAACAAAGCACACAGATTTTGGTAGCAAAGGCAAGACTAAATATTCTTCTGTTAAAATCATACGATAAACTTTAAGTGTGCTGATTAAAAACAAAACGTTCTTGTAAAAAATGCAAAAATCATAGCATGTTGGCTAAAAACATGGTAAAACACTGGCATTTTGGCAAAGTCACGGCATTTCAGTGATTTCCGTGATTTTCTGTTGTCCTTACAGATTATCTAATGTTGTGCATTGCCAACTTTGTGACCAGTGAGTTCACCTGCTAATATAAGAATGACTGCGGTGATAAAAATAGATTACTCAAATAATGTGCTGCATTTAACGAAAGTTAATTCTTACAATCTGTTTTTTAGTCATTCAATGTAGAATCTTATGTGATAGTTCTGCCAGTTAAATTGCAGAGATAAAACTACAAATGGTAACCCATTTCAGAGCTACGTAGCATCACCTGCCATATGGGATCACATAGTGTTACCTGCCACCTGACATGGATGAATGGCTTAATCCTAGCCAGACAGGCCGGTACTCGATTTATCTGCTTTGGAGGGATGGAAGGCTGAGTTGACGTTGATGTTGGTTATATACTAAGGTCCCGTTTTTCTATGGACATTTGATGGTCGACCAAATTGATCTCCGATCAACTTTGGGACTTGATCGGAGATCATGTTAATGATCGTTTTTCCATCACCAATTAGGGACTAATCATCCAACAAATTTCCTGTTATGTTGATGGCCAAATATTGGTCGATCAAGTCAGATAATTGACGATTAAACAGGGCGATCTGCAGTTTGTTGCTTATTCGCATCAGAAACATCGATCACTTCACCGATCAAAACGGCAATTCACGCATTAAAATGATGTTCCAGGTATGGCGATCAATCACTACCAATCACTTTATACTGTGCATAGTGTTTTGTGAACAAAATTAATAAAATGGATAGACGCTCCCGTATTGATTTACAATAGAACGTATTTTTGACAGCAGACGATATGGATGATATCATTGATATCATTGCTATGACGACGTTTACTGGCTATCTGTGCTGGCGCAGCGCATGCTGGGTAATTTAGCACACAACATCGCAAACTGAGGTCACTGTTAGCCAATCAGATTGGCATAAAGTAGGCTCAGTTGACGGCTGATCAACTAATCGCCGATCACGTAATTGGAGATTGAAAATGCATGGAAAAACGAAACACGGTTGATCGACGATCAATTCTGAACATCAAGTTAATTGGAGATCAGTTAATCGGAGATAAATTTGATTTGATTGGCGATAGAAAAACCGGACCTAAGATGTTTTGTCTGTCTGCAGACAGTCACCCATCCAAATACTAGCTACTCGATAGTGACTTGACCGGGAGTCGAGGTAAGGACAACATTCCAACTGTTACACCACAAAACCAGCTTATTGTTCTTTTTCTTCATTCCGATGGGTTATCAGAGTAAATGTAGACTGGCTGGTGTTGGTTCGACGTCGTAGTCTGGAGTTGGTCCGGTTGTGTCACAGTCGTCACATCAGCTGTGACATGTATATGACAGCCATCACTTGTGACGGCACCGTCCCAGCCAAGCCTCGCACCATCGACCTCAATGAGGAACTTGGACAGATCCGATTCATACTCTCCGACAAGACCGGCACACTCACTCAGGTTACCTACCCCCGCGGTGCTTAAATAATGTGGCATCATGTCATGGGCGATTGCTCCCACCCCTAAATTTTGGACTCAGAGAATTGTCGGAATTGTTTGTTCTCGTCAGTTAATTTTTATCCAAAGGTACAACATTTGAAGCTAAAAACCCATTTAGGGGGAATTAAGGGGAGAATTGAAATTTTGAGCGCTTGTAATCTCATTTGTTGGAAATTCACAGCTATCTGTCGGAAGTCTGTTGGAAATATGTAGTGCCTGTCGGAAAATGGCAACTTTACGCTTCGCCCACTTTTTCACTGATAAAGCTGCTGATGTATATAAATGTACAAAACATCGGTTTATATACTTGTTAACGGCAACATTTAAGGACTTGCACATCGAAAACAGCAAAAATTACAAAAGGTGATATTGCCCACATCACACTGACGGTGTGTCAATGTCATCATCATCATCATCAAGATGCGAAGCGTTCAGCCGTAGCATTCCGCCGTTGCGATTTGTCGCCAAAACGAGCGGTCTTCTGCCAGCTGCAGAGCGTCGGTCACTGATATTCCTGTGTCCCAGCAGATCTGATAGATCCAGGTAATGGGAGGTCGACCACGAGCGCGTTTCCAATCAGGAGATGGTCGGGCACCGTCTTGGGCTTCGCAGCAAGTCCAAAGGATCTGGTTTGCTGGGATGTCCTCTGTGAGTCTGGCAACATGACCGAACAGTCCGAGTCTTCATTTGCGAACGATGGAAGAGGCTGCCAAGAGACCGGTCCGGCGTAAGACTTCGTTGTTAGATACAAAATCGTACCATCTGGTGTGAAGTATCCGCCGTTGACACCGCATGTGAAAGGAGTCCAATCGTTTCCAATCTGCTTGTGTAAGAGTCCAGGTTTCTGAGCCATAGAGGAGAACTGCCAGCACGCATGTGGAG